>Ga0307373_10000503_pt1 | contig 74369 bp, 53 predicted proteins | sample OX2MG_FD_202534 | JGI IMG/M metagenome (GOLD analysis project Ga0307373, IMG submission 202534) | Soil microbial communities from Risofladan, Vaasa, Finland - OX-2 | ecosystem: Environmental > Terrestrial > Soil > Coastal area > Acid sulfate soil | place: Finland: Risofladan, Vaasa | collected... | reverse complement strand
GGCGGCCTATAGCCCTCTGGTCACACCAAGACCAGTTTTACAGCCAGGAGCTGTGATGTAAACTCTCTCTTCTACTGGTACCAAAGCCCGGGCATGCCAGCAGACCGTCAGGGAACTCAGGCATATGATGGATTGTGTGCGGTATAAGAATGACAAGAAAACCGACCCTGTTGCCTGGAGTATGGCCGCGGCAACGCAATAGCACGGTTAGGCCGTTATACAGCCACATAGACTCTTTCCGAGTGCGTCGTCGCTTGCCCAGAACCTCGAGTTGCCCCAGCGGACTCGTCGATAAAGACTAGACTCATCCAAATGTCCCCTCGTTGGCGGCCTCAAGCTATGGTGTAAACTCTCATACTACCTGACACAAGAGAGTGGGCAGATCAGAATCAAGGAATAGCTACCCGGACGCAACGAAACCCTAATTCCTGGACCCCTCCATGACTGCTAAACCAGCGGTGGGAGAGGCGCAGGCTCCTGCCGTGGTCGCGGAATGAGCCGCCCCGGATTACTCGACCAAGGCCAAGCGCCGGTCCTTGTGGATCGACTAACGGCGAAATTGAGTAGTATTTCTCGACGTAGAAGTCCTGTACCCACTCCGAGACATTGCCTTCCACGTCGTACAAGCCCCACGCGTTCGGCTGCCTCTGCCCCACCGGATGTGTCTGGCGATTCGAGTTGTCATGGCACCACGCAATACTGTCCAAACTCCCGTAGTGGGGCGTGGTGCTGCCAGCCCGCGCTGCGTACTCCCATTCCGCTTCGGTGGGCAATCGGTAGTGGTAACCGTCGTGCCGGGCATTCAGCCGCCGCAAAAACTCCTGGGCTTTACTCCAGCCTACATTCTCTACGGGCCGGTCGGCCCCTTTGAAATGACTCGGATTTGGGCCCATCACCAACTCCCACATCGCCTGGGTGACTTCGTACTTGCCAATCTCAAAGCTTTTGCTGATGCGAACGCGGTGCCGCGGGCGTTCGTTATCATTTGCGCCGTCGCACTCCCTGTCATTCGGCGAGCAGCCCATATCGAACTCACCCGCAGGAATCTTAACGAAGTCCCACATTAGGCGGCCGGCTTCTTCCCGTTGGGGGTTTTCCAACCCAACCAGCTTCAGCTCCGTGGCCGCGCTCTTAGCCACCAGGCCGGCGGTCTGCGCAGCCGTAGTTGTACAAATGCCGATAAAAAGGCAGAAGAAACACGCCGCGAGTAAGGGCATTCTCTTCATCGAGAGCTTTATAATGATTAATCAGGAATCTCCGATTTGGACCTCTCGCACGTGCGCATCTTACGCCTCGCGTGCCCTGGACACAACGAATTATTGCCAAAGCAGGCCGCTCACCGTGCCAGCCGTTTCCTCTGGGCTTCCTGGGCCTGCACGGCGGTGATCCCGGCCTTCTCCCACTGGCCGTCCACATTGACATAGTAAGCCCCCTCGGGATGAGGCTCCTCCTTGCCGCCCACCATCACGATGTTGGGCTTGATCTTGTGGTTGGCGGAATAAGCTGGCCGGCAATAGCGCTAGCCCCGGGCGGTCTTCACGTACTTGTAAATCGAGAACTTTGCGAGTCCCATAATTTTCCCCCCTTCTCCCAAGCATTGGAAAGTTGGGAAATCCACGGGATGTCTTAGGACATTTTTAGGATGGCACTTATCTCACTGACTCTGAAGAACTGGCGGAGAGGCAGGGATTCGAACCCTGGGTACAGCTTTTGACCGTACAACGGTTTAGCAAACCGCCGCCTTAAGCCACTCGGCCACCTCTCCGTCGATGTGCACTTCATTCTACTGCCTTGGGAGCTTCCGTGGCTAGTCTGAATTCGGGAAAAGCTTTTGTATGCCGGCGGGCCTCGTGACACGGACTTCGGGTGTTCAGGCAGAATACAACAGTTGATTGAAGCGGTCCGGGTTCTGCGCGAGCTGGTTTGAGAAGGTGGCAGCCTGCTGGAAGGTATAGAGCAACTGGTCGGCGGCGCCGACGTCGAAGACCGGTCCCAGCTTGCCTGCCGAGTTGCGTGGCCGGCCTTGGTCCCAGGTTGCACTGAGTTTCCCAAGTAGCCGCTGATCACGCCCGGCTATCGTTTGAATCAAGGAGGCCGTCCTTCCGGCATCCCGCCGGGAGTTCGCCGCTTCTTCGACCAAAACGGTATTCCTCCAAAAAGCATGCTCCAGGTATTCTACTGAGAGCCGGAAGGCGTGAAAATCGTCAAAGTTTTTCCGAACCAGTTCCTGGTCGAAGACAAGCTGGCTGAGCAGACGTGTAAAGGGTGGGCCGTTGCGCACATCGGATTTAACGGCGGCCCTCAATTCGTCTTCATTTCGCCAGGGGACAGGAAGCACCGGACGCATCCAGCGAGGTGAACAGGACTTCCGATTGGGTGTGATGTTGTAGATCGTCACGAAGGTGTCGGACCAGTTTTCATTCCATTGGGCGCCGTAAAATTTCTCAACAAAACGCCTGAACGCCGACTTTCGGGCTGCAGAACTTCCTTCCGTTAAAGCGACGGCCGCGTAAGCAAAACTATCCCATATGGAGCGCTGGATATAGCGCGAGGGCAGCCAGTTGGTTACGATCACGCCGAGCGCTTTGGGATCATCAATGTTCCGATAGGCGTCCGCATAGGCGTCGATGTTTTGCAAGGCCGAGAGCCCCGCCCGCGGTCCCCATCGGCAGGAAATGATGGCCGGCGCTCCCATGACCCGCAGCCCTGCCGCGAGCACTTTCCGCGCAGCCTGTTCCAACGGAATCGGGTCAGTCACGTAGTATTGCCAGTCCATGACGATGACATCCTTGTTGAGGAGCGGAAGGATGCCGGGTTCCTTATGAAGGACATAGTCGCCCCAGACGATGAACTCCTTGCCAAGCTGGCGGGCGACTTGATCGAGAGAATTTAAGTAGTCGGCCCAGATCTGGGCGCGCGTTTTGGACTGGAGCGCTTGGCGCGAAAGGTCCGAGCCTCCCCAGTTGACTTCGTCGCATCCACCGTGGAGATAGCGCGAAGGGAAAATCTCAGCAACTTCTCGATAGAGGTCAGACATTAGCCGCAAGGTTGCAGGAGCGACTGGAACGACAGATGAGAAGTGTGAGCCGGATTCCGATTTTCGATCCGCCAGGTGAGCGTACTTGGGAACACTGGTGATGTACCGTGTGTGCCCAAACGACTCAATTTCAGGAATCAGCTCGACTCCGCGCTTTTGGGCGTACGCGGCCAGATCTTTTGCCTGGGTGTGGGTGAGAGCATGCCGATGGGTTATCAGCTCGGGATGGCTCTTGAAGCGCAGCGCGCAGCCTTGATCGTCCGCAAGAGAAAGAAGCAGCGCATTCAAGTTCCAGTCATGGCAGAAGTCGATCATGCGGCGGTAATACGAGGGATCTTCAGGAAGGCGCGCCACGTCCGCCATGATGCCGGACAGCCGCAGCGTGGTTCCTGCACCCCCGGCGGAGTTTTCCGGGGCGTTTTCTTTAGGTAGGGAACCTTCATCGGTGACAGGGGCGGAGGAGGTTTCGCTCAGGAGCGCGCGTCGCCCGGAAAGCTGCCGAGCCGCCAGGGCGGAGCCCGCAAGGCCTGTGACGCCGCTCGCCAGGAAGTCGCGCCGGGTTGGTTTCAAAGGTTGTTTCCCCAAGGCTCGCCGTGATGACTGCTAGGAACGACAACAATATATCTATCATTCTTGTCAAAACAGAGTCTACTTAAACTTGCTTTGCGCTTCCGTGCACGAGGGATGACCTCAGGCAGTTTCGACGGAGTCTCAGCGAGACAATTCGCTCCGGCAAAGAAATTCTTCAGGTTTGTGATCCTTTGCATATTGGACCATCCCTTGGACGTTCTCCGGCGGCGTCATGGGTGAAACCTCGCACCCTGACCCGACAATGTGGTACTTTCCGCAAATGGCGTGACACCCTCTTGATGCCTCGTAAACTCTCTCTGGAGTTCCTTCCAATAGATCCGTAATCGTGGACACGTTTCCAAGAATCACGCGGTCTGAACCCAATCCCGCCCTTGCAGCAGCGAGGTCAGTGGGGAAATCCAGCTCGAAGATATGGACTGGCAACTCTCGCATTTGGGGTATCAGCGCATCCGTCTGCCCGCACATGTGAAGACGGACGATGACATCCGGGTAGCCTTGCCGGATGGAATCGACTACCCGGCGCTGCCTCGGATACAGAAATTCTCCATAGTAACGCGGCCCGATCATGCTGGCTGCGGCGTCGCTCATTCCGATCGTGTCCGCCCCCGCTTGGATTTGGGCCGCTGCATAGACCACCGCCACTTCGGCCGAAAAGTCCATCAAGTCTTTCACGAAGAAGGGATCGTCCAGAAAGTCGGTCATGATTCGATTCAAGCCTCGCAATTCCTGCGCTAAAGCTAAAGGACCTTCGACCCAACCGACGATGGGCACTTCACCGGCAAACTCTTTTCTAAGAATTTCGATTGCTTTAATTCTGTCGTGCATCCGGCCCCCGCCCAGGGGATCCGGGATTTTGAAACTTTTAAGCCGTGACTTTTCAGCAAGAGCTGCTCGTTCCTCATAAATCGCGGGCCCTTGATCTTGATACCAAAGGATACTTTCGTCGCCGGCAATGTCGATGACCTCCCGGGCAGGGTCCGAGCATGTGAGCAGGCAGTCAATTTCAAAATCTCTCACGAGTTTGCTCTGGGCCTCAGCCATCTTCCGCCCGTCTTTGGCATATTCAATGTAAGGAATTCCTGCGTGCTTGGCAGCAAACATCATAATGACGGGCTGTACGGGCAAGTGATCAACAGTTTTTCCTGCGATTAAACCACGCACTCTCTCGGCCGAACGCATGATGGCACCTCTCAGCCCAGGTACGCCTCGTCCTGCAATCTGCTCGCGGAATGTCCCAGAGATGAGGGACCTTCCAAGGACTTGGCATTTTTGTTTTCCTCTGGTTTCCAGACATACGCCTGATACGCAATCGAGTCAAGCTCGGAGCGCCGCCATTTCCAGCGCGTCGTCCCAGGCGAGAGCCGGTTGTCAATTTTTCCCGCGTCGTGCCGATTCCAAAGTACGTAGGGTGGCGATGGCCCTGCATACGGGCACCAAACTGCCGGGAATTCTGAACTCCGCTGGGTTCGGATAGAGGAGGAACATGGCTGGAAAATCAGAAATATACCGCAAACTGGAAACGGTGGAAAAGTCTTATGCTGAACCCTGCTCGAAACGGCGCAGTGACCGTGTTTCCGTGGAATTCCCCATTGAGGTTGTGGGGAGTGATGCGATGGGGGTTGATTTCTTGGATAAAACGCGCGCTGTCCTGGTCAGCAAACATGGCGGCAAGATCGTGTTGGATCGAGTCTTGCCTCCGGAACAAGAAATTACCGTGCTCTGCACATCAACGGGGAAGGAGGCGGTGGCGCGGGTCGTGGGCCGAGTCGGAGAAGGAGCGGAGGGACATTATTATGGTATTGCGTTTCTCGACCTGGAAGTTAACCTCTGGGACATCGAGTTTGCGGGATTGAGCGAGAGTGAAAAAGCGGCCGCGCGCGTTCTGCTGGAGTGCGCAGTTTGTCATGCCCGTAAGGTAACCTACCTTGACGTACCTGAGGCGGAGGTGCTGGAGGCCAACCAGCGGCTTTCGATCTTCTGCAAACGATGCTCGAATGCCACAACGTGGCTTCCCGTCCCTGCCAGCGCCATCCCTCAAGAGCCCGGCGTTGAGCAGCAGATCGTTGCGAAGAAAAGTTCCCAGCCTACGCAGGCAATCGAGCAGCGCAAAGAAAAACGCCTCCGCTTGTGTGTGGTCGTCTGTATCCGGGACGTTCAACTAGGGGATGAGATTACGAAAACAGTGGACGTTTCACGGGCGGGTTTTGGTTTCAAGAGCCGCAGACGATATCGGGTGGGTTCGGTGCTCCAGGCAGCACTGCCCTATGCTCCCGACCAAGCGAACATCTTCACCCCCGGCCGAATTGTGCATGCCGAGGAGTCAGCAGAAAAGGGGGTGTTTTCTTATGGAGTCGCGACTATTGCTGCCTTCCGGGAGTGGCCCGCGAGCTAGCCGCAAGCTCAGTCAGCGACCATTCGCGACGGAGTCCTTCAGGGTTTCGGCATCCAGACCGTCTTCTGCATCTGCTGCATGTTGTTGAGCATCATCCAGCTCCTTATTGGCGTGAAGGTTTGTTCAGTATCAGCGCGGCTTTGCATGGCGAGGTCAAAGAGGCCATCTATCCCGCCAGTGGTGAGTCGGAGGAACTGGCTTGTGCCGTGTTGTTTTGGCGGATGACCCCTGTCTGGTCGACAAAGTAAGAATTGTTTCCAGTTGCACCACGGTTAATAGGGTCGGCATTAAAAGTATACGACCCGATTTGCCCCCCGATAGCCGCTCCTGGAGAGTATGTGAACTGATAGCCGCTTTTTGTGGAGGTCATGGTTCCAGTCCCCCCACCTTCTTTGCCGGAAAGCACATTATCAACAATGCCGGCCTGAGTTGAATCGGCTTGACCGCCAGAGGCGGGGGGGCCCAAGTAGCCCAGCGAGGCGCTAAACCCCATGTCATAGGTGGAAGAGTAGGTAAACTCCGCCGTGTTCAAGGTTCGAAGCGATCCGACAGCCGAGGCTTGATTGGCGGCCACGCGGGAACGGAGAAAGTTGGGTATGGCGATCGCCGCAAGGATAAGAATGATTGCGACAACGATCAAGAGTTCCACTAAAGAAAAGCCTTGCGAACGAGATCTCACAACACTCTCCTTCTCCTTGCAGGACTTGGACCAGATGCGCTAACTGTTTTCAAATGCACCGGGCAAAACCTTCTTCGTTAATATCGGGCAGTTTTGAGTGTGCCTTTAACCGGCAACCTCACGTATCCAATCAAAATTGGGTAAGGCAAACGTGGAGAGTTACCATCAAAAACCACGATGTCAGTATCGCTGCGGATTCTATTGTCTTCAAAATTGACAAGGGCCGCTGACAATTTTTGCAACAAACAACCGCATGCCCTTGTTTCGTACCCCCTAGCCTTCATGCATGTTACAATCTGCAAGGATGACTCTTAAGGTCAACTTGAATTTGGGGTTAGGGCGACGGCTTCTCCTCAGACTGGCCGAGCATCCAGCCATATGAAGGGTGAAATAATTTTGGATTCTTCCGGTGCTAGCAGCTTATGTTTAATTGCTCAGTTGTGCAATTTATTGCCTATGGGGGGTTAATCTTAGTTACCCGTTTCTTTTGTTTGACATATCTTAGTGTTTGACATATCTTAATTTTGTTGTTAGCCTTGCCTGAAGGAAATCTCTGTAGCCTCTATGAATGGGGCGCAGAGGCGAGGACATATTCAAGCACGACGGAGGTTGACCTGATGAACCCGCGACGTACTCTTTCTCTGGCGACGGGATTAGCCCTTTTGGTATTGCTCGCAGTTGTCGCTCCTGCGTTCCCGCGGGGGAACGAGGCAAAGCTGAGGGTTCACGTTAGCCCGAACCAAGCGTATCTTTTTGTTGATGGTGCGGCCCTTAAAGAAGGTAATTGCCTGCTGGGGTCAATGTGCACGGTCTGGCTTGCCCCGGGCGAGCATACGGTTTCGATCCATAACTACGGCTATAAGACCGAAACGCAGAAAGTTGATTTGCAGGCCGGCAAAGTCACGAAGCTTGATATCAAGCTTGTGCCAGACGGTGGGCCGGTTTCTTCACCATGGGGAAGGATTCAGATCGAAGGAGCTCCTCCTCATGCCGCAGTTCTCCTGAACGGAAAGACGCCTGATTTCTTTGTTGGGCATGTTGACGAGTTTAACAATAACTTCTTGTTTAAGCAACAGCTCATTGTTCCTCCGGGCACGTACCAAATGGACGTGACATGGTGGGGCGATGAGGTCTGGTCGGGGCCGGTGACGGTCAAACCCAACGAGCGCGTTATCGTCCATGTCAACAAGAACGGAACGACGACCACGAAACCGTGGCCGGAGGGGGCAAAGATCACGTCCCTGCCCCGCTTCAAGGCCGGGATCAACACGACCACCGTGGCCGTCGCCCCTGTGAAAGGCCAGTTCTCGGCCAATCCCACGGATGTTAAATGCGGCGATTCCACTCAGCTTTCGTGGTCTTCCAGCAACGCTGTGGAGAACGAAATCAGCGGCGTCGGAAAAGTGGCAGCCAGCGGCAGCCAGTCGGTCGAACCTAAGCAAACAACCACCTACGACTTCACCGCGGCTGGCCCTGGCGGAATTGTCAAGCAAAGCGCCACCGTCAATGTCGATTCGGAAATCCAGGCTTCGCTTAGCATCAGCCCCAGCGAGGTTCGTTACCATAAAGTGGGCGATAAAGTGGTTGAACAGGGTTCGGCGACCATTTCGTGGTCAACCACCAATGCCCAATCTGTATCCATCGATCCTCTCGGTGCTGTGGACAAAAGCGGGAGCCAAACAATTACTCCCACTCCCAAGGAGACCGGTTACGGTCCTGTGGATGAAACCGACACTTACACCCTGCACGCTACCAACGATTGCGGGGGGTCTAAAACAGAGACTGCCACTTTGCATATCGTGGGTCTGATCGAGCGCGCGCACGCGGAAGTGGCGCTTGCAAGCATCTTTTTCCCAACCGACTGGCCTGACCGGCGCCATCCGCATGACGGCCTGCTCCAGAGCCAGAAGGACGCTTTGGATAAGCTTGCAGAAACCTTCCTGCAAAACCACAATGATAAGCCGGATTCCAGGCTTCTGCTGGAAGCCCACGCTGACCGCCGCGGACCCCGTCATTACAACATGCAGCTTTCTGAGCGGCGCGCACAGATCGTGAAGAACTACCTGGTGAGCAAAGGCGTTTCGGCTGACCTCATTGAAATCAAGGCTTATGGGTGGAGCAAGAACCTCAGCCTATCCGAAGTGAAGAGACTCGAGTCGGAAAATCCCAACAAGCAAGCGCAAATTCGACATTGGGTAACGGACCGACTTGCCCACAATCGCCGCGTGGATCCAGTGCTTGAGCCCGACAATCTGCGGCCCACGCCTTACTATCCACACAACGCTTCTGACGCGAAGGTCCTGCATATGAGGAATAAGCCTTCGTTGCGGACGATCAGGCGAGACCAGTAAATCAAAAGCAGTTCGAATACCAAAGCCCTGCCGCTCAAAATGAGCGACAGGGCTTTTTGCTTCTGCGGGAGGACACCTACAAATTGGAAAGCGGTTGAGAGATTCTGTCTGCCGTTAAACACTAGCTCGCGAGTGGTTCATTCGGCTTCGTTTCCGACCTTCTTCCGCTCCTCCAAAGCCTGCCTTTTCCGAGGCCCCGGAATTGGGCGAGTGGTATGACCAGAACGAGGAGAAGACCAACTCCCAGCAGCAAAACCTCCCCCGATTTGATGAGCGTAGTCGACATGCTGGCGTGCTGATGGATGGCTATCCGCCACGTTTCCCAAGTGAAAATCAGACCCAACAAAAGAATTCCAGCTCCTCCGGCATAGAGGCACAAGAATACGCACCAGAGGATAAACGAAGAGGCGGTGTGTCTAAAGCGTCCGGTGTCCGTCATAATAATTGCCGAGCCCTCAAGTCCTGGAGGCGACAGTGGCCCTTACCTTGGAACGTCCAAGATCACGTTGTTTCCCAGACTCTATCCTTTATTCGTCAGACTCAGGTTAAATCTTGAGCTCCATATCGAAATTAATCTTGCCTCGTCAGCCGCAGCGGGGCATAGCGCGGCGCGACCGTATCCCATCGTGTTTGGGCTATTCCCGGTTCCCGCAACGCGCCTGCTGGCATGTGATATACAATGACCGGAGGTTCTGAATTCCTGTCCTTTGGACCTTTTGCGCAGGGAGAAGCAAGGTGATGTTTGCGACCCATCGAAGCCAGCACATTTCCGGAAACTCAGTGCGTTCCCGGTTTGATCAAGCGCACTCCGGAATCTTCCCCTTGTGCTTGCTTGTTGCGCTTTTAGTGCTCCTGATACCTACGGCATCGTGCACCCGCTCTGCCGCAGCGTCTGAGCATGCGAAGGACTCTCAAGCGTCCGAGTTCAAAATTGAGAGCATGGCGTTTCAAGAGGGCGCGGAAATCCCCAAGAAGTTTACCTGCGAAGGTGAGGATATCTCTCCTGCCCTACATTGGTCGCATCCTCCCCGTGGCACCCAAAGTTTCGCTCTCATTGCCGAGGATCCGGATGCGCCTTCGGGCACATGGATTCATTGGGTGGTTTATGATCTCCCAGCGCGCTTGCGCGGGCTCCCCGGCAATGTGCCGAAACGGGGCGAAATTCCCAGAGGAGGCGCACAAGGGCGAAACGACTTTGGGCGGATCGGATATGGGGGGCCATGCCCGCCGGCAGGCAACGCTCACCATTACTTCTTCAAGCTGTACGCGTTGGATAAAATGCTTCATCTCCAACCGGGTGAAGGGAAGAACGAAATGCTTGATGCGGCCCAAAGCCATGTTCTTGGCACAGCTCAATGCATGGGTCTGTTTAGGCGGTGAAGGCCCGGGCGAGTGGAGACTGTACCCGCCGCCTCTTTCCACGACAACTCCTTTAACTTTGGAGATTAGCATCTTGGCCGGAGGCCACGTTGTAATCCCTTCTTGCGGGAACTCCTGGGAACCTTTCAGTCCACGGTTTTCAAAGGGCTTGACCGAAGCCGCAGCTTTGCATTTAAAATGGTTTTGGGTTGGCGAGTACGGCCGGAAAACGCTGGTTTCTGGTTGCACAGAAAAGGTTCCCTCCATGCATCGAGGGACGGAACTTTCCGCCGCATCGCCAAAGCCGGAACCCTGCTGTTTTCTAAAACGATCTTTTCAGAGATAGCAGCTTAGACTTATTGGGAGGAGCTACCAGCGGTGAGTGAACAATCAGCAGCGCGCACGCGTGGGGAAGAGAAACAGAATGACGGGAACGCCTCGTTAGCTCGGGAGCAGGACGCTATTTATCAGAACGGAAACCTTGTGGGGCGCGTCGTGGATCCAGAAGTTGACTGGGAGGCCAAAGAGGTTCGCTTTGGCGAGGTTTACGACAGTGATTACCTTCTGATTCCGGAAGAGTGTGAATTCCAAAATTACAGGATTATTATCCAGCGGATCGGTTATGCGTCCAAAGTTGAAAATCGCTCGGACCGCACGGGAAGGGTGCTTCGCGGATGTGTTGCGGATATTCTAGGGCGTCGCGAACCGTGACCGAGCAGCCCGGCGTCCTCTACTGAACCTGGACTTCGCGGACGGAAGGCCGTAGGCCTCCGCGCGCCAATTTGCCCATACGCCCACGCACTCCCGCCACTTCTTTCCGGATGCTTCCCCACGTCTGCTCGGGAAGCGACAGGAAAACACGCACGACATCGGGATCGAATTGCTTTCCCGATTCCCTGATGACTTCTTCTCGCGCTGTAGAAAATGAGAGCGCCTGGCGGTAGGGACGGTCGGAAGTCATGGCGTCTAGGGTGTCCGCAACCGCGAAGATTCTGGCTCCGAGGGGAATCTCCTCGGACGCTAAACCTTGCGGATACCCCGTTCCGTCGTACCGTTCCTGATGGGTCAGGACGATTTCCGCAGCCGTTGAGAGAAAGGGGATACGGCTGAGGAGTTCATAGCCGATTCGGACGTGGGTTTGCATTATTGTCAGTTCTTCCGAACTCAGTTTTCCTTCTTTTAGCAGGATCGAATCCGGAATCCCAATTTTCCCTATGTCGTGCAGATAGGCGCCCCGGGCAATGGTCTTCAATTGTTCCTGGGTACAGCCCATCGCGCGGGCGAGTTCCAGGCAATAGAGGCTCACGCGCCGGGAGTGTCCGGCGGTTTCCGTATCGCGTAAATCGAGAGCAGCGCCCAGGGCCTCAAGGGTGTCATCGTAGGTGTGCTCAATTCTCTTGCTGGCAATTTGGAGTTGTCGAGTTCTCTGATCGACGATCTCTTCCAGGTGCTCGCGGTATTTTTCCAATTCCATTTCCAACTGTTTCTTTTCGAGAGCTCGGCGGACGCTGCCCACGGCTGCATCCAAGTGAAAGGGCTTCACCAGATAGTCGTCCGAGCCCTGCTTCATTGCTTCGACAGCCACCCGGATATCGTCTTCGCCGGTGGCCATCAGAAACGCGACGTGGGGGTGGTTTTTCCGGGTCTCTTCCAGAAGCTTGAGCCCGGTCATCCCCGGCATCTTGATATCTGAGATTATAGCATCAAACTGCTTTCTTCCCAGCCAATCAAGCGCCTCTTCACCGCTTGAGCACCCTTGCCAATCGAACCCGCTTCTGCCCAGTTTCTCTCCCAGCAGTTCCCAAACTGGCACCTCATCATCAACAACTAAAACCCGCCGGTTCGACTCACTGTTACTCATTTTGACATCTCCCCAACAACTGATGGCTGCACATGCCAGGATTCGGATGGCTCTCCTCGTCTCGTCCGTCCCCCTGCAACGGAGGCGTGCCTGTGACTGAGACCGCGCATTTCATTTCTTCTTGCGCTCAGAGGGCACCGGCTCAAACGCACTCTTCTCTGGCGATTTGCTTCTGGACGCTTCCACGGGGGTCCTAAAGCGCGGTGGCTTCTGACCGCCCGTACTGCATTCTTTGTCTACTATCGGAGTCTCGATTCGAAAGCGTTAGAGGCGAAGGACGAAATCTGCAGTGACAGGCCAGGGAAAGAGTTCTGCCAAAAGGTCTTTTCAAGGGTCCCAGGTTAGCAAGAGAATGGTAATATACTGATTCCATAGAGAAAGCTATTGTCCGTTTGACTCGGAACGCATGACGCTCCGGGGTAAAATGTTGGTAGTTTGATGACAAAACCGCCATCTGGAGCAGGCGAAAATGCTGGCAAAGGCGGACGCGAAGTCATAAACGATGTCCTCTAGTAGTTAAGTTTGCTTTTCCGTACTGGGAGAGAAGGAGATTCGAATTTTTGATTGGCCAACATTCAAAACTCTTGGAATAGGCGGTGCAAGGTCCACTCGGGTTGACGCTTACCATGCCGTCAGGATATCTTCTGGACGGAACGCGACGGCAGTCAAGACCTTGATTTCCAGGCGGCCAAACGGAGGGTACCCGCAATGAAGTTACATCATGTGATTGAAGCTCAACAATTCGATCTGCCGACCATGAACCATTTGTTCAGCGTCACCGAGGAAATGGAACGCGTCGTCGCACGCGGCGGCACGGACGACTTTCACTCCCGGCTGATGGCCTCGCTTTTCTATGAGCCCTCCACCCGGACTCGCTTTTCCTTTGAGGCTGCCATGCAGCGGCTGGGCGGGCGGGTTATTTCAACCGAAAATGCCGCAGAATTCTCATCGGTCGCGAAGGGCGAGACTCTGGAAGATACCGTCCGCATTATGAACGGCTACGTGGATGTCATCGTGCTACGCCACAATGAGGTCGGAGCAGCCAAACGGGCGGCGGCGGTTTCGCGAGTGCCCGTGATCAACGCTGGCGACGGGGCGGGCCAGCATCCGACCCAGGCTCTGCTCGACCTGTACACAATCCGGAAAGAAATTGGCTCAATCGATGGCCTCAAGATTGCCATGGTGGGCGACCTGGCCCAAGGACGCACTGTCCGCTCCCTCGCATACCTTCTGAGCAAATTCAAGGACGTCAAGATGTACTTTGTTGCTCCGTCTCTGCTGAAGATGAAGGAGGACATTCTGGAACATCTGCGGGAGCGCGGGACCTGGTTTGCCGAGGATGCGATGCTGGACCGTGTGTTGCCGGAGGTCGACGTCGTTTATCAGACGCGCGTCCAAAAGGAGCGGTTCGGCGACCGGATTGCGGATTATGAGAGTTGCCGTGACGTTTATGTGATCAACCAAGCCTCTCTGGAATTGATGAAGTCGGATGCCATCATCATGCATCCCCTCCCTCGCCTGGGTGAAATCGCCATGGAAGTTGACCAGGACCGCCGCGCGGCTTATTTTCGGCAGGCCCAAAATGGTCTGTTTGTCCGCATGGCCCTACTGGCAACTCTCCTGAATTGAAGAGCTTGTCTCTGGTACTTCAGTACTAGTACTCAGGTAGTCTTGTCTCAAACACGCCACTTCGCATACTCTTTGAACCGGAAGGTCCGGAGGATCGGTAACCGGGGCAATCAGAGAGCGGAGGGTTGAACAATGGGGATTGGTGAGCGAATCCGAGCGCTGCGCGAGCAGCACCAACTTTCTCAAGGCGATGTTGAAGAACGGACGGGCCTGCTGAGATGTTACATCTCGCGAGTAGAGAACGGCCATACGGTGCCGTCCCTGGAAACTCTGGAGAGATTCGCCGGAGCTCTGGAGGTGCCCCTTTACAAGCTTTTCTACCATGCCGAAGACCCACCGCAGAACAGTTCCGCGCCTCACCTTACGCTCGAAAGTCTTTCCCGGGAAGAAGGCGCAGCAGGAGCAGAAGCCAGGTTTCTGTTGAAGTTTCGCGAACTCCAAGAGCACCTTTCTCCGACAGACCGGAACGTGTTATTGGCTCTTGCCAGGAAGATGGCCGTTCAAACGGTGAGCCCTCAAGGGTAACTATTCAAAAGCATGCACTGAGCGGGGGTATATCTGGGGAACGGCCGCTCAAGTTGCCAGGTGCATTTGGAACCCGGGGGCGCTGGGTTCATCTCTAACCATATACCCTACGAATTGATGCTTGAGAGTGGCTTTGAAGGGGCTGTTTTGAAGAGGTCTCTTTTCCCGGATTTGTTGGATAACCCCGACCGTTCCTTTTTTGATCACAACCCGTCCTCGTCAAACGACATCCAATTGCCTTAAGATAGTGTGTTGAGCCGCAAAATGCAGGGAAGCGCCATTCCTGGTGCTGAGAGAGGCTATTGTGTTGAAGATGATGTTAAGGCAACTTCTGCATCATCCGGTCAGGATGTTTCTGTCGATGGGGATGATCAGCGTGGCCTTATTGCTCGGTCTTGTGATGAAGGGTTTAGCGACCGGGGTTATGGAGGAAAAGATCCACCGAACGGAAGGCATCGGAGCGGATCTGATGATTCAACCGCCTCATTCTTCTTACATTTTAGGCCTTGGGGAAAACGTGATGCCGGACCAACTGGCCCAGAAGATTCTGGAAGTCAAGGGCGTTGCGGCAACAACTCCTACGGCCACCAATGTCAGCTTTACCAACCGTTTTGAGGCCGTGTTTGGGATCGATCTTCCGAGTTTTGACCGCGTGACCGGAGGATTCAAGTTCCTGCGGGGCGAGCCTTTTACGGGACCGTACACGGCCCTCGTTGATGATGTCTACGTCACTACGCATCATGTCCACGTAGGCAGCACGCTGGACATTTTGAACCACCATTTTAAGGTCTGCGGGGTCGTCGAGCACGGCAAGGGCTCACGGGTGTTTGTTCCTTTGAAGACGCTTCAAGGCTTAGTGGCTCCCGGGAAATGCGCCGTCATCTTTGTGAAATGCACGTCGCCAGGTTTGGCCGCAGAAGTTCAGAAACGGTTGCGGGGGTTTGCGGGCGGAGCTTTGAGCGGGTATGAGATTACCAAGATGAGCGATCTTACTTCGCTCATCACTCCTTCCTCTTTCCTTGGCCTGCGGCAGTTCCTTCTGGTGGTGGTCGTATTCGCGGGGGTTATCGACTTTCTGGTTATATTCCTGGCTCTTTACGTACAAATGCTCGGACAAACGCGGGAAATTGGAATTCTGCGCGCCCTCGGCGCAAGCCGCCGGTATATGCTGAACATGTTTCTGGGCGAGGCTTGCCTGCTGTGTTTGTTCGGCGGAGGGCTTTCACTGATTCTCTATCTTCTGACCAAGACGATCATTCTCTCCATTTATCCGGCGCTCAGCTTTTTGCTGCCTATGGATTCCCTCTTGTGGATAGGAGGCATAACGCTTGCCAGTGCTGTTCTGGGCGGGGCCTACCCAGCCTATCGGGCCAGCACCAGTGAGCCGATTGCCGCACTTGCTTATGAATGAGGCAAATGAAAGCGCAAACCGAAATACACGGCCTGTGATTGAAACCCGAGGGCTGACCAAAGTTTATGATCATCACTCTCCGTCGTTGCCTGCTGTCAACGGATTGGACCTGAAGGTTTGGGCTGGAGAATTAGTAGCCATTATGGGTGCATCCGGTTCGGGTAAGTCGACGCTTCTCTATCTGATTGCCGGCTTAGCAAGTCCCAGTGGCGGTGAAGTCATTATCGATGGGACGCCTATTTCCAGTCTGCCGGACGCTGCTCGGGCGCGTCTCCGCAATACCAAAATGGGTTTTGTTTTTCAACGCTTTAACCTGTTGGGCTTTCTTTCCGCGAAAAACAACATTGAAGCTCCTCGCCTGCTTGGCTGGAAGCAGCAGCGGCAACCGAGGGACGTGGATGATCTCCTGGCTGCGGTGGGGCTGGAAAAGAAGAATCTCCGGCGCGTCAATGAGCTTTCAGCCGGGGAACAGCAGCGTGTCGCCATTGCACGCGCTCTTGTCAATAATCCCGATATCCTGCTGGCCGACGAGCCGACGGGCAACCTCGATTCTAAAAATGCTGATGCCGTGCTTGACCTCATCCTTCGGCTCAAACACGACCTTGGCCTGACAACGCTGATGGTAACTCACAATCCCGAAGTAGCCATGCGAGCAGACCGGGTCGTCGAAATGAAGGACGGAATGATTCTCCGCGAATTGATGCCTGACCAAATTCCCACTACGGAGGAATCCATTCTGAGGAGGGCTGGGCGCCTCCCGCAATAAATTGAGGGACTGGCTTCGCCCGCGGGTGTGGCGCGACGCATGGGGCGCTCGAGTGTGAAATTTGTTTAGCGGAGGTGTTTGATGCGTCGAATTTTAGGCGCTTTAATTGGAATCATCGTTGTATCGCTTTTATTGCAGGGCAAAACATTTAAACAAATACGGAAGTCTCAATTCGATTTAAACTCGGCGCCGAACGTCCTTCTGATTACCTTTGATACCACTCGCGCAGACCACCTTTCCTGTTACGGATATGTGCGCAGAACCTCGCCTACCATTGATCAACTGGCCGCCCATGGCGTGCTTTTTGAAAACGCCTATACCGTGGAACCTCTTACCGGGCCTTCGCATATCACCATGATGACTTCGCTCTATCCTCAGCAGCATGGCGCCACGATCAATGGCATGCATATGTCTACGCACCCTCGGCCTCTTCTGCTTGCGCAGGTCCTGCACCATCTGGGTTACAAGACGGCGGCTTTTATCAGTGCCTGGACGCTCAAAAGGAGCATCACGGGCCTGGGCAAGGGTTTCGGGGTGTACAACGAGAACTTTTCTTACTATTACAAAGTGGTGAACGCCGCCCGCCGGGGCGATGAAGTAGGCGATGCCAGCCGCCGTTGGCTAAGAAAACATGCCCACTCACCCTTCTTCCTTTGGGTGCACTATTTTGACCCTCATCATCCCTATGAGCTCCACCAGCGTTTCGCGAACCTTCCGCGGGAGAGCCACGCCACAATCTTTCCGGTATCCTCATCCGTTGACGCGGACAGGGCATCGAAAATTCGCGCCTATGACAGTGAAATTGCCTTTGACGATAATGATCTTGCCAAGACGATCAAGCTTCTAGGCGACTTAGGCGTTCGGGATCATACCTTGATCGTGTTTGTCGCCGATCACGGGGAGAGTCTTGGGGAGCATGGCATTTGGGGGCACGGATACCACATCTATCAACCCACCGTGCACGTCCCCATGATTTTTTCTTATCCCAAGGAAATCCCTCAGGGGGAAAGAATCAAAAACAATGTCTCCACCGTGGACATCTTGCCAACCATCCTTAGTTATGTGGGCCTGAAGTTCAGGGTTCCAGGGCAATCCGGGTACAGCTTGAAGCCGATGATCCAGAGCGGCGGGAAGGACGCGCCGGAGCGGCCCACGTTCTTCCTGGCCTATGCTGAACCTACACTGCTTCCTCCCAAGTGGATGAGCATGTTTTGGACGTGGGCGGAAACGAAACGGACTCCTTCGCTGATCGGTCTTGTGGAAGGAAACACAAAAGTGATCTCATCGGGAAACCAGGATACGCTGAAGGTCTATCGGCTGAGCAACGTTTTTTCGAGCGTCGAACAGATTCCGTCGAAGGATGTGAATCTCTCCACGCTGACCGGGTTTCGGGAACACCTTGACTTATGGTTCAAGGCGACAAACCGCGGTCTCGAACCCCAGGGCCGGCTCTCGAAAGAAGATCTCGAAATGCTGAAGAGCCTCGGTTATGCAAACCCTTAAATTCCGACGAGGGAAATAGGAACTGGGCGAGACCTTTCTTGTGGAGTTAAGCAAGTCCCCATCACTTTGAAGGCGGGTTGGCGCCGAAGCGCGCCTTGATTTCAGCCTCATATTTCGGAAAGTACCGGCTGATAACCGACAGGTCAAATTCGCTGAGGATCGATTCTTTTGGCTCGTGCCTCAAGAGAAACTGAAATGACTGGTTGATGAGGTCTTCTTCCCGAACTTTGCCTCCTGTCAGGTCTTGATAGTAGTCGACTTGCAGAGAGACAAGGTGCGAGGACTGGCCGCCGGATTCTTTTACAGTGACGCGAAACTTGCCGGGTGCGGTCCTCACAACGTCTATAATTTGTGCCATCTTTGACCTCTTCAACTGAGATTTAACAGCCTTCTCAATTGTTGTTCAAGAGAATTCTGAATTAAGAGTTTGTGCATTCCGCCCAGACCCCGATACGAATAGGAAGTCAATGTCTTCGGCCTCCGAAGCGGAAGACCAGCCCGGCTGAAAATCGCAGATTGTTTTGGGTGCTGCCGAAGTCCCGCGTCAGGTAATAGTCGGCCTGGAAAAGGCGAACGGCCATGTGTCGAGACACCTTGACGTCCATCCCGCCGCCCAGCGCCATGGCATAGGAACTGCTTGTCGCCGATAGATTCGTACCCGGCAACGAGATTTTTGTTTGGTCGTAGCCAAACAACGCGTGGGCAAAAGGCGTGACTCCCTTGAGGTGCGGATAGGACAATTGCGGCCCGGAAAGTATCGAAAACATCCTGAAATGGTTGTCCAAACCCTGGAGCCTCTTTGTCCCGTAGAATCCCCCAAACTCCTGGGTGAGGCCCAGCCAGTCGGTCGCGTTCTCCGTCACGGACGCTTGCCAGCCATTTAAGGGAAAGTTGTTTCCGAATGGAACGGCGGAAAGGTAAAAAGGTGAGTACGTCGAACGGAGATTGTTTCTCAGGTAGGCGTAGCCTCCAAAAATCTCGATTCCCTGGAATCCCTGTGCTGCGGCCACTCCAGGCATGCTGGAAACTAGAAGAACAAAAAGAGGAATTATTCTGCGCATAGCATCCTCCTTTTTATCTTACGAATCTCACTACTTTTGGGCCCGAGGTTTCAGGTTCTATTACTTCGATGCCTGAAACCGAAAGCGGTTTTCCCTTTCTCAAAATTAATAACCTGTAGAGTTTCACTGTCCCATTTTCTTAGTCTACCTCGGATGACTCGATGGGGGGGGGCGGTTTGGGGAAGTCTGTTATCGGTAGGTCTTTGTCTCGGCAAAAAGATCCGCCTTCGGCCCTATTTCATTGAGCCACTTGCTTCGAGGTAAAATGGAGAAGGCGTGGTAAAAGCGCTTGGTTCGAATTCCTTAGCCCGAAGGGGCGACGACTGCGAACAAGCAAATGGCGAACACGAACATACCGATCCCCCGAGTGCTGATTGTTGCCGGTTCAGACTCTGGTGGCGGGGCTGGAATTCAAGCGGACCTGAAGACGGTTTCGGCGCTCGGCGCTTATGGTATGACCGCCATCACGGCCGTGACGGCCCAAAACACCCTGGAAGTTCTTGGAGTTGTTGAAGTCGATGCAAAATTCGTCGCGCGGCAGATGGAAGTCTGTTTTGCAGACATCGGCTGCGACGCGGTGAAAACCGGCATGCTCTCAAACGCCGCCATCATCGAGGCGGTCGCGGGTGTGCTCCTTGCACAGGCAAAATGCCCCCTGGTGGTTGACCCGGTGATGGTCGCCAAGGGGGGAGCTTTGCTGCTCGATCCTCAGGCGATTGAGACGCTCAAAAAGTTGTTGCTGCCGTTAGCCACCGTTGTGACGCCCAACCTTCAAGAAGCGGGCGCGCTCGTTGGAAGTGAGGTTAAAACGTTAGGACAGATGCGAGAGGCGGGGCGCGCGATTCGCGACTTTGGGGCGGAGAACGTGGTGATCAAGGGAGGCCATCTGGAAGGGGACGCCGTGGACGTTCTGTTCGACGGCCAGGAGTTTTTTGAGTATCGCGCCGAAAGGGTGCCGACGAAAAACAGCCACGGAACCGGCTGCATTTTTGCCTCAGCCATTGCTGCCGGTTTGGCAAGAGGGAAAACTGTGCAAGAAAGCGTGTCTGGCGCCAAAGAATTTGTTGGTCGCGCGATCTCGGCGGGCCTTCCGCTTGGAGGTGGCCACGGGCCGGCAAATCCGGCGTTTTCAATCAGGACCAATAAATAGTTGTTTCCACTCGGCTTCCGCCCATGGTCAAAAAGTTTTGGAGCTCTGCTGCAAGGTTTCTCCATTAGGTTGGGAGTCTATGCTGATCGAAGGGTTTCCGAAATCGCGAAAAGTTCTCTAGTATCACCTTTAGACCAAAAGTTATAAAATGGGTGCCTATGCGAAAATCCATAAGTCTGGCCTTAAGTCTTGTTGGATTGTTTGTCTCCCTCTACCTTTTGTGGGTTTACACCTCCCCCTCCAGTCCGATGGTCTGTTTCGGCGGCGGATGCGATGTTGCGCGAGCCAGCTCGTACTCTCACCTGCTCGGGATTCCGTTACCCGTCTTTGGCATTGTGATGTATGCCTTTCTGCTGCTGTTGCTCTTTATTCACGCCTTGCTGCCGGTTTCAGCGGCGCGATGGACAGAGTACGCGGTCGTCTTGGTTGCGGGGGGCGGGTTCCTTTCCTCGCTGTACCTGACGGGAGTTGAGGCTTTTGTCCTTCATGCCTGGTGCGAGTGGTGTGTTACCTCTGCGCTTGCGGTGACGGGGGTTTTCGTCCTTTCCCTAGTCGATATTTCCAAGCCAGGTTCCCCGTTTGAGGCCAGCGAAGCTCTAAAGGAGGTGCAGAGGAACTTCGCTTTGATTCTGTTTGCTTTTGTGCTGGCAGTTCCTTCGTTTGTTCTGCTGACGCGTCACGGAAGCTTTCCTGCCAGCAAGCCACCTTCCGCGAAAACGGTCGAGGCGCACCTGGTCCGGCCGGATACCCATTTTTATGGTGATCCTCACGCGCGCGTCACCGTGGTGGAGTTCGGGGATTTCCAATGTCCGGCATGCCGGCAGGCGGAGGAGACTGCGCGGAAGATTCGCCAAAAATACGGCGACAGGATCCGGTTTGCTTTTCGGCAATTTCCCCTTCAGGTGCTTCACGCCCATTCGGAGAAGGCCGCAGAGGCCAGCGAATGTGCCGCCCAGCAGGGCAAATTCTGGCAAGCGGTGGACAAGTTTTATGCCAACCAGGACGATCTGAGTATGCCTGCTCTCAGCCGGTATGCCTCTGAATTGGGGCTGAATTCCAGGGAGTTTGTTGGATGCCTTCAGAAAGGGCAAATGGCGTCGCGGGTCGCACAAGATATCGAAGACGGGCGGGCTCTGGGAGTTCATGCGACGCCGACATTTTTTATCGATGGCAAGATGATTGTGGGTCCCATCCAATATTCCCAATTCACGCAACTGATCACAAATGAACTTCAGAGTAAGGAAAGCGAACAGGCGGATGCGACACCTCCATCAAGTTCGGCTTTGACTGCAAAGCAAACGACGGAGTCGACACCGGCAGGAAAGAAATCCGCGGCAGGGAAAATGCCGACATCACAAGCCAGTGAAACAATGCAGGTTTTGGGCGCCGGCTCTCAGAACCTTCTTGCCGCAGCCCAGAACTCCGCTACTGCTTGCAGTGAAGCCGAAGCCAAAAAACGGCAGCCCACGATGATCCGAACCGCGCAGGCCAAGGCGCTTTCAAAGGATGCTTCCCACGCCCTCTTTGTCGATGTCCGCTCCGCAAAGAACTATCGGTCAGGCCATATTCCTGGAGCCATCAACCTGCCGATTGACAATTTTGAGCAAGAATGGCGGCAGTTGCCTAAGGATAAGACGATCGTGCTTTACGAAAGCGGCCGTTCGAGCGGGGACATCTGTGCAGCCAGCCGCGCGGCGGGCCGAATCCTGCTGGCCCAGGGTTTTGGGGCGGACGACGTGAAAGTGTATCAGGATGGCTTGGCGAGCTGGCAAAAAGCCGGCCTACCCCTCAAGCGCTAAGAGGGCATGCCGAGTGTTTCGGCGGCCCGGCTATCCCCTCGCCTTCCAAAGAGAAGCAACGACAGCCTGCGCGTCCAGCGCAGCGAACAGCGAACCTTCCTGGTCAAAACTTGCGCCCAACTTGCCTGGGTTGGACAGGAATTAACTACAAAATATTCCGTAACGCAACTTTTCCAGAGAAGACTTGGACCGCCCAAGGGCAAGGTGGCGGAATCTAGGCGGAAGAGTTTTGCCCAAGCTTGAAGCCGTTGGCGAGATACGACAAAGCTGCATTCCTAACTTAAGAGAGGGTTGTTTTTTTCTACCCTCTTTAAACCTCATCCTGATTTTCCCTTAAGAAAAATTATTCAATCCGGCTCATTTTTTTTGTCCAGAGGCCGATAAATTGGACGTGGGTGGCTTCCGCAAGAGGCTACCGCGATTCACCATCTCAAAAAGGGGCGAGGGGGATCTGGTCTGTCCTCGATTTCCATGCCATTTCTGATTGAGCACCTTATCGAGATTGTCTTTGTATTGTTTGTCATTGTCCTCTTGGGGAATTGTTTCCTGATCGGGATCGCCCTGACTCGGCGGCAACGGCGGCGGAAGTATTTCCACCGCATCGACGCGCTCCGGAAAAAGTACGGTCCCGTTGTGGCGGGGATTCTTTCCGGCCAAATCGCCTATGCACAGGGCCTCCAGGAATTGCGAGGTATTTCGGGATCCGACCGCATGGTAATGCTGGAACGGCTGTGCCTTGAGCAAAAAACCGCTACCGGCCAGGAGCATGCTCTGGGGCGGCTTTCGGAGGACCTGGGGCTGGTCAAAATTTGGCAGCAAAGACTGATGGGGCAGATTGATTCCGCCTCGCTTAAGGCCGCGCTGGCCCACCCGGAGGGATTGATCGATAGGGTCAGCGCGCTTCAGTTCTTGATTCGCGCCAAGAGCGCGGAAAATCTGGGGGTAATCCGCCATGAGCCAAGTTGGCCCTTGCTGGTGAAGACGCTCGAAGATCCTCATCCCGACTTGCAATCTGTAGCGGCCCGGGCGTTGTCGAAAATTCAGCACCCGGGAAGTTTTCCGGCCCTGGCGGCGCAGTTTCACAAAGTGGTTCTCGAGTCGACCTCGGCTCTTTCTCTTCGGGCGATCAAGGCGGCGCTGATCAGTTTCCCGCTCGAAAACGCAGACGAGCTTTTGCCTTCCCTCCGCCATCCGAACCCCCGGGTTCGGTTTGTTTCCACCGACATCATCCGGGAAATGGTCGAGCGGGAAGCGGCAGGGAAGCCGGATTTCTTGTTGGACAAGCGAAACCTGGAACCCGGCCTGGCCGAGGTGTTGCTTGTGGAGTTGCCCTTTGATGAGAACCCGGACGTTCGCGCCCGGGCGGCCCCGGTGATCTCCTATCTTGCTGACTCGCGCGCCCTTCCTCTTTTGCTGACCCTGCTTGAGGATGCCGCGTGGTTTGTCCGGCTACATACCGTGCGGGCTTTGGCAAAACAAAGGTTTTTTCCGCAAGTCGGGCAGATTTCAGGAACCCTCACGGACCCGAACTGGAGGGTGCGGGAAGCGGCCGTCCGGACGCTGCGGGCATTCGGCTCCGCGGGGCGGGAACGGCTCACGGAACATTTTCTCGGGACCAGCGACCGCTACAGCCGGGAACAGATTGCCGATGAATTCCAGCGCGCAGGTTTGATTCCTGAACTCCTCGCGCAGTGTGCCGAAAACGGCAACAGCCGGGAAACCCGAGTGCTCGGTTCCTTGGCCGAAATGGGGAAGACCAGTTATATCGTGTCCGTGCTCATGCAGGGTAATGGCAACGGACGGCTGCGAAAGAAGTTTCTGCAAAACTTCGGGTGTTCACCCGACCCGCAGATTCACCATTGGGTCGAAGAAGTTGCTCAACAAGAATCTGATTCTGAACTCAGGGCGCTGGCTCAGGCGGCCCTGATTGCCAACCATCAACACGGAGAGGGCTAACTGCATGGAAGTATGGCGACAGATTTTCATTCATGGCATGAACATGTTCAACCTTTTCATCGTTTCCTACTTTTTCATTGGAAACGGTGTTTACACCCTGCTGATGGTTCTGTCCCTCGGGTCCGTATGGCTTTATAACCGGCGGCTGGCCTATCAGGGACTGGACGAGATCCGGGAATCCCCCGTGACGCCGCCGGTGACCATCATTATCCCGGCCTGGAACGAAGAGGAGATTGTCCTGAAGACGACGGAGTCGATTCTGCAGACGGACTATCCTGACTTAGAAGTGGTGGTTGTGGATGATGGGTCGAGCGACCGGACACTGGAACGTCTGGTCAAGCAGTTTCATCTGGTAAAAATGGATCTGATTTACCGCGCTCATATCCCGACCGGGGAGGTTCGAGGTTTTTATATGAACCCGGACCGGCCGAACCTTCTGGTGGTCAGCAAAGAAAATGGTGGCAAGCCCGACGCCCTGAATGTTGGGATTAACCTTTGCCGGACCCCCTATTTTTGTACGCTCGACGCGGATTCCATTCTGGAGAGCGACGCTTTGCTTCGCCTGATGCGGCCGGTGATCCGCTCTCCGATTAGCACGGTGGCGAGCGGAGGGATTGTGCGTGTGCTGAACGGCTGCGAGGTTCGTGACGGCCGAGTCGTGAAAATCGCCTTGCCGAAGACGCGGCTGGAGCGTTTCCAGGTTGTGGAGTACCTGCGGAGTTTCCTTTTTGGACGCACCGGATGGGATCTGCTGGGCGGCACCTTGATTGTTTCGGGGGCTTTTGCAATTTTTCACCGTGAAACCGTACTTGACGTCGGCGGCTTCGCGCACGACACGGTGACTGAGGACATGGACCTCATCGTCCAAATTCATCACTGGGCGGTTAAGAACCGGCGGCGACTCACCATGTCGTTTACCTCTGACCCGGTATGCTGGACCGAATGCCCTGCGACCTTGAAGATGCTGGGCAAGCAGCGCCGCCGCTGGCAGTTGGGGCTCTGCCAAACCCTGTGGAAGCATTCGGAGATGCTGTTTAACCACCGGTACGGCCTGGTGGGGAACTTCAGCTTTCCTTTTCACCTGTACGTGGAGGCGCTCGGGGCGGTGGCGGAGTTTCTGGGCTATTTCATGGTTCCCCTGGCCATTATTTTTTCCATGGTGCCTGCAACCCTTTACCTGCTCTTCGTCCTTCTCAGCCTGGCTTATGGAGGACTGCTCTCTGTGGGCGCCGTTCTCCTTGAGGAACTGACTTACCGGCGGTATCCGCGATACCGCGACCTTGCCACCCTGCTGTGGTTTGCTTTGATTGAAAGCATCGGTTACCGCCAGCTCGTGCTCTATTACCGCTTTGAAGGTGTGGTGCGATTCCTCACGGGTTTCCGGCATTGGGAAAAAGTGACTCATGTCGGAGTGGCGCAGTAGGTCCGCGGAATGCATCTCATTAAGAACCGAATCGGCCTCTCCTTGCTTCTCATTCTGGTCGCCGCCTACCTCTGGGAATTCCATATGAAGCCGGTGAGCGGCCCGATCTACACGGCTGCGGTTAATGAGTATAAGAACGATCATTACGTGAAATCTTTAGAGCTTTTGGCGCGCGCCTACAAGATTGATCCCAATGACACCGGAGTCTTGACACTGATGGGCTGGAACTACCTTAAGTTGCGACAGCCCAAACTTGCCTGCGAGAAATTCAGCCGGGCCTATCGTCTGGACCCCCAGGCTTCGGACACCATCCTGGGTTACGCGGAAACAGCAATTGACCTCCAAGACTACCCGAGAGCGTATCGGCTGTTGGACCTTCTTCGGAACCAGAGCGTGGACACGGCTGACGAGCATATGGCCTGGGGAGCCCTCTACCGGCGCACCGGCCGGAACCGTGACGCGGCCAGGGAGTTTGGCCGCGTGCTGGCCCTTCGGCACGGCGACCCTCTGGCGCTTGAGAATCTGCGCCAGCTTTATAACTTGAAAAACGGCGACGAGGCCGCCAGCCTGGCATTCCAGCCCCTCGTGCGTCCCGGCCGTTTGACCTACACGGCTCGCGTAGCGGGAGATTCGTTTATTGAGCTTTCCGGAGGCACCTGGAAGCCGGCATACCTTACCGGAGTGGACCTCACTGCGGCCCTGCCCGGCAGTTTTCCTGTCGATTCCGTTACCGACTCCGACACTTACCTGAAGTGGCTCGGGGAGATCGGTGATCTGGGAGTCAATACGGTCCGCGTGACGACCGTCATGCCTCCCGCGTTCTATAGCGCGCTTGATGAGTATGACCGCAAAAAGTCGCATCCGCCTTTGTGGCTGCTCCAGGGGGTGACGTTTAACCATCCGCCCAAGGACCATGATTTTTACCAGAGCGATTATTACCAATCATGCCTCAAGGAGATTCGCGAAGCTGTCGACGTCGCGCACGGACAGGGCGACGTGGGTTCCAACTACCTGCATGCCGGCGGGCTCTACCCGCACGATATCGCCCGCTGGGTGGCGGGGTTTGTGGTCGGGAACGCCTGGCTTTCTCATGTGGTCCTGGGCAACAACGGGTTGCACCCTGGCATGCAAAATTACCATGGTGATTACGTCGATGTTTCCTCGGGCAATCCCACGGAGATATTTCTCGCCGAAATGATTGAACACCTTGTGGAATATGAGCAAGGCAAGTACAACTGGCAGCATCCCGTGGCTTTTCTGGACTGGCCGACGCTCGACGCGATCCGCCATCCGACGGAGAGTTCGATGGCCGAGGAAATCACCATCCGGCGGGGCCTTGGGGAGCGCTTTGAAATGCCACCGGGTCCCTACGATGACGATGACACCGCCACGGTTGACCCGACACATATAAAGCCTACACGGAAATTTGCGGCAGGGTACTTTGCCGACTACAGCGTGTTTCCGTTTTACCCGGACTTTCTCAATCTGGACCCAGGTTATCTTCGGGTTGCCGACTCTGACGGAACGGATCCCTTCCTGGGCTACCTTGAGGACCTGAAGGCTCACACTCAAGGGTTGCCGCTGGTGATCAGCGATTATGGAATTCCCAGCAGCCTAGGGGTTGGACATTTCAACCCCGCGGGTTTTAACGAGGGGGGAAAAACCGGGCAGCAACAGGGGCGGTTATTGGCGCGATTGACGCGCAACATTTACGATGCCGGTGCCGCCGGGGGGATGGTCTTTGAGTGGCTCGATGAATGGTTCCGGCGTTCTTGGCTGACGCGCAATTATGAAACTCCCCAGGAAAACAAGCCGCAATGGACAAACTTCATGGATCCGGCTGAATACTACGGTTTGGTAGCTGCGGACCCTCGCCGGCGCGCGGTCCACCAGTTGGCGGGAAACCTTTCGGAATGGGCCGGCCAGAAGACGTTCTACGCGGAGCAAAAGCCGGGATTGTTCCAGCCGGTGGGAGACGGGTGGGATGCCGCGCGTGACCTCCAGGCTTTCTACGTGGACGCTGACGAAGGTTTTCTCTATCTGCGGTTGGTGGTAGCCGATCTGGCTCGCGGCGCTGATCGGCGGGTGAATTGGAGCAAGGTCAACTACCTTATCGGGATCTCGACAGACCCTGATCATGCCGGATTGACGTACTTGCCTTTTATCGCTCCGGTGCGCTTCCCGCAAGGGATGACTTTCGCTGTGCAACTGGCGGGGCCGGCTTCGAGCCACCTGTGGATTGCTTCTTCTTACAACTCGTATGAGATTGTTCCGGTTGCAGGAAATCCGGCGGAAACGCTGCTTGCTCAAAAGCTTGGCTGGACGCTCCGACTAACCGACCGGGGCACCTTCGAAGGGGAAGTCATCGAGCCAAACCGCCGGCGGTTTGCGAGGGACGGGAAGTATTTTCCTCCCGAAAGGTATGACCGGGGAATCCTGCGCTACGGCACACTCGATCCATCGTCCGGCGACTATGATTCGCTGGCCGAATGGCACGCGAACGTGGCGACGAACACCATTGACGTGCGCATCCCTTGGGCTCTGCTGAATGTAACGGACCCTTCAACACTGAAGATCTTCGCGGGGCTCGAAAAAGACGGAACGGTCAAGACTTCACAGACTCCCGGCTTTGAGTTTGCGGTCTTTTCCTATCGTCCGGCCCCGGACCTCAGCATGCGCCCCATCATGGAACAGGGGCAGTCCATTGCGGACGCTTTGCCTGCCCTTTCCGGGCCTCTCGGTATTTCCTCGGGATCGCTCGGGCGCTTCCTTTGGGTCCCTTGGACGCATCCGCAATACGTGCTGAGAGAGAAAGAGTCTTACGACATGTTGCGGAAGGTGTTTTTGGCTCTACCGAGAACGCCTTCGGAGACTTCCCGAACGGGGCTTGGGACGGCCGGCGCCGCGCCGCCAAAGGAAGGCGAGCCAGGCCGGGTTTGATCTTAAAGAGGGCCCTAGACCCAGACGATAAAACTTATGAATTATGAAACCCCCAAGAGCCGGCATTCGAATCTTTGTCATTGCTTTGCTTGTTTTGGGGAGCGCGATGGCAGCCTACTTTGTGTTGTTGAATCCCGGAAGCGTTTGGGTTCGGTGGGCGCAAGCGGCTTTTCCTGCCCGGGTCACCATGATCAGTTTTGGTCCGTATCCGAGTGCCAAGGAGTTGCGGCATTTCGCGAGGCAGGGAGGCCGGTACGATGTGAGCTTGCTTGACCCTCGCCTGCCCTATGAGAAAGAGCTGATCGATAGGGAAGAGAGAGAAGCGAAGAAGAATGGCCTCATTTTCAAGGACTTTCCTATGGCCAGTATTTTTGACCATCAGGTTTTCAATGACTATTCGCAAGAGGAGAAAAAAGCAGTGGGCTTTCTGAAACATCTGGATGCGCCGGCCTACGTCCATTGCTATCTTGGCAAGCATCGTGTGGTGCACGTAAGGGACGCCCTTCGGCGGGCCGGAGTTCCGGCAAGCTACTGGACTCCCGCCGGCTCCGAGACCGAGTACTGGGACCTCGTGGATCGACTGTCCGACGCAAGAAGGGAATTCAGCCGGGGAAACGACGGGAAAGTCCTGGAAATTCTCAAACCGATCAAGGTTGAGGACGTCGATGTGGCCTATCTGCGGGGCTGGTCGAATTACCGGCTGGGGCTCTATTCGCAAGCGGCAGAAGACTTTGAGGCAGGTCTCAAGCTTGATCCCCGCAACCTCCGCAATCTGGAGGGATTGGGATTCTGCTATCTCCAACAAGGCAATCCTGTTCTGGCCCAGCGGCAGTTCAACCTTGTGCTGGAACAAAGTCCAAATAATGAAGAGGCTCTGGTGGGGCAGGGTCTGGCTTTCTTAAGGTTGCAGAACAAGGCGGCGGCAGAACGGATATTCCGACAGGTTCTTGCCATAGACCCGGGAAACGCGGAAGTCGAGGGCTATCTCAAAAGGGCTGAAGCTGAATAATGCCGCCCGCGCTCAGTCCACAAATTCCAAAAAGGATTGACGAAACATGGTCATAGATTCCAGAGCATTAAAAGCCGATTTGAACGCCCTTCACTGCGGGTTTTGGGCGGACTATCCCAGGCGCTGCCGGGGCTGGATTCCGCTTTTTGCCGTTATGCTCTTCGGAGCGGCGCTGATGCCGGCGCCCTGGGCTCGCGCCGGTGAAACACAACAGAAGCTTCCTCCCATGGAGATCCTGCAACGGGCTCATACGTCGTTTGCCCAAGGGGATTACTCCACCGCACGAACGTATTACCTTGAAGTGCTTCCGTCTTTTCCAAACAACTTCGACATCCTGAAAGACCTGGGTTACTGCTATTACGTGATGGGTCCGAAAGGTTATCCGAAAGCGGCCAAGTATTACGCGCGAGCCTACAGGATCAACCCGCGTTCGAGCGAAGCTGCCGACAAGCTGTGGCAATGTTATATGGTCCTTAAACAGTACAAACAAGCGGCGGACGTGGAGATGAAACTTGCCAAGCTTTCCGACTCCCCCGCCGAAACCTGGAAGAGAGCCGCGGAAGCCTATGAGGCTTTCGGAGACCATGCCGACTCTTCGGCCGCTTATCTTGCCTATCTGCAGCGCAAACCCAGCGATCTGGCCGCGAGGTCAAGTCTTGCCCGCCTTTACAGCCGCGACAAGGATTATGACAAGGCCGCCGAGCAATACCGCTTGGTCCTTGCAGCCAACCCCAACTTTGCTCCTGCCCTCACGGGATCGGCGGGGATTTTATCGTGGCAGGGCCGTCTCGACGAGAGTCTGGAGCTTTACGAACGAGTTCTGAGGTATGAACCCGACAACGGCGAAGCTCTTTCCGGGAAAGCTTTTGTGCTTCTTTGGCAAAAGCATTATTCCCAGGCGCTCACCCTTTTTAAGCTTCTCCACCGCCGTTATCCTCAAGACGTTGACGTCAAGCACGGCTTAGACGAGGCGCAGCGCCGCGTTGAGGAGAACGCTTTTGCGAATGCCCAACAGTCGGGGGACGCCTCAAAACTGCTGGATTATTACCGGGATCGAGTGGCCAAGAACCCTCATGACCTCGCCGCGCTCGAAGCCCTTACCTCCTTCAGCGCGGACGCCAAGCATTGCAACCAGAGCATTGTCTTTGCCAGGAAGGCGCTCGAAGTTTCCCAGGGCGCGGCGGATGTGCAGCTTGCGCTGGCCCGTTCTCTGCGCCTGTGCCAGAACTACACGGAGGCGATCTCCTACTACCGGCAGTACCTCGAAACTCATCCGCATGCGGAGGACGTCCTGTACGAATTGGGCGACACGTTGCGGCGCGCCCGCCGTTTTCCGGAAGCCCTGCAGGTGTTCCAAAAGCTGGTTCAACAGGACCCCGGCAACCTGGATGGACAGGTTGGCTTGGGCCAGGCGCTTGCCGCGACGGGTGAGTACGATGAAGCGTTAACTCATTTCAATCATGCGCTTGAGCAGCGGCCCGATTACTATGACGCCTTGCAGGGCAAAGCCTTTGTTCTGTTTTGGAAGAACGATTTCGAGCAGGCGCAGCCGATCTTTGAAGCCCTGGCGAAAAGAAACCCTGGCGATCCGCAAAACACTCAGGCGCTTAAAGGCATTGCCCGGGCGGAAGAGCAGGGGAAGTGGGAGACTTTGCGGCCGTCCGCCAATGCTCCACCCCAGTCCTGGTTGGAGTTTTACCGGAAAAGGCTCGAGAGCAACCCTCGGGACCGTTCCGCACTGAAGGGTGTGGCCTATGCGGAGTCGGAGCTGAACAATTCGAGCGCTGCGATCGAAGCCTACCGGCAGGTGCTCAACGTCTATCCGGACGACCGGGACTCCAGGCTTGAACTGGCGCGGCTGCTGAGCCTGGCCCGCCAGTACACTCCTTCCATAAGCCTCTACCAGCAAGTGCTCGACGAGGAGCCTGACGACCCCGTGGTCCTCGGAAGTTTCGGGAGGGTATACACGTGGGCGGGCCAGCCCGAAAAGGCGCTCTCAATCTACCGGAAATTACTGGCCCAGGAACCGACAAATACGGCGTACCGGTTGGCGGAAGCGAAGCTTGAGATCCAATTGAAGAGCTATGATTCCGCCCGGAAGACATTGGGATATTTGCTGTCGGAAGATCCCGAAAACCGCGACGCCCGCCTGGAGATGGCCCGAGTTGATATTGCCCAGGGGCAATACGAAGCCGCGCTGACGAATTTCGACGCGCTGCTTAAAATAAATCCTCAGGATCCGGACGCATTGCTCGGGAAAGCGCGCATCGCTTTTTATCAAGGAAAGTTTCCAGAAGCGCAAGCGGCTGCAACCGCAGCGGTCGAGAAGCGGCCTGACGATTTCTCTTCGGTTTTCCTTCTGGCCAGCATCGAACACGCCCGGGGCCGCCGCCGGGAAACCTTGGACCTTCTCAATCGTGCACAGAAGTTGAGTCCGGGAGACCCGGAGGTCGCCTCGCTGCGGAATCGGACTGTTTCGGAATCAAAGGTGACGTTGCGCACCACGGCGGGCTTCGCGCGGGAAATCGGGCCGCCCAGCGAATTCAACGGACGTACCGGACTGGCCAATGAAGACTTGCGGATGTACACGTATGGAACCACGATTGGCCTCAACTTGCTGCCCAGAACAAACTCCTACCTTTCCTTTGTGTCGCTTCCCACCGATAGCCCGCCGAGCGCCCAACTTGACACCTTTGGAAACAGAGTCCCAACGGGAATCACGGGCGCTGCGGCTCCCTACGAATTCCTTTACCGGCAATCGACGCGCTTCGGACCGCGCCTTACCATTCGAGCCGGGGCGGGCGCTGTGCAATTCGGGCCGGGGGCGCTGGTTTCCGTGCCGGGGCAGACGGCGCCGATCAGATCGGCGGAAGAACGCCCTTTGGGATTGGCCGGCGCCAGTTTCGGACTCGCCAAAAATCTGAGCCTTGATATTGACGCTACCCGCTCCGCCATCACTTACACGCCGGTCTCGACCCGCTTGGGAATCATTCGGGACCAGTTGCTCGGGCGCATCAATTACTTCTTCAACTCCCGGACGGAACTCCATTTGGCTTATTGGTACGGGCGATATTCTTCCGAAGAGTACGCGCACACGAGCGTGGTCAACGGCGTGACCGCGACCTCGACCCTGGCCGATCACGACCATGTGAACGGAGGCTCGATCATTTTCAACAGGACATTTGTGCAGTCAGACCGGTTTTCGTTTGACGGCGGGTATGAAGGCTTGATTTACGGGTTTGCCGGCAGCAGCCCGAATGTCTTCTTGGGGTTCTTTGCGCCCAGTTTTTACCAGCTTCATGAACTTGTCCCCCGCGTCTACGGCACGCTTTGGGGGCCGCTCGGTTATGACCTCCGCGGCGGAATCGGCATTCAGCAGACCAATCACGGCGGGGCGGTCGCACGAGCCTGGAACGTCAGTCCTGATCTTTCGATCCGGGTCAGCAGGCATCTGCGGCTTATCCTCGGATATACCCATTACAACACAGCGGAGGCTTTGGGACCCTTGCGCGGCAACGCGGTGAGGTTTGTTACCGAATGGCAATACTGAGCCGCTCGTTTGCCGGGCTTGAATCGGGTGTCTTTATTGGGTGCAGGGACGTTTGGAAAAGGGGCTAAAGGGAATAAAACCCCATGGTTCCGATCGGCTTAACAGGAAATTGCAGAGCTGCAAGACAGTCCGTTTCTTTGGGGTGAAAAGTGGGGAAAACAACTTCAGTGGATAAGGCGCTGCACACGGCAGCTTCCTTTCCTTTCCGGGTTCTCTGTTGGCTTATCGACATGTTTCTTTTGGCCGCCCTCTTTGGTTTTGTGATCCTTTTCATTCTCCAGTTTACGCATTCGCCCAAGCTGCTCCATTGGGGCTGGATCGTAGGGCTCAAGCGAGTGGGAGACCCGGTGCTGGCGGAGATCAGTTCCTGGGTCAGAATGGATTGGCCGGCCGACATGGGCTTCAGTTTTATTCCTATCGTCATGGCCTTTTTCACTTGGTTGGTAAATATTGCGGTCGACGGGATATTTCTTAAAGGCAGCAGCATTTTCTCAAAAATCGGTCGGTCGTTCCAGCCTCCGGCAGGAGGGCGAATTCGCCCTCTATAAGGACGTCAAGTTTTCGGAAATTCGCCAACAGGATTATTAAGGCCTGATCCTACTCCCCCACTCCCTGCGCCAAAAAACCGCCGTCCACGGGAATAAAAGCTCCGGTAACGAAGCTTGAGGCGTCGGAGGCAAGGAAGATTGCAGCTCCTTTGATTTCCTCCAACTGGCCGAAGCGCTTCATGGGCGTGTGCGAAAGGATGGAGGTTTTGCGCGCAGTCTGGTTGATGAGCTCCTTATTAAGATCGGTTTCAAAAACTCCCGGAGCGATGGCATTGACAGTGATATTGTATTTGGCCCATTCCGCCGCCAGGCAGCGGGTCACCTGGGCGACCGCTCCTTTGCTGGCTGCGTAGGGGACAACTTCATGGGTGCTCAGGAATGACGCGATCGACGCAATGTTAATGATGCGGCCATACTTCTGTTCCCTCATCACCCGGCCGACCATCTGGCACGCGTTCCACGTTCCCTTCAAGTTGACGTCTAATACGCGGTCCCATTGATCTTCGGTGACTTCAAAGGAAGGTACGCGCATCGTGGTTCCGGCGGAGTTCACCAAGATATCAATCCGGCCCATCTCCTGGAGCATTTTGTCGATCACCGCCTGGATCTGGTCCCGCGCTGTTACGTCGGCCGTGATCTCGAAAGTCTTTTTTCCCAGTGCTTTGATTTCCGCTGCGCTTTTGCGGACCTCCTCTGCGCGGCGGCTGACCGGAACCACGTTGGCTCCCGCTTCGGCCAGTCCCAAGGCAATGGCCTTTCCCAGTCCGCTGGTGCCGCCAAGAACCAAAGCGTTTTTTCCTTCCAGGCTCAATTTCCCGTAGTAAGACAAGCTGCTTCTCCTCCGTGCTGGAATGCAATTTGCCATCGTAGCATTCGCATTGAAAAAGAGGCAAGCGAGGATAGGCGGCCTCTTGCACCGCTGCTCCTCCGGATGCTAGTCTTTCCTTTTAGCGAGCCCCATTAAGAAATTGCCGCGGTCGAGGCGAAAACGGGGGATTGCCTCCGTTCGGCAGGCGAGCGTGTCAGCGGCGGGACGCCTATGCTAAAGTGAAAATCTGTTTGCTGCACACTTTGCGAAGACGACGGGAGGTCGTATCGGAATGGACTTGAACCAGGTGACCCAGCAATATAATTTTGCAGGACGAACCGTTGCGATCACAGGAGGTGCGGGGATCCTGGGAGGCGAGCTTGCGCGCGCACTGGCAGGGTGCGGAGCTAACGTCGCCATCCTGGATCTTAACCTGGACCCCGCCCAGCGCATCTTGGAACTCCTGGGTCCGCGGGCAAGCCAGGTGATGACGGTTCGCACCAATGTCCTGGACTTGGAGAGTTTGCGGCAGGCCTCGCAGGCTGTGCTTGAGAAGTTCGGCGCAATTGATTGCCTGGTGAACGCGGCGGGAGGCAACAAGCCCCAGGCAACGACCAGCCCCGATCTTTCCTTCTTTGACTTGCCGGCGGACGCTTTCCGGTGGGTATTTGACCTGAACATCCTGGGAACCATTCTTCCTTCTCAGGTGTTCGGCAAGGTGATGGCGGAAAAAGGCGAGGGAGTCATTTTGAACATTTCCTCCATGAACGCCTTCCGTCCCTTGACTCGCATTCCGGCCTACTCGGCGGCGAAAGCCGGCGTCAGCAACTTTACGCAGTGGTTGGCCGTCCACATGGCCCAGGTCTATTCGCCGAAGATTCGCGTGAATGCCATCGCGCCGGGATTCTTTCTGACGCAGCAGAACAAGTTCCTGCTGACGGATGAGAAGACGGGCGGCCTGACCGCGCGAGGCAAATCGATCATTGACCACACTCCCGCAGGCCGCTTCGGAAAACCGGATGATTTGTTCGGAACCGTTTTGTGGCTTCTTTCACCGGCCTCGGCATTTGTCACCGGAGTCATCGTGCCGATCGATGGCGGTTTTGCGGCCTATAGTGGAGTCTGATTAAAGCTTGGACCGAGGGACCGAATTCGGGAGAAGGAGAAGATGTTGCAGGGAGGAAACCGATGGTAATCGGACAAGGATTTGCGGACCGTTATTTGACCAACGATGAAGTTTGCGGCATCGTCCAACAAGGATTGGGCTCGCTGGATCTCGACGGCAAGCGCGTCCTGGTGATTATTCCCGACGGCACCCGCACCATGCCCACGCCGTTAATGGTCGATCTCTTTGAGAAGCAACTTGCTTCGCGGGTGGCGGCTCTCGATTACCTTGTGGCGCTGGGGACGCATCCCATGATGAGCGACGCGCAGCTCAGCAAGCTGGTGGGCCGCCCCGTGGAAAACGGGCAGGCCGGCAATAGCCACATCTTTAACCACCACTGGGAAAACCCCGCAAACTTTTTGACCCTGGGTGTTATTCCGGCGTCTGAGATCTCTGAAATCACCGGCGGCCTGCTGGCCGAGGAGGTTCCCGTCCGGCTTAACAAGATGATCCTTGACTACGACCAGATCATTATTTGCGGACCTGTTTTCCCTCACGAGGTTGTCGGCTTCTCCGGCGGCACCAAGTATTTTTTCCCCGGGATTGGCGGATCGGAAATCATCAACCTGACTCACTGGGTGGGCGCGCTGATGACCAACTATCGTGTGATCGGTTCCGGCTATACGCCGGTCCGCGCCATCATTGACCGGGCTGTCAGCTTTATCGACCGTCCCATGGCGTGCTTTGCCCTGGTGGTAACGCACGAGGGTGTGGCGGGGCTCTATTTCGGCTCGCCGCAGGAGGCTTGGAAGTCGGCCTCTGCCCTCTCAGCCCAAAAGCATATCGTCTACGTGAAGAAACCCTTTCGGCGTGTTCTCTCCGTCATGCCCAAGCTCTACGACGATTTGTGGACGGGAGCCAAGGGGATGTACAAGATGGAGCCGGCCGTCGCGGACGGCGGCGAAGTCGTCATCTATGCGCCCCACATCGACGAAGTCAGCTACACGCACGGCAAGGTGATTGAAGAAATCGGCTATCACTGCCGCGATTATTTTCTGGCGCAGTGGGAGAAGTTCAAGGGCTATCCGGGCGGAGTTCTTGCGCACTCGACGCACGTCAAGGGGCTCGGCGCCTACGATGCCGCCACCGGCAAAGAGACGCCGCGGATTCAGGTGACGCTCGCGACCGGCATTTCCCGCGAACGCTGCGAGCGCATCAACCTGGGTTACCTCGATCCCGCAACCATCCATCCGGAAGAATGGGCAGGCAGGGAAGACGAAGGTATCCTGATGGTGCCCCGCGCAGGCGAAATGCTCTATCGCGTTCAATAAGCCGGGCGGAGAATCTCTGACCCGGCCGAATGCGGCGGCGCCTCAGCCGCGCAAGCATTCAGCGAGCCAGACAATATAGCGGCTGTTCCGGCTCCTGACTTCTTGGAGCAAGTTTTCAGGGAGTTCGTCAATTTTCTCTTTGAAAAACCGGTGATCTCCATCAGGGGAATTTGCGTCCCGCGTGCCGACGATGTTTCCCAGCCAGAAAACCAGGAAGAGATTCCCATCAACGCGTCCCCGCGCCGAGTCGCCGAGATAATACCCGAGGCCCATCTCCCGGTATTTGGCGGCCAGTTCGCTTTCATAACCAAAGGCGCCGGCGGCTGCGAATTTCTCCGCCCGATCCGCCATCCGCTCGATCAACTGCCGCCATTGTGATCCTTGGGGCTGGCTTGCCAGCACGTCAAAGAGCTGAAGTTGCAGTTCGCCGGAGATTTTGTAGTTCACTCTTCCCGCCGTCGCTTTTCCAATCCGCTCCAAAACCTCGGCCTGCTTGCCGCTGCCGGAGTGAATGCTCAGCGTGGTATCGAAACTCTTGGCCACGGCGGCAAGCTCAAAGACGCGCGCCGCAAGCTCCTCAAGCGGCTTGCTCTGGAAATCCCTTTCAACACGCTCGGGGAGTTCCGGCCACATCTTGCCATGGCAATAGTCATTGAGCCCCACGCCGTTCTCGGCGGTGGTTGCCATCGCGACCGGATAGGCCTGGCGCTTCTTGAAGCCCAGGTTCGGGGGGCAAAGCTGCGCGGGCCGTCCACGCGCCTTGAGCCAGTGCATGTAAAACAGAAGTTCTTTGGCCGTCGTCAACGTCTCAGCTTCGTCGATCGAAGGTTCAAAATCGAAGCCGCCGGCGAGGTTCTCTTCCGCCTTCGTTTTGACAATGTCATCAAAAAGTTCTTCATTGAGCTTCAGGCTCTGGCCGAACTTTACGGCCAGCCGCATGACTTCTTCGCGAGTGAAGTTGTACGACTTCTCGCCGATTGGATAAGGTTTGGAGAATTCCCCCAGAATCCACTTCCGTTCATCTTCTGACAGCACTTGCTGAAACTTCGCACGCACATCAGAGTCGCTCCAAGGTTGCGGATGGCGCAAGTCAGCCTGGAGTTCGAACAGGCGCGAGGTGTCCGTGGTGAATTTTGTGTAGCCCACCGCATGGCGGATGGCCGTCTTGACTGCTTCCACGGAGTGCTGAATCTCCTCAGCCGTATTTCCCGAGACGATAAAGTGGTCGGCTTCCGCCGTGTAACCTTCGCGCCATCCGGACCGGATGGCGGCCCAAAGTCCCGAGTGGTAGAGATGGCGGATGGAAACGCGCGTGTGGCCGGTGGCGGTTGGATCTTCACCATCGCGCGCGCTGAGCGCTTCCTCGGTGGTCATTTCCCGAGTGGCGGAAAGCTGAACGGTGGACGCCATGTTGATGTGCATCTCTTCGAGGATGGTTCGGTAGGCCGCAAAGACGGCGGGCAGGCTGATTTCCGGATGCCGGTTGCCGGCGGCAATGGCGGGCTGGGATCGCTGGGGTCGTGGGAGGAATGCCGGGTTCACCCATCTGGCGAAGGCGCGGATGTTTTCCTGATCGCGGGTTGAGAAAGGGAAGAAATTCATCAGGATCTCTTTGCCTTTGACTTGAATCCGCGCGCTGCCGAACGGCTTTTGGAACAGCTCGCTGATGGGGGCGGAAGCCGGAGCTACCTGTATCAACAAGGGAACGGCTGCCCCCTCTGCCAGCGCGTCCAGGGCCATATAGTAATTCGTTCCGTGGTGCGGGTCCTGCTCTAATGACTTGGGGAAAGGCCTCAGGCTGGACAAATTCAGCCCGGCCAATTTTTTGGCGAGACGCCCTCGGAGTTGGTCATTGAGGGTTTGGCCCTCCGCTTCCTGAATGATCTGTTCGGCGATTGCCTTGGCTTCTTCTGTTTTGAACTGCGGTCCCATGATTCTTCCCTTCGATAGTTGAGTTGGATGATCTTGTGACGGCCGCAGGGCTGTGATTCGTGTTTCACGGCTCTGAATGTTCGGTCCGTCCCTGTACCTGGTCGATGGCGTGGGCGAGGATGCCGACGATGTTTTCAACCGACTCCCGAGCTCCCCGCGGGCTGCCCGGCAGGTTTACGATCAGTTTACCTTTGCGGGTTCCAACCACGCCCCGCGACAAGGCTGCCCGGGGCGTGCTCTTCACTCCTTGGGCGCGCATCAGTTCGGCAAGGCCCGGGACTTCTCTCGCGATCACGGAGCGCGTGGCTTCGGGTGTCACGTCCCGAGGGCCGAGGCCCGTTCCTCCCGTGGTAAAAACGGCATCGCAATCGTCAGTCTCGGTCCAATCCTTCAGGCGGTCCCGGATCTGTTCTTCGTCGTCAGGAAGGACGTCGAGCGCGACAACCTGCCAGCCGTGAGATTCCAGAACGTCGCGCACCGCCAATCCCGAGGCGTCCTCTCGCCGGCCTTCAGCCGTGCGGTCACTCAGGACTAGGATTTTTGCGCGCAGGGAATGGGTCATCATGATTCCGTCGCCTGTTTAGCCCGCATCACGATTCGCCTCATCCAGTAAGCGCAAGCCTTCCATCATCAATCCCTGGGTTGAGAGCGTCGTGGTGCGCTTGGCCGATGATCCCGAGAAATCGACTTCCCATTCCCCGTCGGACCAGGTTAATACTTTGTAGACGGCCTCATCGCCTTGAAGGTTGCCGCAGATGGCGTGGGTAACGTGGCCCTGGGTGAAATAGAGCGTGCAGGCTTCGCGCCCGGAGCGCAGCAGAAGCGTGCAGGTCTTGCGCCCCTGTTCGAGTGATTGCATCCAGTCGATCAGGTTCATTTCGCTCAGCCGGCCGGCGATCGGGCCTCCTCGCATTCCTATTTTTTCCATTTTCTGCTGGTAGAGCCGCGCGGTGATGCGGCGAACCTGTCTGGAGAGTTCCCTGACAAAAAAGGGCTTCACCAGGTAATCTTCTACGCCGTCTACCACCATTCGAAGGCGTTCGTCGATCTCCTTTTGCGAGGCCAAAAAGACAAAAGGGATGTCGGCGGTTTCACTTCGGGCGCGCAATTTTTCAATCAAGGCGCGGCCATTCATGACGGGCATGGAGTAATCCGAAATAATCAGGTCCGGACGGATCTCAATTGCCTTGACCAGTGCGTCGGCTCCGTCGGTCGCCGTGATGAGTTCCCCGCATTTTTCGAGGCTCTGGCAGAGCAGCTTCAGGATGGTTGGGTTATCGTCAACCAGCAGAATTTTAAGCAGCGATGGCACAATTCCAGCTTTCAGGCTTCAAACTGCCGATCTTTTTGTAAAGGATGGATTCAGCTTGAGGCGCGATACTCTCCTGACTTGCCGCCGCTCTTGTGCAAGAGCCTCAAAGCCGTAATCTCGATTCCGTGGTCAAGAGCCTTACACATATCGTAAAGGGTCAAGGCTGCGACAGCGGCGCCCGTTAGAGCCTCCATTTCCACGCCGGTGGGGCCTGTGGAGCGAACCGTCGCGGAAATCCTGACGCCATTCTTGCAAAATTCGGCTTGAACATCAATATGGCTTAGCAGAAGAGGATGGCAAAGCGGGATCAACTCCGCCGTGCGCTTGGCCGCGGCGATTCCCGCCACGCGGGAAATTTCAAGCGGATCGCCTTTGGGATTTTCCCTGATGGCCCGCAGCGTTTGCGGTTTCATTTTGACCAGAACCCCGGCGACGGCCTGGCGGGCGGTTTCGGCTTTGTTCGAGACGTCAACCATGCGCACGCGCCCTTTGCGGTCGTAATGGCTGAGACTTTTAGACTGGTTCTTTTTCACCGGATGCGATTCCTCCCCGTGCCGTAAATGCCGCGCGGCAGGCGCGAGGCTTTTAAGATAATCTTGGCAGCACATCCACCCAAGCGCCAGCCTGGAGCGTGCTCTCATCAGGATGAATTACCAGTAAACAATTGGCGCCAGCGGCCCCAACGAGATCCCCCGACCCCTGCCATTCTACCGGTTGGACCTGAGGCTCCGAATCGCGGGTTTCAACCTGCGCCGGCACAAACCTGGTAAAGCCGCCCTTGTGCCGGAGCGAACATCCCAATCGGGCCCGCAAGAATTGTGGCCGTTCGAATTTTCTCCCGCCCAGCGCTTGAATCGCCGGCCGGACGAAAAGCTCAAACGTCACAAAGCTGGAAACTGGATTGCCAGGGAGCCCAAAGAAGAATGTACCCTGCGCGCGCCCAAAAACCACGGGTTTGCCGGGCCGCAGGGCCACGCTTTGGAAAGAAAACTGCGCGCCCAAGCCCGCCAGAACTTCTTTGACAAAGTCATACTTGCCCACCGAGACGCCGCCGCTCAGCAGCAAGAGGTCCGCCTTTAGCCCTTCCTGCACCATTTGCCGCAACGCTTCTTTCTCATCCGGCCCAACGGGCATCTCCCGGGGAGCGGCTCCCGCAGCTATCGCCAATGCGGAAAGCATGGCTGAATTGCTGTTGCGAATCTGGTACCATTCGGGCTCCTGATCGGCCGGAACGATCTCATCACCCGTCGGCAGAATGGCCACAATCGGCTTGCGGTAGACGGAAATGCGCGCTTTGCCCACCGAAGCCAGCAATCCTATTTCGCCTGCTCCTAAACGCCTTCCGGGCGGCAAAACATGGCGTCCTTTCGCAGCCTCGCTGCCTTGGCAAACGACATTTTCAAAGGCTTTGAGCGGGCGTTCGATTTGAACCCAATCGCCTTCGACGCGCGCATGCTCGACCATCGCCACCGCATCAGCGCCGGCCGGCAACGGCGCGCCGGTCATGATTTCGACACATTGGCCTTCCTCGACCGGGGATTGCGGGTATTGGCCGGCCCGAACTTCTCCCGTCAACTTGAGGGTTACGCCGGTGTGGTCAACATCCCCGGAGCGGACGGCAAACCCGTCCCGCATCGAGCGGTGGAAAGGAGGATAGTCGCGGTCCGCCTGAACGTGTTCGGCAAGAATTCTACCGCTCGCCTCGCTGAGCGGCACGATTTCAGTTTTGGGACTTAGGTTGGCCGCGGTGAATTCTTCTTCGAGAGCCGAGAGAGCTTGTTCATAGCTAAGCATGGTGGCGACTGGCTGGGAGCCGCTCCTTCGCATCTTGAATGCATCGCCGGTCGCGAGCCCTCGGCAGAGTGATGAGTTACTTTGAAGCGATCAAGTTAGCAAAACGGCTTTCGTCCCGCCAGATGGCTTGCCCGCGTTCGGGGCCGGTTGAGATCATGGCGATCTCCACCCCAACTTGATCGGAGAGAAAGCGCAAGTAATCCTTTGCCTTTTGGGGAAGCTCGGAAAAATCCTGGAGCCCGTAGGTGGGTTGTTTCCAACCCGGCAGGGTGCGGTAGTGGACTTTAACTTGGCTTAGGATGTCCATGTCGGCCGGGAAGCTCGTAAGCTTTCTTCCTTCGTATTCGTATTCGACGCCGACGGGAATTTCTTCCAGGGTATCCAGGATGTCCAGCTTCGTGATGATCATGGCACTCAAGTTGTTGAGCCGGGCGCCGTAGCGCGCGGCGGGAACGTCAAACCACCCGCAGCGCCGCGGACGCCCGGTCACCGCCCCGAACTCGCTTCCCCTGGCCCGCAATTCCTCGCCTTCGCGGCCATGAATTTCCGTGGGGAAAGGCCCGCTGCCGACACGTGTCGTGTAAGCTTTTGAGACTCCAAGCACCGCGCCGATACGAGTCGGACCCACTCCCGTACCTGTCGACGCTCCTCCTGCAGTGGCGCTTGAGGACGTCACGAACGGATACGTCCCATGGTCGATATCGAGCAAGGTGCCTTGAGCTCCTTCGAACAGAACCCGCTTGCCGCGATCCATTTCTGTATTGAGATATTCCGAAACGTCGATCAGGCGGGGAATCAATTGCCGCGCCGTTTCAAGATACTGCCCAATCCACTCATCGCCGCCGAACGGCGTGCCTTCAAACAGCGCCGAAGCGATCCGGTCCTTCTCGGCCAAAACTTCCTTGCACTTCCGCAGGAACGCCTCCGGGTTGCGCAAGTCGCAGGTGCGCAGTCCGCGCCGGGCGGCTTTGTCCTCGTAGGTGGGGCCGATGCCTTTGGCGGTTGTGCCGATTTTTGCCCCGCCGCGAACCTGCTCCGCCGCCACTTCATGGCTGCGATGGTATGGCATGATCAGGTGGGCCCGGTCACTGACCAGGAGCCTGTTGCCGACCTTGATGCCGGCTGATTCCAGCGCCTCAAGTTCCCGGGTCAAGGCCTCGGGGTTGACGACAACTCCCGGGCCGATAACGCCGATCGTGTCCTCCCACAGGATTCCCGTCGGCACCAGTTGCAGGATAAATTTCTTGCCGTTGGCAATCACCGTGTGTCCGGCGTTGGCGCCACCTTGATAGCGCACCACAATGTCAAAACGCTCGGATAGCGCGTCAACAACTTTCCCTTTACCTTCGTCGCCCCACTGGAGGCCTACCACCACAACGTTTGTGCTTTCTTCAGTCATCTTTCGCCTTTAAAAAACCGACACTATCTTCCTATTGTAACCTGACCAATATGAGATTTGGCGGGTTAATTGAAGAGAATGGGTTGCTTGTTTTCAGCGCCTCAGCAGGCGGAAGCTTCGCCGGCATTACCGTTCTGCCGGATAGCCATGCGCGCACAAAAGTCACATATTCTTGTCGAGCAGCTTGGCGATGAAATCTTTGGGCTTGGCGCCGACAATTTGATCCTGGATCTGACCATTCTTAAATAGCAAGAGCGTAGGAATGCTTCGAATATTGTAGCGGCCCGCGACGGATTGGTTCTGATCCACATTCAACTTTCCAACCTTAGCCCGTCCCGCATAGTCGGCGGCCACAGATTCAACCGCCGGGGCCATCATCCGGCAAGGCCCGCACCACTCAGCCCAAAAGTCCACAAGGACCGGCTTGTCGGACTTCAACACTTCTTCTTCAAAGTTCTGATCGGTAAATTCCAGGGTGTCGTGACCTGCCATTCTTCAATTCCTCCTGCAAAATAGCGAATTTAATCCTTACTTACGCCACGGCTTTGTGCGAACTTTTCCTCAGTTTGGCTTCATAGAGGCCCTGGTAGAGGGCAGCGTAACTCTTAGCAGACTGGGTCCATGAAAAATCCTGCTTCATGCAGTTCTGTTGCAGTTTTAACCAGGCTTTCTTATCCCGAAAGGCCTCGATGGCTTGTTCGATGCATCCCAGCAACGCCTGTGCTGAATAACTGCTGAATTTAAATCCCGTGCCGTTTTCTCCGTCGAACGGCGTAATGGTATCGTCCAGTCCCCCGGTGGCCCGGACCACGGGTACCGTCCCATATTTCAGGCTGTAGATCTGATTCAGCCCGCAGGGTTCATAGCGCGAAGGCATGACGAACAGATCGGCGCCGGCTTCAATTTGATGGGCCAGGGTGTTGTCATAGGCGACGCGCACCAAAAACTTCTCCGGAAATCTCTCGGCGAGAGAACGGAAGAGCTCTTCGTATTCGGGCTCGCCGGTTCCGAGCGCCACGATGTAAAGGTCCTTCAGCATCAATTCATTGGCGATCTTGGCGATAAGGTCAAAGCCCTTTTGCGTCACAAAGCGGGAAACGATTCCGAGGACCGGGCGGTCGAGCGCAGGTTGATGGGCGCCCATCTTTTCGAGCAGCGCCTTTTTGCAAGCTTCTTTTCCCTGCAGGTTCTCGGGCGTATAGTTTGCCGGGATCAATTTATCCGTGGCAGGGCTCCACTCTTGGTAATCGACGCCATTCAGAATGCCTTGGACGCTCTCGGCGCGATTTCTCAACACCCCTTCCAGTCCATACCCGAATTCTTCCGTCTGGATCTCCTGGGCGTACTTTTGGCTGACCGTCGACACGGCATCCGAGAAAACGATTCCGCCCTTCAGCAGGTTGACTTTGCCGTAATACTCCAAGCCTTCAATTTTGAAGAGGCTTTTGTCCAGCGAGATATCCGCCATAATGTCCGGAGGAAACAGGCCTTGATAGGCGATGTTGTGGATGGTAAACAGCACGGAAGTATGCTCAAAAAACGGGTCATCGGCGTAAAGGCTGCGGAGATAAGCAGGGACCAAAGCGGTTTGCCAGTCGTGGCAATGAATAACCTCGGGCGGCTTGGAGCTGCGCTTCATGAATTCGAGCGCCCCCATGGAAAAAGCCGCAAAACGCAGCGCGTTGTCGGGATAATCCTTGCCGCCGACCATGTAGAGCTGGTCGCGGTCAAAGAACTCCGGGCAATCCATCAGATAGGTCCGGACTCCGCCCGCTCCCTCAACTTGATGTACGGAAGCAAACTTGAAGCCGGCGGAAAGCGGAATGGTGAGGCTGCGGGTGGTCGCAACAATGTTCCCCGGCTTGGTCTTCCGGTAGCGGGGAAGAATCACTTCGACTTCGTGGCCGATGGAGGCCAGAGCCTTAGGGAGCGCGCCGACAACGTCAGCCAGTCCGCCGGTTTTCGAGTAAGGCACGCCTTCGGATGCTACAAATACAATTTTCACCCGGACTATCCCCTGATATATTCAATTCGACAAGTAAGCTAAATTAGAGGATGGAGTCCGCAAAGTCAAGGTGTGGTTGGCAAGTCGCTTCCTAACAAGATGTTCTGCGCCATGCCGATTGCCGTTTTGATCCTGGGAAAGACGCCTGCCGCGAAAGTTGGACGGCTGAACCGCTTGATCACTGACAGGTTCGCAACAAATAAAGGAGAGGCGGGATAGGAGATAAGATGTCTATGGCCGGCAGATCTATCACCCATAATGGCACCATTCAACGAGGCGCCGTATGACGACCCTTCTGCGTCACAGAGCGCTTTCCAGCCTTAAATACAAGCTCATCGATCAAAATCCCCGGCTGAGGCGCTTCTTGTTTTCTCTGATGTACCGGAATGAGGATGCGGACATCCTGCTTTGCGGCTCCAAGCTGCGCGTCAATCGCAGGGAAGAGCCCGGTTACGTTCACGCTTACAAACATGCGCAATCGGCGGCCGCCCTCCGGGAGGAACTCGGGCCTCTGCTGACGTTGGCCCTTTTGCTGGCGCCGGAAGACACCTTTGTGGATGTCGGCGCAAATGTAGGGTTTTACTCATCCACCCTATCTCGGTTGGGGCTCCTCTATCCGCAGATGCGGTTCTATGCCTTTGAGGCGAACCGCGATACGGCCAAGCGTCTGAGGCTCTCTTTGGAGGGCCGCAACGTACAAATTTTTGATTTCGCGCTCTCCAGCCAGGATACGGAACTTGAGTTTGTGGAAGGAAGTTCATCCGCCACCTTTGGCCCCAAAAGCGAGATGCACGACCAGCAAATCCCGAGTCGCACTCAAAGGGTCCAGGCAAGAAGGCTGGACAATGCGGGCGTTGTGGGAGGCTCGATTGTGATGAAGATAGACGTCGAGGGCCACGAGCGCCAGGTTCTGGAGGGAGCAAGCGGCCTGTTCCGCGACGGTCGTGTGAAAGCTGTTTATCTGGACGGCTACAGGGACGACAGCCTGCCCCAATACCTTGCGTCAAAGGGATTCTTGCTCTACGACGGCAAAAATTTGAATCCCCACGGGTACGATTACCATTTGCTCGCCATTCATCGGGCGCATCTCGCAAGGAGCAGCGGCAACGCCGATTTCCGCGAGATCCCCGGACCCTGAGGCAGAACCTCCCGATCCAAAGGGATCCGATATTGAACGAGGCTCCTGATGTTTTCAGCAAAACGATGGAAACCTGCGCGGATCGTGTGGCGCTTCATTCGATGGATGAATAGGGGCTAGCTCCCATGCCTAAACCCCGCCGGCCCAAGCTTGGGCAGCACTTTCTTGCGGACGTTCGCTACCGCTCCCGCATTGTTCAGGCGCTCGGCTTGCGCCCGGATGATCTTGTCATTGAGATCGGGCCGGGCCATGGCGCCATAACGCCGCTGGTTGCCGCCCAGGTGCGCCAGGTTGCCGCCGTGGAATTGGATCCCGCCCTGGCCGCGGAGCTTCAACAGAAGTTCCAGCAGGAACCCGGCGTGGAAGTCATCAACGCCGATATTCTGGCTACGGACCTTGCGGTCCTCTGCCGGCGTTTCCAGGCCCGCGAGTGTTTTGTTTTCGGCAACCTGCCTTACTACATTACTTCGCCCATCATCCACCACTTGCTGGCGTTTGCCGGATCGATCCGGGCGATGGGATTGCTGGTTCAGCGCGAAGTGGCCGAGCGCCTGGCCGCCCGCCCAGGCATGCGCGATTACGGCTATTTGACCGTCCTGGCAGGCTTATACGCTTCTCCGCGCATCGCCTTTGAAGTGCCTCCCGGAGCGTTTTCGCCGCCGCCCAAAGTCCACTCCGCGCTGGTGTGCTTTGCAATGCATTCCCCGGATGCGCGAATCGGCCGCGGCCGCGAGCGAAAGTTCCAAACCTTCTTGAAGCAATGCTTCGCGCACAAGCGGAAGAAGCTGCTGAATTGCCTGGCAGAAGCCTACCCGCGCGCGCGTGTCGAGCGGGCGCTCGAACGGCTCACCGTGCCCCTAAAAGCCCGCGCCGAAGAGCTCTCGCTTAATGACTTCATCTCGTTATTTTCGAACCTTTGTCTGTAGGCACGGGCCCCCACCGCCCATTTTCGTACCGGCGGCTTTACCCCGCCATTGTTTTCTGTAGCGCGGATCTTTAGATCCGCGGGTTTTGGCTTTTCGTCGCGGCGGGTTTACCCCACCATCGGCCTGCCCGAAGACATGTTGGCTGGCCGCCGCCCGCGACCGTAGAAGTTCGCTTGCGCCGTAAGGGAGGACTCTGCCCTCCCTTACCTAACCCCGCACCGCCGGCCTTTACATCTTCAGCTTACAACCCTCGCCCTTGGGGAGAGGGCGGGCGCGCTAGCGCCCGGGTGAGGGGTCTCGTTGCGCGGCTCTTCACACCCGCGGCTTTTGCCTTCTGTAGCGGCGGTATTATCCCGCCATCGGCTTCTGTAGCGGCGCTCGGAGCCTGCCCCGAGCGACGAGGGGACCGCCGGATTTTGTGGTTCGGGCCGCCGATTCCCCCGCAGCGGCGGCGCTTCCACCGCCCGATTGCCCAAAAAAACGGGCCGCGCACTCCGGCCCCTACAATTCCTCTCGCCGCATTGGCAGCCACACACAGAGCCTTCCTGTCCGCGGGCCGTTTCAAACACGACAAACCCACGGCCAATTGAAAGCTAATTGACTGTGAATCTATCCGCTACCCTACGTGCCACCTGCCCGATCCCACACATCGCAAAAACCGCGATGTGCGCGCCACCCGCCATGGACGCGCAACAGGCGCTGGCGAAAGGCGAAACATGGACGAGTAACTCGTATATAATCTCTTGCATTGTGGCGGAGTGTGCCCCCGCTAGTTTACGTGTTTGGAGATTACCCTGTGGACCGCATAACGAAGGCGCTTCTGGATGAGTTCATTGAACAGAATGGGTTGCAGAAGGCAGCGGAAGATAAGGCGTTCGAGTTGTTCGCCGGTTATCTGGTTACATCGAGCCACTACTCCGAGTCATTCTCTACTGAAGACATCGGCGTCGGAGCGGGAGGAGATTCGGGCTTTGATTGTATCGCATTGATCGTAAATGGCAACATTGTAACGGAGCCTGAAGAGGTCCAAGACCTTGCTAGCACTAATGGCTATCTGGACGTGGCGTTTATACTAACCCAGGCTGAGCGCTCCGCGTCATTTGAAACCGCAAAGATCGGCCAGTTTGCGTACGGAGTTCGTGATTTCTTTTCAGAAGCGCCGCAGCTGCCTCAAAATGACAAGGTCAGGCATTACTCGCGGATCTCGAGGGAAATCTTCCAGCGGAGTAAGCTCTTCAAGAAAGGCAACCCACAGTGCTTGCTTTATTATGCCACAACGGGGAAATGGACCGACGACCAGAACCTTGCGGCAAGGCGAGATGCAGCGCGAAAAGACGTCGAGGACTTAAACATCTTTCGCAGGGTTGTTTTGGAATGCGTGGATGCGGACTGGCTGCAACGACTTTACAGGGAGTCACAAAATGCGCTGTCAACTGAAGTTGTCTTCGCCGAGCGAACCGTAATCCCAGAAATACCGGGTGTGGAGCAGGCGTACCTTGGCCTGCTTCCTGCCACCGAATTTCTCAAAATCCTCCAAAATGACAACGGGGAGGTTCTGACCTCCATCTTCTACGACAACGTGAGACATTGGCAGGAATGGAACCCTGTCAACAGCGAGATTCAGGAAACGCTTGCTAGCCCGGAGACTATGATCCGCTTCCCCCTGATGAACAACGGCGTGACCATTGTGGCGCGTCGCGTCAGTCCAACGGCCAACAAGTTCCTAATTGAAGACTATCAGGTTGTCAATGGGTGCCAGACAAGCTACGTTCTTCACGAATGCCGCGATTTTCTCACGGAGAAGGTAATGATTCCCGTCCGGCTCATTGCAACACAGGATGAATCGATCAAGAATGCGATCATTAAGGCGACGAACCGGCAAACTCAGGTGAGCGAGGAGCAGCTCTTCGCCTTATCAGACTTCCCAAAGAAACTTGAGGCATATTTTCCGACGTTCGAGAGTCATCGCAAGCTCTACTACGAGCGGCGATCTCGCCAGTACAGCGGCATAGGGGGGATTGAGAAGGTTCGGGTTATCAATACGACGGTTCTCGTACGTGCTTTCGCCTCCATTTTCCTTGGTCTTCCGCACAGAACAACTCGTAACTACAAGGCTCTGCTGCGTTCCGTGGGGACTGAGATTTTCAACAGGGGGCATCGCCTTGAGCCTTACTATGTTTCTGGCTATGCCCACTACCGACTGGACTACCTCTTTCGTAACCAAGTGCTGGCGTCCGACCTCAAACCGGCTCGTTACCACCTGCTTTTGGCCTATCGCATGCTCGTCCAAGAGACGGCCCCCCCAAAGGCCAACTCTCATGATATGGAGAGGTATTGCACCCTGCTAATGGATGACCTCTGGGATGACGACGCGTCCCGCTCTCACTTCGAGGCTGCGGCGGAGAGCGTTCGAAAGGTCGCGGCTGACAATCTACAGCGCGACAATATAAGGACCGAGCCGTTCACTAATAGGCTCGTCGAGGAACTCCGTCGCAGCCGGTAGCCCCACTTCTGGACTCTCGATCGTACATGGTGGTCTTCGCGGATGGCTACCGCAGCCTACGCAATCTGTGCGGTGGCGATAGCCGACGGGAGAGCGCCCCGGAGGTTTGTATCTGCCGGCCCCGCTACTTCCTGTGCGCTCTTGCGAAGGCCAAAGCGTGAGCCGTCAGCGAGGCGGAGAAGTTGCGAAAGCCGATTTCGGCGGAAGGCTCGCTATATTCGCCGCGCAGACCGCCTTTGGCACCAGAAAGGATCAGGCATGTAGCGTCATAGAGCCTTTCCCGAACGAGCTTTTCGCAAAGGATGCGGTAACGGTCGGCATAGGACGTATTCTGAAACTCCGAAAACACGGGGTAATGTGGTTCCTGGATGGTAACCGGAGTCCTGGAATCCGGCGCGTCTTCCAGCAGCATCAAGTATCCGATCCACGGACGCGGCGAACCCTTAAAGGCCCCTTCCCGGTAGGCCGTCAGGATGTCGGCTGAATTTCCCAGCGCTTCTTCAGTCCGGTTGTTGAAGTTGTTGCCAAATGAACCGACCTGCGACTTGAACTCGACGACTGCGAGAAGAATCCCATCGACCAGAGCAACGAGATCCCACTCCTTCGACGGCCGGAACCAGCCCGGAAGGACGACGTGCTTCTTGTCAATGTGGATGGACTCGGCGGGAAGCTCGCTTTCCCTGAGCAACTCGGCCACGATGCGGATAAAGCCGTCGATCTGCTTGCCGCCGGTTACAGCGCTGCGGCTGCCGTAGTCCTTTTTGCCGGTCTTGAAGCCCTGGGCGTCGGCCTGTTTCTTTCTGGTCTGCCAAAAGTAGCGAACGGCAGCGCGCACTCGGGCGTCAGGATGGTCCATGTGAAGCGTTACTCCCCGTGAAGCTGAAGGGTGACTTTGCTGAAGAGGCCCTCGGTTTCCCTGGCGATACGGTCAGCGGCCATTTTCCGGTAGTGGGGGTCGATCTCAACGCCGATGCTGTTGCGGCCGCATCGAGCCGCCGCAACGCTGGTAGTTCCGGTTCCCAGGAAGGGATCGAGAACCGTATCGCCCGCAAAGCTGAACATGCGGATGAGCCTTTCGGCAAGTTCCACCGGATAGGGCGCGGGATGGTCTCTGGTTGACGCCCCCGGCACATCGTCCCATACAAGGCGAAACCACTTCTGGTAATTCTCTTCCGAGACAACGCTCATGACGCGCGTCTCGACGGAAGGGCTTCGATACCCTCCGGGCTTGCGTTGCATCAAAATATGCTCGACGTCGTTTTTGATCACGGCATTGGGTTCGTAAGGTTTGCCGAGGAAGCCGGACCCATTCTCAACTTCATAAGCTGCGTTGGCAATCTTATGCCAAAAAACGCCCTGCAAATTGTCAAAGCCAAGTTTGCGGCAGTGTTCCTGAATCGAGGCGTGCAGAGGTACCACCGTGTGGCGGCCCTTATTCCGGCGCCGCGACAGGCAAACGTCTCCAACCACGATGACAAGCCTTCCGCCTGGCACCAGGGCGCGGTAACAGTTTGACCAGACGCGGTCGAGTTCCAGGAGGAAATTCTCGTAGTCCGAAACGTGGCCGAGCTGGCCTTCCGTTCTCCTGTACTCCTTGAGCGTCCAGTAAGGCGGCGAACAGACAACCAAGTGGATGCTCTCTGGTTGGAGGAAATCCATCTGGCGCGAATCGCCGGAATAAATCTGGTGCCGCGTCGGCATTTGGCGCAGAGCTTGGTCTATCAAACGCGTGAGCTGTGGGTCTTTAGCAATGCGAGGCAGTGCAGTCTGGTGGTCCCGCCCAATGTGGCCGATCGCTCGTGGAACGTAACTTGCCAGATTGCAGCGGCTCTCGGCAGGCGGATCAGGCGCTTCTGTGAGCGAATCCTTCAGTGGCCAGTCAGGCTGGCTGGTAGCCACAGCCGAACTCCCTTCGCGATGCCTGTCCGTCATCGTCTGGCCCGCTTCGATGCGATCTCGTCAGTTTCCACACCTTCAGGTTAGCTGCCAGAGCACTGACAGCACCAACTGCCACCAAGAATAACACAAGTAAAGGGCCGCGCACCGCATGGCCTGAGTTCCATCGCTAAATCGCAATCCGCAACCGCAGATCGCAAACGGCAGCGCCCCCAATCAACCAATCACCAATCGCTCAATCACTGAATTCCAAATGGCTCCATCCCCAAGGGCCGCAGCCCGGCAATAGCCCTCACGTGTAGGCTACATACACGGCTTGCCCCGCCCCATGGGACAAATGGGATTTTGTGGCCAAAAACTGTCACAAAATTAAGATGTGCATTATCAGTAGTTTACAATTTAATTGCGGCCTTAAAATCCGAAAAAACGCCAAAGTCGTTTCAACATGGCACACCGGGTAAATTTTACAGTGTGGGTGGCAATCGCGCAAAGTGTCAGCTTGCTTTGGAGGCGGCGCCCGCGCGCAGGCGCAGGCAGGTGATCTCCGGAGGGCCGCCGATGCGCAGGTTTGACTTGAGCGTCAGGTGCGACCATGCCGACCCACGCCTGCGGCCGGACATTGCGGCGCAGGGCCGGCCGCGCACGTTCAGCACAGCTGTGATAAGATGCCATTGGAAGTGTTTAGGAGGAATCAGCATCTCAGCATCCACCCATAAGTTACGTGCCATACCGCTCGGAGGCCTGGGCGAGTTCGGAATGAACATGATGGTCTTCGAGTACGGCGATCACGCCATCGTCGTCGACTGCGGCATCATGTTTCCGGACACCGAACTGCCTGGCGTCGACATCATTATCCCCGACATCACCTATCTTCGCGAGATTCGCGACCGAATCCGAGGCATTATCCTTACGCACGGCCATGAAGACCACATCGGCGCGGTCCCTTACGTGCTCGATGAAATCGATGTACCCGTTTATGGAACCTCTTTCACCCTGGCGCTGGTCAAGCCCAAGCTGATCGAGCATGGCATGGAGGGAAGCGTCGTTCTCCGTGAGATGAAGCCCGGAGCGCCTTTTGACCTGGGACCGTTCCATGTGGAACTCATTCACCTGACGCACAGCATCATTGAGGCCGGGGGCCTGGCCATCACCACGCCGGTTGGGACCATCATTCATACGGGAGACTTCAAGTTTGATCCCACGCCGATGGACCAGAAGCAGAGCGACCTGCACACGCTGGCCGATTACGGGCGCAAAGGAGTTCTGGCGCTCTTTTCGGATTCGACCAACGTCGACCGGCCAGGCATCACGCCTTCCGAGCGGGCGGTTCGCGAAGGCTTGTCTGAAATCATTGCGGGGGCCAAGGGACGGGTTCTGATCTCATGTTTCTCGACTTCCGTGCACCGGCTCCAGATTGTCGCCGACCTTGCCCAGCAGTACGGGCGTCGCCTGGGATTCCTGGGCCGCAGCATGGATCTGATCTCGAAGATTACGCAGCAAACCGGCAAGCTGCACGTTCCGCCGGGTTTGGTGGCTGAGCCGCAGGAACTCCGCAAGCTGCCGCGCTCGAAAGTGATGATGGTATTGACGGGAACTCAGGGTGAGCCGATGGCGGCGCTGCCGCGCGTTGCGGTGAACCGTCACCGGGCAATATCGCTTGACCCCGGCGATGACGTGGTGATTTCCGCCCGGGTTATCCCTGGCAACGAGAAGTCCATCTTTCGGATGATCGACCATCTCTACCGCCGTGGAGCTCATATCCATTACGAAGACGGCAGCCAGCCTCCTGTCCACGTTTCGGGGCATGGAAGCGTCGAAGAATTGAAGCTGATGCTCAATCTCGTCCGGCCGCGTTATTTTGTTCCCATCCATGGCGAGTATCGCCAGCTTTTCCGCCACATGGAGATTGCCCAACAAGTTGGACCCGGAGCGAAAGAAGTCTTTCTGCTTGAGAGCGGAGACGTTCTGGAGTTTGACGGAGAGGGCGCGCGGCGCGCGGACCGCGTTTCAGTCGGTCGCGTCTGTATCGATGTCGGAACCTTTGACGAGGTGGGTGACGTCATCCTGAAAGAGCGGCGGCACATTTCCGAGGACGGCATTGTCATTCCCATTCTGGTGATCAATGAGCACACCGGGCGGCTGGAAGTCCCTCCGGAAATTGTCTCGCGCGGCTTTGTCCCCATGGATGAGGCGATGGACTTGATGGGAAGCGCCCGCCAGGTCATTTTTAAGACCATCGAAGTCTCCAACACGGAAGAAATTGCCGACTGGGGTGTGATCAAGGAAAAGATTCGTACCGCCTTGCGCCGCCACTTTGACCAGGAGACCGGAAAACGCCCCATGGTTCTGCCTGTTGTTCTTGAAGTTTAACTAATTGAAAAAAAGTTAGTTAGCTAATAATTCCAGAATCCGGGATTCCGAAATATTCATTGTTTACCGCGCTGGGCCGGGCGTGATAGGATGGGTGCTTGGATGGGGATTGCGCCACCACTTGGGTAGTACGCCAAAGGGCAAAGTAGTGTTTACGTCCGAAGTTGCGGGTTTAGTGTTAGGCTAACCGCAGCACGTTCGTTTGTCTGAGAGATTACGGCGCATGGCAACTTCCCCCTCAAACGGCAAAAAAGGCTTTTCCTCCGGCGGGTGGCTGGCAGACGCGCACCGCCAGCGAGAGCTTGTCGGCTTCTTACTTGTTGTCCTGGGCCTGCTGATCCTGTTCAGCCTCGCCTCCTACTTTCCGCGAGATCCTTCCCTTAATACCAGCAGCGGCGCGCTCGGCACAATCCATAACTGGATCGGAATTGCCGGGTCCTACGCGGCTGACACTCTGGATCAGTTATTCGGTTGGGTGGCCTACCTTATTCCAGCGGGCTTCATTTTTCTTGGAGTCGGGTTTGTCCGGGCAAAATCTCTTGAAGCGCCGCGTGTCAAAGTACTGGGGTTGATTTTGATGATCGCGTCCCTCGGGGCGCTATTGGAATTATTTCCTTACACGCCGCACATTGACGGGGTGTTAAGGGGAAGCGGCCTGGCAGGATATCTTGTGGCGGCGGGTCTGGTTCATGCATTCAACACGCTCGGGGCCGTTATCGTTGCCGGCGCGGTGTTTTTAAGTTCTCTGTTCCTGGTCACAAGGTTTTCGTTCTCCTGGGGACTCGGCTTTTTTCAACGGCGCTTCACGGTAGTGAAAGCGGTGGTGGAGCGATGGCAGGCTTGGCGAGAGAATCGCCGGAAGGAGCGGCTGCGGCGGCAGGTTGAGCGCACGAAGGTCACCGGGAGACAGCCCGTGGTGATGCAGAAAGCCAAACAACTCTCTCCGCGAGTCGAATCCGAAGATAACTCCCCCAAAATCAGTAAACGCCAAGCTTCAGCCGTGCAATCGTCGGAGGGTTTTGAAACTCCCGATCTGCAGGGGGGGGATTCGGGTTTCTCGTCCTCGGATGCTGCTCCGGATACCAGCGCGGATGTTGAACACGCAGTGGCTAGCAAGCCTCCTAAGGCCGTCGGCCGTGGCCGCCGCGGCGCATATAAACTTCCCAGCCTGACCCTTCTGCATCCGCCTGAAACCGAGGAGGGGATTGATGAGGAAGATCTCAAGGAGCGGGCGGTTCGGCTGACGGAAAAGTTCGGTGAATTCGGGGTGATGGGCGCCGTCACGCAGATCCATCCCGGTCCGGTCGTGACCACATACGAATTCAAGCCGGAAGCGGGAATCAAGTATAGCCGCATCGTCAATCTGGCCGACGATTTGTGCCTTGCCTTAAAGGCGGAATCAATCCTGATCGAGCGCATCCCCGGCAAGTCGACGGTGGGAATTGAGGTGCCCAACCCTCATCGGGAGACGATCCATCTGCGCGAACCCCTCGAGTCGACGGAGTTTGTAGGTTCTCCCTCCAAGCTGGTGCTCTGCCTGGGCAAAGATATTACCGGGAAAATCAAAGTCGCTGACCTGAGCCGGATGCCGCATCTGCTGATTGCCGGTTCTACCGGAACGGGCAAGAGCGTTTCCATCAACTCGTTTATTGTTTCCCTGCTCTATAAGGCAACTCCGGACGAAGTGAAGTTGATTATGATCGACCCGAAACGCCTGGAGTTGAATCTCTACGAGGGCGTGCCGCACCTGTTTACTCCCATTGTGACGGAGCCGAAGCTGGCTGCTAACGTCCTGCGCCGGGCCACCATCGAAATGGAGGAACGGCTGAAGAAGCTGGCCGAGCACGGCGTGCGGAATATCGAGCAATACAACAAGTTGTTTGAAGATAACTCCACCTTGGATCTCTTCGATACGAATCCCGAGCAGGACCGTCCGCTGCCCTACATTGTGATCATTATTGACGAGCTGGCTGATCTGATGATGGTCGAGCCTCAAGGTGTTGAAGAGGCGATAACGCGGCTGGCACAGATGGCGCGGGCGGTTGGCATCCACCTGATTCTTTCTACCCAGCGCCCTTCGGTCGATGTCATCACGGGCCTCATCAAGGCGAACCTTCCCTCCCGAATTGCTTTCCGTGTGGCGTCGAAAGTGGACTCCCGAACGATCCTGGACTCGAACGGTGCGGAGGCCTTGTTGGGCCGCGGCGACATGCTCTTCCTTCCTCCGGGCACTTCGCGCTTGGTCCGGCTCCACGGAGCCTTGGTCACCGAAAAGGAGATCGACAAGGTTGTGGAGTGGTGGAAGGCGCAGTCAGAACCCCAATACAATGACGAATTCCTGAAGCCGGTCAAGGATAAGGACGACCGCAGCGGGGAACTGGACGAAGAAACAGATGCTTCTGAGATTGACTCAGTTTATGACGATGCCGTGCGGGTGGTCGTGGAATCAGGTAAGGCCTCCACTTCGCTGCTGCAGCGGCGGCTTAGGCTTGGATACGGACGCGCCGCTCGCCTGCTCGACTTGATGGAAAGAGACGGCATCATCAGCGCTCCGGACGGCTCAAAGCCCCGCGAGGTGTTGAAGCGGCCGGACTGGCTGCACGAAATCGACAATTCCCTTCGGTAGACATTAATTTAAGAATAGAAATCCCCGCGAATAATAGCCTGGATTTCATGTTTCGCTCCGCTTTTGACCGCAATTTGTTTCTCGTTTCTTGACAGAAGAGCGAATCCATCTGAAAATGAATAAGATTTGCCGCGGTAGCTCAGGTGGTAGAGCGCAGCCCTGAAAAGGCTGGCGTCGGCGGTTCAACTCCGTCCCGCGGCACCATTCTTCTTAACAACTTACCAGATTCATGCATTCCAGCCGTGGGAACAGAAAGGAACAATAAGCGGGAGAGGTGTGCTAATTGACTGCTGTGGAAGCACTTACAGCCTGATTCTTGGGAACAATAGCCTCGATCAACTGTTGCTGGGCGGCGAGTTTGTTCGGAGTAGTCGATTGCGCGTACAGGTCTAACGTGATTTTGCTTGTCGAATGCCAGAGCGATTCCTGTACGGTTTTCACGTCCACACCGTCGGCTATGAGGAAAGATACCAGTGATCGGTGGAACGTATGCCAGCCGATCTTTCCCGATATCCCTGCACTTGTTGCCGCAGGTTTCAGGTGCCATCGGCGAAGCATTCCCGGGTTCAGAGGCTTCTCTCCGTTCAGTTGGGTACTGGCAAACACCCAGTCGTCGGGGTTGCTGTAAGGAGTCTTGAGCCTCCATCTCAGCAACACGTCTGCCAATACCGGATCGAGAGCGACCGGTCTCTTCGACGCCTTCGATTTGCACTTGCCAACGACCCCATAAACCACAGCTCTCCTGACATCGATCTTGGAGCCCCGGAAATCGATATCGGCCCACTGTAATCCCAGAAGTTCGCTTATCCGCAGACCCGTGAATGCAGCCAGAAGGCCATCGTGTGTACGGGTTCGCGCAGACGTGCAATGATACTCCACACTTCTTCCTTCGTCAGGATTGTAGGAACCGTGTCGGTCTCCGCGGTCTGCCGGACGTAGTGTATCGGATTCGAGCCTTTGACCTGACCGAGATTTTGTACCAATGAGGGGCTAGTCTGGAAATTTGCGACCTGTCAGCAAAGTGGTGACGCCTCGCGTTGGAAGGCTCGAAAAATTCAAGGACACCCTTGGTTGATTTTGACCTGCCTTCAACATACACTTGGCCTGCTTTTCCGGCGAAGCCGGGTCCCGTAGCATGCTCTTGAAGAGTTGACGGACCTCAAACAAGTCTCGAGTCGCGGGCGCTATTAAAACAGTCAGCCGTGTGGTAACTACTGGTTCGAGCTCCGATGTTCATGCTGACTGCGAGCGGAACATCTTATTAAGGTCAGTGTAATGAGGGGGAACGATGACAACTTCGCGGAGAAGCTTTCTGATGACCAGCCTGGCTGGTGTAAGCGTTGGGCTAGTGGGGACAAGAACCGATTTGGGAACAGAAAGTCCGTTTGAGAATCATGATTCCATCTCATCAAATCTTCATGAACTCATAGGCGCAATTCGTCTGGGTGCCGAGTTTTTCCTCAACAAGACTGCAACGGAAGAGAGTGTCCGGAAGTATTTCGGGCTGATGCAATCCTACGGGCTCACGGTGGCCCGGATTTTCGTCATATGGGATGATGTTGAGGGCACTCCTGGGGTGTGGACTTTTGAGGGGTATGACTGGATTTACAACGCGGCCCGGGATTCGGGAATCAAGATCGCCGCCACGTTGTGTTCAGAAGATCCGCCGGGCTGGATGGGTCTGACGCCGTTCTACCACAACCGGGCAAATCTGAATGATCCCAGGATGCGGGAACGCGCGGCGGCGTATCTTGAAAAGGTGGTGACGCGTTACCGGAACCACCCGGCCCATGGGGTGTGGCTGTTGATGAACGAACCGCAGCCTTTGTATTTTTATGGCCAGCCCTCGATGGAAGCTTTCGGCAGGTGGCTGGAAACGAAATACGGAACGGTGGACAAGTTGAACCAGCGATGGTTCCGACCGCTGCGGAAGTTTTCCGACGTCCAGGTGACGGCCGATCAGTGGAACTCCTATTGGGTGGATTACCCATCGTTTGTCGACTGGCATGAATTCAACGAGGATAGCATTGTTAAAATCCTAGAGTGGATCAAGGGCCAGATCAGAAAGTATGATTCGGTCCATCCCACGCACATCAATCCCACGGGCGGCAACCGTTGGAAGGAGGGCCAGGTCGTGGATTTTCTTGGCGCTTCCATTCACCCCGCCTGGAGCTTTGGGGAATTCAAGCGCAAGGAATTTGGTCTGGCCTTTGCCTACAACATCGACCTCCTGGCCAGTGCTGCGGGAAAAAAGCCGTGGTGGGTTACAGAACTTCAGGGAGGGCCGACCATTTACACGGGCCGCCGGCCCATGAATCCCACACCAGACGAACTGACCCTGTGGCTGTGGGATGCGTTTGGGGCAGGGTGCAAGGGAGTGGTTTTCTGGCTCTGGAACCCCCGAGTGCTGGGGCGGGAAGCCGGCGAGTGGCAAATGGCGAGCCTCGGTGCGGCGCCTTCCGCTCGGGCGGCTGCAGCGAAGAACGTTCTCAACGCTATTGGACGCATGCCGTTCATTGTTGAGGCCGCGCCTCAACAACCCAGGACGGCTATTCTGTACAACCGGGAGACACTACTGCTGCTGGAACTTGACGGTCAGACACAACAACGCACTCGGGAAGCTGTGCATTCACTGATGGGTTGCTATGAGGCTCTTCGCCGCCGGCACCTGCCCGTCACCTTTGTCGACATCGATGAACTCAAGTCCGGCGGAGCCAGCCAGTACGACGTTCTATATCTCCCGTACTGTTACGCGATTGACGACGATGCTGTTTCAGCGTTGAAGGAATTCGTCAACAACGGTGGCACACTCTGGGCCGATGGTCTCCTGGGTTGGAAAAATGAATATGGCGTAATCCGTCCCGGCCTGCCGGGCGGACTGGCCGGCGTTTTCGGATGGGAGTCGTATGTGGAGGACGTTGACCCGGTGCAGGAACCCTATTCCGTAACCGAAGCGAACGAACAGGGGGGTGAACTCTGGAAAATCCCAATGAATCTACAGGGCGCGCAGGTGGCCGTCAAGGATGGCCAGGGCAAACCCTTTGCCACCGAGCACACTTTTGGGAAAGGGAAAGCGTTCTATTATGGTTCAGCGTTGACCCTGGCTTATTTTCAGCGCGGGAATCCCGTGGTCGAAAAATGGATAACCGCGCCTGCTGTCCAGGCTGAGTCCCAGTCTCTCGTCCAGCTTATAAAAGGGTCCGGGCAAGTGGGCTTCCGGGCCCTCTATCATCCATCAGGCCCGATTGTTGTTCTCACCAATTGGGGCTCTGGTGAGCAAATCACCGTGAGGCTTCGTGGCGACTATGCTTCCATCACGGACTATCTGACTGGCTTACCAGTCAGAGTGACGCGTCACGAAGGTTTTGCCGATGCCGAGTTGACGCTGCTTTCTGGCAAAGCCTGCGTACTGAAAGCCAGCCAGTAATCCGGCATGCAAACAGGTTGGCAGCCGCCCGAAAGGAATTCCGGAAGCCCAAAGGCAGGGACGATGCGCTGAAACCTCGCCCCACCCTTCTACGGCTAATGCTTGGACGGGAGGGGTTCAGCCCATATTCGGAATTCCGGCGCCGGTTGCTTCACCTTGCCGGTTGCCGCCCATTCCACGCCTCGAACAAAAGTGGTGGAAAAGCCGGGCATGTCCATGGCCTTAACGTCGTGTCCCAGGACGGTGTAGAAGGTCCTGCCCCGGCCGTAACGAACGGTCCAAAGCATGGGCTCATTCTTCCCCGTTGGATTCATGTCAAGGTGAGGCCCATTCGCCGACGAAGTTGGCTTGGCCGCCGGGCGCCGGGGCGTTTTGGGTTTATTGGCAGGGTCGTCGTAAGCAGTTGCCAGAATGTGGACTCCGGGCGCCATGTGCATGTTGTGATAGAGCTCGTCATCCGCCTCGAACGTCTTCGGCAGTCCCTGGGTGATGGGACTGTCGGGGTCGACGATTCTCACAGCAAACTTGTGCCTTGGAGCATGTCCTGAGGCAGGAGGCTGGTCTGACCATACCCCGCCGATCATCTGTTTGTATGCGGGCCACGGCGGCTCCATGATCCCCGTCGGAGCGCTTCCGTTGCCCAGCACGACCAGGCCGCTAAATGACCAGTTGGCGCCATGCACGCCCACCAGCCCCTTGCCTGACTGGACGAAATCCTCAAGCGCCTTCTCGGCCGTATGTCCCCAACGCGGGCCGTTGTAATTGAGAACCACCACGTCGTAAACAGCAAGCGTTTCCTGTGTCATGCCGGTGGGCTCTTCGTTGACCCGAACGTCGAATCGCCCCGTGTTCAACAGCATGTCTCTCAGCACAGGCGTGGTGCTTCGCCAGTCGTGGTTGTTCTGCCCGGTCAGGATCAACACGCGAATGGCTCCCTTCTTGAATAAGGGAATCCTGTCGGCCGTGGTGTTCTGGGCAATCGACGGCCTTGCCAATAGAACTGCGATACCCAAACATAGAATGACTTTTTTCATAAGGCTCCTCTGTCCGTGTCCAGCCGGGGCATGTCCATGTCGTCTGGAATCATGCCAACTCGGCCATCTTCTTGACGAGCATATCTTTGGTGGCTTGGATGCCTTGCACGTCGGACATCTCCAGGCCTGGGCCCTCAGGCTCCCACTCGATCCCGATGTAGCCGCGATAACCCGATTTCAAAACAATCCGGAGAATTCGGTCGTAGTCGAGCGTCGTTTCGTTCCCCTCGCGGTCAAAGGCATGCGTCTTGGCATTCAACGCTTTGGTATAGGGCATCAATTTCGCCAGCCCTTTATACTTGTCGAAGCTTGCTCCCTTCCTGGCTTCGTAACCTTCATCGCTTTTTTTCACGTAGAAATGTTCTTCAAAGTGGTCGGGGTCAGCTTGTATGCCCGCGTACTTGCTGTTGACCGCCTTCATCACCGCCACCAGCCAGTCGGGGTCGCAACTGTAGCCGATGTGGTTCTGAACGGTTATACCAATGTTCTTCTGCGCGCCGTAGGCCAGCAAGCGGCGGTAGCCGTCGACCGACGCTTTGAAGACCGCCTCCTTGTGCCCGGGCTTGCCATAATCCTCAGCGCCGATGCGGTTCAGGTTGACGCGGATGGAGGAGCAACCCAGAAACTCGGCAATATCGATCCAGCGACGGTGGGCTTCGACGGCCTGCTTCCGCCGCGACTCGTCGAGGTCTCCCAGTTCGAGGTTGCGCATGTCCACGAGAATCACGTGGTTCAGCACTCCATACTCTTCCGCACGGCTCTTGAGTTGGCCCACGAAGGCAGGGTCCTTCGCTTTTTCAGCCCAGAAAGTTGAAACGTAATCGATGGCGTCCAGGCCAAACACCTTTCTGGTCATTTGGGCGAGATGGAGCGGGTTGTACTTTCCGGCCCGCAAGGTGTGATTCAGGGAATACTCGCCCATGGCGATTTTCAAAAACGGCTGGCCCGCGGCCCGCGCGCCTCCCGACGCCCAGGACAATCCCGCCAAGCCGGCAGCGCCGAATCCCAGCCGCTTCAGGTGTTCTCGCCGAGTCATCTTTTCCATTTGTCCAGCCCGGTCATTGTGGAAGTGTGAAGGCAAATAGCTTTGCCCCCGCCGCAAGCACTAGGTACTGGCGCCCGTCCAATTCGTAGGTGATGGGGCCATTGACCATGTTCTCATTCAGGTTGACGTGCCAGAGGGTCTTTCCGGTTAAGGGATCAAGAGCCATGGCGTTTCCTGATCCGTCGCCGCCAAAAAGCAATTTGCCTGCGGTGGTCAGCAGGCCGGAAGATCCACCCTTGCCGGTTATGTGGTCCCAGGCTACTTTCCCGGTTGTGGAGTGAATGGCTTCGATTGAGGAAGGCCCTCTCCAAACGCTCTTGTCAATGCCGCCCCACGCCTCGGGTTTTGAACTGGTGTCGGTGAGGTAATAGACCGCGGCCGAGCGCATCACTCGAACGTAAAAAAGTCCGGTTTCAGTGTCAAGGCTGGGGGAAAACCAGTTGGTTGCGCCACCCTCGGAGGGAATCACGAATGCCCCCGCCGGTTTGGGGTCTTTGGCCGTGTCACGGATCGGCCGTCCCTGAGCGTCAAGACCCTTCGCCCAGTTGTTGGCGGCGAACGGAGTGGTGAGGATGTGCCGGCCATTCGTCCGGTCGAGCACAAAGAAGTACCCGTTGCGGTTGGCCTGGGCCAGCAGTTTTCGCGGCCGGCCATCAATCGTCGCGTCAAAAAGAACCGGAGTCTCAGCGGAGTCCCAGTCGTGCGTGTCGTGCGGCGTGGTCTGGTAATACCAGGCCATTTTGCCGGTGTCCGGGTTGAGCGCCACGATGGAGTTGGCCCAGAGATTGTCCCCTTTGCGACCCTGGCCCGCCATGACCGGCTGAGGATTGGCGGTGCCAAAGTAGTACAAATTCAGCTCAGCATCGTAGGTGCCGGGAATCCAGATTGCTCCTCCGCCATGCGCCATTGCATCCGGATTCGGCCAGGTTTCGGAGCCGGGCTCGCCGGGATTGGGCGTGGCGTACCAGCGCCACTGGTGCTTGCCGGTTTTCGGGTCGTAGGAATCCAGGTAACCGCGGTTGTCGGTGGATTCGATGCTGGGGCTTACCAGGACGTGATTGCGAATAACCACCGGGGCTACGGTTGAGAAAAAATCGAGTTTGAGGTCGGCAATGACCACCCGCCATCGCTCCTTGCCGGTTGCAGCATCCAGGGAGACGAGATAATCATCTGGTGTCACCAGGAACAGCCATTTTCCATACATGGCCATTCCGCGGTTGCCGATGTGAGTGCCGCCACGGGTTCTTGTCTGCCAATGCCAGAGCTGGCGGCCTGTGCGAGCATCAATCGCCCAGGCATTGTCGGGAGAAGAAAAATACAGGACACCCCCAATCATTAGCGGCGTGGCCTTGATGGTCCAGTTTCCGGAGTCATAAGCCCATGCGAGCCTGAGGTCCTTCACGTTGGAATTATTGATCTGCTTCAGTTGGCTGAAGCGGCGTCCGGAATAGTCGCCGTTATAAGTGGGCCAGATGTCGCCCAGCGGCCGCAAAATCCGGTTCGGATTGAGGCTTTGGCCGCTCAGGGCCGGTGTGAGCAGGAAGGAGGCGATCAGGATTCCCAAAATCTTCACTTCAGGCTCTCCAGATAGGTCGTCACGTTGTGCATCTCCGTGTCCGTCAACCGCTTCATCAGGCGATAGTGCGCCGCCAGGGGGGCGGTCACCTCGGTATGGGTCCCGTTGGTAAGCGGGAAGCTGCGGTAGGTCCCCTGCGCGTCGTACAGCGATACGCTGAATTCGTCAATGTGTTCCAAACTGCCCGAATATTTCCGGCCCGAGGCCAGCGTTACCGTAACCCGGGGCGCAGGTCCGGGCTGGGGATAGATCCATTGCTGCTGGAGCTGATCGCCGGGATACCTGGTGGCAATGCCCGCCAGATCGCCCGTTGGTGAATGGCAACTGGAACAGTGCTCTTTGAAAAAGGTTTTGCCGGCCGCCGCGTCCCCCACCGCCACGTTGAGAATCTTGTAGGTAGAGCGCAGGCGGGCGTCGCGGTTCCGTTGGTGGAGGAAGGCCGCGAGGTCTGAAACCTGGGCGGCGGTAAGATTGAATTTCGGCATTCCTTTGCTGACGCGTCCGTTGCGAATGACGGGCCCAATCAGGTCGCCTTTCTTGTCGTGATTCACCAGGACGGACCGGACCAGGTCGGGACCGCCATTTCCGCCCGTGGCCAGCGTCCCGTGGCAAAACGAACAGTCGGCCTGGTACAGGGCCTTTCCCTGGGCCACCTCGGCCGGCTCCTGATTTGGCACCAGGTTGGGGTACATCCGGAGTCTACCCTGGGAGACCAGCTTGCGACCCTCGTCGCGGGTTCCCTCTTTTTGTGGATGAGCCAGGGGCGGCGGGTGTTCCTGGGCCAGATAGACGGTGGAAGCAGCCAGCAGGAGGACTGCAGCAAACCAGAGATATTTTCGGCTCAGCATGATTCTCTTTTTTCCGTTCAGATCCAACCGGCCCTTTACCCCTTGGACGCCGCAGTCTGTTTGCCGAGGACTCCCTTCAGATGGGCCAGACTGCTGGCGGCTTGGTCGGAGGTGCCGCATTCAACAGAAAGGACCCCGTCGTAATTGCCCTCCTGAAGAATGGAAACAACGCGCTCCCAGTCGATGACACCTTCTCCGCAGGCACACCCCACCGGCGTTCCGGTTACCTTCCCCTTTTCCGTCTCTGCCTGCTTGAGCGCAATGTCTTTCGCGTGCACGTGGACCAGCAGTGGAAGCACCGTTCGCAGGCCCTCGTAAGGGTCCGATCCTCCGAGAAACGCATTGCCGGTGTCGTAATTCACCCTCAGCATCGGTGAGGTGACGAGGTTGGCAATTCGAAGCAGGCCCTCGGTGCTTTTTGAAAAGCTCTGGTGGGGCTCAATGCCGATATAGATGTTGTACCGCTCTGCGACCTGGAGCACCTTTTTCAGTGTATAGGTCATCACCTGGAAACATTCGTCGTCGTCGAGCCATTCCGGCCGAATGCCTTCGTCGGTTGCCAGAACACGAGCTCCGATCGCAGCCGCGAATCGAACCGCTTTCTCCAGGTAAGGAACGCTGATCTCCGGCCGCATCAGCGGGCAGTGGGCCGAAAGCCCGGAAGCCTGCACGCCGCAATGGTCGAGGATGTCTTTCATCTCGAGCGGATCATTGTCCATCGAGAAAGAATGGAAGTAGCCGGCTTCACTCAGCAGTTCGCGGCCGTTATGCACCATGGGTTCCACCCACTGGTATCCCAGTTCCGCGGCTCTCTGCACTCCTTCCTCGAAAGGTTTGTCTTCGGAACGGATGAACTCCATGTTCAGACCGATTTTGATTGTCATAAGACCTGCCCGTATTCTATTTGCGTAAGAACGGCCCCATTCAACTTTGTGCGGGACAAAAAGCGCCGGGATGGTTCCCTGGCACCTGCCCTGCCCCTGCTTTTCTGACGTGACCGGGTTTTGGTACCATCCTTATCCAATCAGATGGCGGGAGACAGTTTACATCAAAGATCGTGGCGGTGAAACTGGTCTTGGTGTGCCCAGAGGGCTATAGGCGGCCGGTGAATGATTCACACCGTTTTGTTTTCCCATCTGGCCCAGTGGACGTATAACGGCCTACCAGCGGATGTGCCGCCCCGTGGTTCCGGGCGTATCGCGGCCAACTCGGAGGTTATCTTTAACAGTGGTCTTCGGCGTTTGGCATGCCGAACGAGGATTGCAAAGGCGGGCAACCCGTGGCCCTGCAGTGACTGCAGGGAATGACTTCCAACAGGGTGGAAGCTAACTTTGTTCAATCCAATTTCCGGTTTCGGCTAGGTTGTGGATTTTGCCGAACCTGTTCCTGTTTTGCAGAGTTAATTTGTTGATCTTCTTTAGAATCAACAGACTTATCCACCCTCATAATCCCTGGGTCGCGAGTTCGAATTGATCCGGCGCCTCCCCCATGCATGGGAAAGGCCGCTGAAATAGTTTCAACTCCGAACCTAGAAAACAGTGGTTGAAATCACGAACCTCATATTCATTTTTCCCTTCGTTTCTCATTACTCCTTTCGCGAACTCAGCAGAACCGTTGTAGCCAATCCATCCACAACAGTGAATTTAGAAAATTCGACGCTCCATTGCGAAGGAACAATAACAGTTCCTGCGAGTTCCTCAGTGTTCCTTTGCACTCCTTGGGATTCTTTGAAATCAATGAATTAACCGTCTTCGTCAGCCCTGAAAAGGCTGGCGTCGGCGGTTCAACTCCGTCCCGCGGCACCAACACTTCAACCCCTTACAAACGTGTCCCTGGCCAGAACTTCATTCGCGTCGCAAATCGCGCGCAATGCGCCGCCAACGTTTGGGATATTACCCGCGTAGTGAATCAAAAGCCCTACGCGGATGAGCAGCTTATCTTGGGGATCTCCGTACGAACTGGTCCCCTCTACTGGTTGAGGTTGGGATTGGGGTGAACGGTTTCCGAACGTGGTCTTGCCTCAGGCCGCGCGATCATAGGTTGGGTTGCAGAACGATAGCTGGCATCTTGCGCCGGCATCATCCCGCGTGGTTCATATTGCTGGATGTGCCTCCCGCGGCTGGAACATAGCACTTCGAGGCGTAATCCATAACCATGCGGTCGGCGTTGAATCGCCAGCCGAGAGTGCGAATTGTTCGCTTCATACGCTTAATCCATCCGCGAGGCAGGCCGTCGGCGTCACGCTGGTAGTAGAGGGGAATGACCTCTTCGCGCAGAACTCGGAACAAATCTGTGGCGTCACGGTTATCGTGGAGCTCGGTACGCGTGTGAGTTCTTCCCGCCCCAACCGCAAACCCGTTCAGGCCGTCGTACGCCTCTGCCCACCAGCCGTCGAGGATGGAGAGATTAAGCCCGCCGTTGAGCACCACCTTCTGGCCGCTCGTGCCTGAAGCTTCGAGCGGGCGGCGGGGAGTGTTCAGCCAAACGTCGACGCCTTGGACGAAGTGTCGTCCCACGTTAATGTCGTAGTCCTCGACGAAGACAAGTTTATCCGCAAAATTAGGATGGCGCATGAGGCCGGCAACCTGCTGTAAGACGCGCTTGCCGGGCTCGTCGAGCGGGTGGGCCTTGCCGGCGAAGACAAATTGCACGGGGCGCTTGGGATCGTTCATCATGCTCGCAAGGCTCTCCAGGTCGGAGAGCAGCAGGTCGGCCCTCTTGTACGTAGCAAAGCGTCGCGCAAAGCCGATGGTGAGGGCGTCCGGGCTGAGGACCCGAGAGAGGCGGCGCAGCACGTCTTCGGACTCACCGCGCCGGGCAGCCTGCTCCACTGCACGGTAACGAACGAAATCCAGCAACTGCAATTTCAAGCTGACGTGCGTTTCCCACAACTCGCCGTCGTCTACGTTTTCAATCCCCTCCCAGATGCGCGCCTCGCCGCTGTGCTCGTGCCATCCTGTCCCCAGATGGCGGTCGTAGAGCCGGAACATCTGGGGGGCCAGCCATGAGGGGACGTGCACGCCGTTCGTGATGTGTCCGATCGGCACCTTATCTTCCGCCTGGCCCGGGTAGAGCCCGGTCCACATGGCGCGCGAGACCTCGCCGTGCAGCGCCGAAACTGCGTTTGCGTGCCGGGAGGCTTTCAGTCCAAGCACGGTCATGCAAAACTCCTCATCGGACCTTGAGGGATCTTCCCGCCCCAGTGCCATGAGTTCCTCATGCGAGAGGCCGAGTCGGTCGCGGAGAGGTCCCAGGTGCTCTTCAATCAGGCTAGCGTCAAACCGGTCGTGGCCTGCTGGGACGGGCGTGTGAGTCGTAAAGACGACCTCGCGGGAAACGCGGCGCAGTCCCTCATCAAAACTTAGCCCCTCTTCTTGCATCCTGTCACACACCGCCTCGAGGACTGCGAACGCGCTGTGCCCTTCGTTGAGGTGCAGCACGCCGGGCGTCAAACCTATCGTCTTGAGCGCGCGATAACCGCCCACGCCCAGCAGCAGTTCCTGGCGCACTCGGGTTCTCTTATCGCCGCCATAAAGCGTAGAAGTGAGTTCACGATCTTCAGGAGCGTTGCCCTCCACGTTCGAGTCCAGGAGGAACAGGTCGCACCGCCCTACTTTCATCCGCCAGACCTTTGCCCGGATTGGTCCGCTGCGCGTCTCGATTTCTACCGCAGCCGGTTCGCCGTTCTTCCCGATCGCCGTCTCCATCGGGATCTGGCTCACATCGGTTTCGAGGTACTCCTCTTGCTGCCAGCCGGCAGGGTCAAGCCGCTGGCGGAAATATCCCTTCCCGTAAAACAGGCCAATGCCGGTGAGTGGGATGTCAAGATCGGAGGCGCTCTTGATGTGGTCGCCGGCGAGGACGCCCAAGCCGCCGGAATATTCGGGAATTGATTCGTGCAGCCCGAATTCGGCTGAAAAATAGGCCACCGGCCGAGTCCGCAGAATGCCCGCGTGTCTGGCGCCCCATGTGCGATCTGCTTCCAAGTACTCACGGAGGCGCCGATAGGCATAATTGATGCGGCTGTGCAGCAGTAGTTCCTGGGCGCGACGCTCGATGCGCTCCAGGGGAATTTCTGTGAGCAGCGAGACTGGATTGTGCTGCAGTTCGCTCCACCGGCCGGGATCCAGGTCGCGGAATAAGCCCGCGGAGTTGGGATCCCAACTCCACCGCAAGTTCCGTGCCAACGCCCATAGGCGCTCCTGGGCAGGGGCAACAAAGCGGTCGAGCGTGCGTGCCTCGCTTACCACGGGCGCCACTTGTGTTGCCGCGTCCACTAACATCCGGACTTCTTCCTCCCGGAAGAGCCTCGGCTCGGCTGTCTGAACAACCAGCACGCCTTGCAAGACCCCTCGGTCGATCAAGGGAACTCCAAGGAACGACTGGTAATTGTCCTCGCCCGCTTCTTTGAAGTATTTGAAGCGCGGATGGTTCTTCACTTGCTCCGCCGCCACCGGGCGCACTTGTTCGGCAACCAGTCCGGCGAGGCCTTCGCTAAGCGCCATGCGCAACGTGCCGATGCACTGGGGCCGAAGTCCCAACGTGGCGGCGAGGATAAGATTCGCACGGTCTGGCTCCAGCAAATACGCTGAGCACACATCCGTATGGAATCGGTCCGCAATCAGCGCCACCACGTTCAGCAGCGTTTCGGCGGGTTTTCCACCCTCGGAGGTAAGGTTTGCAATTTCTTCGAGCGTAAGGACATAGCTTGCGTCCGCGATGTTTAAGGTCTCACTCATATCACCGGTCATTCTAGTTGGAGTGCGAGTGCCGGTCAAATCGAAATTGCGAATGGGAGTCATAAGATTTTAGTGCAGCGGGAGCGCCGGGATAACCCGGCATCTGAAAATAGGCGTGCTGCGAAGCGCGGGTCAATTCGACTGAATTGCCGAGGCGCAATCGCAGCCATGATCGGAAAAAAGAAAACAATGGTGCCGAAGAGAGGACTCGAACCTCCACTCCCTGACGGGAACTACACCCTGAATGTAGCGCGTCTGCCAGTTCCGCCACTTCGGCAACTGCGGGCGTCGTCTCGGACATTCCTGCTTGAAGAAGGGAAACGCTGATGCCGGCGACAGATTTAATGTTGCCATCGGCGCCGGAACCTGTCAAGCTGCGCGATCTCTGCGGGAAACTTTACGCAACCCCGCCGCTGGAAATTTCCAGCGCCGCGAGCGCGTTTTTATGGAATTAGGCGGAAGCTGGCGCAAGCAAGGTTTATGCAAAAGGCGCAGCCCAAAGGCCTTGCGGCTGCCTTTACCAGAAGGCGATCAGACGCACCAGAAGAACAACGCCCGCCAGTAGTTTTGCCCCATCCAGGCCCGTAAAAGTGGCATGCAGTTTCCAGAAGCGCTGGTAGTCGGGTGGCGAAGGACTCCGCGGCAGAAAATCGATGTTCCGCCCGAGCGCGATGATTTGCGGCATCACTCCGAGCGTCAAGACAAGAACCAGAAAGACCATGCCCGCGACGACCGCCAGCGCGAAGGTGTCCCGCGGCGTCTTGAAGTACACGAGGACCAGGAGCATGCTTCCCAGCACGATTTGGCCCCAGCCATAGGCGCGGAAGTAGGTCCGGTTTATTTCAGAAGCAAGATAGCGCAGCACTTCGCGCGTACGTTCCGGGCCGAGGCCTTGCACGATGCGGCTGAACTCAGGAGCCGGAGACTTCAGAACCTGGTCGGCAGTCCTGAAACTTCGAGTGGCTGCAAACCACATGAATAAGGTCCAGCCCACCCAAAGGCTGAGGATTGCTATCGAGATGCCCTGAACTCGCGTCATGCCGTGAGACCATTGGGGTTTGGATTTTGCGCCGTTTGCTTCTTGCTTGGCCACGGGCATTATAACGTACAAACCCGCCGTCTTTGGGTTTATCGTCGAGGCAATCCTTTCTCTGGCATCACAAGCCTTTGCGGTGCAGGCATCGGCAAACATTTCACATCCGGTGGAAGGGGCGCAAGAATTGCCTGGCGAAAACAGGTCTGCACCCGTCCTGGAATTGCATTTGGCGGCTCCGGGGGCTCGGCCGGGAAGGGCAGTTTGCTTGCTGCCCTGTCCGAATGCGGATATCCTAGATTGAACCGTTGATACGCAAGAGAGCGCGGGACCTGTTTCGTTGCGCATGAGTGGAACGTTCCGCGGAGCGATTTTCGGGTGGCCGGGAGGTTTGAAGTTTGTCTGAACAGGTTTTTCCTGAGCATGAAAGCCGGACGATGCCGGGCGTAAAGAAAAGGGTTTTAGTCCTCCACTACCATGAAATCTGGCTCAAGGGAGGGAATAAGAACTATTTCCTCAGCCGGTTGATCGCCGCGGTGAAGCGCACCTTGGAGGATTTGCCGGATCAGCGCGTGGAGCACATGGCAGACCGGCTGTTGGTGGCAGTGCCTGACGAAGCCGTGCTGCCTCTGATGATTGAACGGCTGCAAAAGGTTTTTGGGGTCGCCTACATCGGCATTGCCTGGGAAGTGTCCGGCGGAATGCCGGAGATTGCTGATTGCGCCTGCCGCATGCTGGGCCGGATGAAGCCGCGCAGTTTTCGGGTGCGCGCCAAGATTGCTGATTCTGCTTTGGGGCTCCGCACGATGGGCCTGGAGCGCGAACTTGGATTCGAGATTCTTACCTTCCTGCGTTCAAAAGGCGTCGACGTGCAAGTCCGGCTCAAAGACCCGGAAGTAACCTGCTGGGTGGAAGCGATTCCGGGCAAGGTCCTCGTCTATGCCGAGCGGGTGGACGGTGCCGGCGGGCTGCCTGCGGCCACCGGCGGCCGGCTGGTGATGCTGCTTTCCGGCGGGTTTGATTCCGGGGTTGCCGCCTACAAAATGATGCGGCGCAGCGCCCACCTGACTTTTGTTCACTTCTACCCCGGAGCGTCGGTTTCGCGGGGATCGTCAAAGCCCGTCGCGGAACGAATTGTGCGCACCCTCACGCCCTATCAGTTTACTTCCCGCCTTTACTTGATCTCTTTTGACTCGGTGCAAAGACAGATTGTGGCTGGAGCGCGCGAAAGTCTTCGAGTGTTGCTCTACCGCCGCATGATGGTTCGCATCAGCCGTGAAATTTGCCGTCCCGAGCGTGCTTTGGGCCTGGTGACGGGCGACAGCGTCTCGCAGGTCGCCTCGCAAACTTTGCATAACCTCGCCGCCGTTGACCGGGGATTGGACCTGCCCATCTACCGGCCGCTGGCCGGCGATGACAAGGAAGAGATTCTGCGCCTGGCGCGCCGCATCGGAACCTACGAGATTTCCTGCGAGCCCTTCGAGGATTGCTGCCCGCGTTTCATGCCGCGGTCTCCCGCCATTTTTTCGAATCCCGAGGAACTGGATGAGGCCGAGAAGGGACTTGATATCGAAGGTCTGGTAACCCTGGGCATCGAGGGGGCTCAGGTTATGGATTTCAAGTATGCATTGGGCCAGGTCGTGGTTCGCGAAGGCTTGCCGCGCCGGTTTGAAAAGCTTCTCGAGTATCGAAAATCACTCCGTCTCGCCATCCCGAATCCTCCCGAGCCGGTTGTAAACACGTAAGACCGTCTGTAAAGCCAGCAGGCGCAGGCGCGCCGTCAATTCACAAGCCCGGTTACGCGAATGAGCCGAAGTTTCGTATGTGATAGATATCACAATTGTAAAGCAGTCTGCTATTGGTTGAGTCGTGAATAGACTTTAGTTCTATTGACGCCATCCTCCCGTGAATATAAGCTCCCCCGCAACTCGTGTAGGTAGTGACAGTGATAAGGAATGTAAAAGTTGGAGGTATGTCACAGTGAAGAGGGCTATTGGGTTTATAGTTTTTGCTATATTTCTTTCAAGTTGCGGTAGTTCAACCCCTTCAACCCCGCAGGTTTCGGTGGCAATTTCACCCGGGACTCAGCAGAGCATCGACCAGGGGCAGACCGTGAATTTCACGGCAACCGTCACCAACGATACCGCCAGCGCGGGAGTGACCTGGAGCCTCTCCGGAAGCGGGTGCAGTGGCGCGGCCTGCGGGACCTTATCCAACACCACGACGACTTCTGCGACCTATACCGCTCCGGCGTCGGTCAGTTCGAATTTGACCGTGTCGGTGACCGCAACGTCGGTGTCGAAGTCGTCCATATCGGCGTCGGCCGTGGTACTGGTTAAAGCGATTACTGTAAGCCTCGCGCCGTCGGCGCAGAGCAACATCGACCAGGGACAAAGCGTGAACTTTACCGCTACCGTGGCCAACGACCCCGCGAGCGCGGGGGTGACGTGGGGCCTCTCTGGAAACGGCTGCACGGGCGCGGCCTGCGGGACCCTTTCAGGCGCGACGACAACGGCAGTGACCTATAACGCTCCGGCAGTGGTAGCCTCGAATTTAACCGTGTCGGTGACCGCGACCTCGGTGACGAAGTCGTCCATATCGACGTCGTCCACGGTTGTGGTTTCGCCGGCCCCGGCCATCACCACGACATCGCTTGCAAGCGGCGTGGTGGGCACATCCTACAGCCAGACTCTTGCTGCCACTGGCGGCGCGGGGACGCTTACCTGGAGCATTACGGGTACGCTGCCGGCCGGATTAAGTCTCAATGCGTCGACCGGCGTGATTTCGGGCACGCCCACCGCCTACGGCACTTCTACCTTCACGGTGAAGGTGACTGATTCGGCGCTGACGCCGATGACCAACAGTAAGTCACTGAGCATCATCATCAATAACCCGCCGTTGACCATCACCACCACGTCATTGCCTGGCGGCCAGGTGGGGACGAGCTACAGCGCCTCGGTCGCGGCTGCCGGTGGCACGCAGCCTTACACCTGGAGCACCGACTCTGCGGGTACCACCGCACTCACTGGGGTGGGCTTGACCCTCAACACGTCGACGGGCGCGATTACTGGCGCGCATCCGGTCGCGGGCACGGCCAGTTTCACCGTGACAGTGACGGATTCGACCACGCCCACGGCGCAGGTCAAAACCCAGGCCTTGAGCATCACGATCAATGCGGTGCTGGCCATCACCACCACGTCATTACCCAACGGCGCGGTGAGCACAGCCTATAACCAGACTCTTGCTGCCACTGGCGGCGCGACGCCCTACACCTGGAGCGTTGCGGGCTCGCTGCCGGCAGGATTAATTCTCAACCCGTCCACCGGCGTGATTTCGGGTACGCCCACGGCCACCGGCACGTCAAACTTCACCGTGACGGCGACCGATTCGACGACCCCCACGGCGCAGACCCAGAGTCAGTCGCTGAGCATTACGATCAATGGGGCGAGTGGAGGGACGTTGAGCATCACCACGACGTCTCTGGCCAGCGGTGTGGTTGGTACGGATTACCTCGGCACGGTCGGGGTTAGCGGCGGCGTTCAACCTTACACCTGGAGCGTCACTGTCGGCTCGCTGCCGGCGGGATTAAGTCTCGATACCTCCACCGGTGTGATTTCGGGCACGCCCACGGCCCAGGCCACGTCAAACTTCACCGTGACGGTGACGGACTCGACGACGCCCACGGCGCAGACCAAGAGTCAGGCACTGAGCATCATCATCAGCACGGTGGCGGCTTGTACCAGCTCGGGGAACGAGTCGGTCCTGACCGGCCGTTACGCCTTCAGCCTGAGTGGATTTAACTTGACAGGGACAGGCTTCCTGGGTGTGGTGGGGGCCTTCACGGCCGACGGCGCAGGAAAGATGACCGCCGGCGAGGCTGACACCGACGGCGCCCTGGGAGTCCATTCCTCCAGCATCGATACCAGCGCAAGCTCTTACTCGGTGGGTTCGGACAATCGCGGCTGCGCCACGATCGTAACGA
>Ga0307373_10000500_pt1 | contig 74554 bp, 59 predicted proteins | sample OX2MG_FD_202534 | JGI IMG/M metagenome (GOLD analysis project Ga0307373, IMG submission 202534) | Soil microbial communities from Risofladan, Vaasa, Finland - OX-2 | ecosystem: Environmental > Terrestrial > Soil > Coastal area > Acid sulfate soil | place: Finland: Risofladan, Vaasa | collected... | reverse complement strand
CCCCGAGTGCCGTGGGGAGGGGGGGACGCTGGCCTCGGGTCACTTGTGGTTTCCCTCATCGTCGCGGTGGCTCATCGGCCACCTTTAACGGGTGCGCGGCCATCATTCCATTCGCACAACCCCGGACGACTCAGGAAAACAATTCCGCTTTTACAGTGGCGGCGCTGCTCTTGCGCCGGCCGATTCTGATCCCCTTCATGTCTCGCACGCTTCGCGAAACTACCTGACATTCTGTTTATTAAGCAACTATCCTTCCAAACCCGGCGGCATCGAGTTTTTTTCCTTCCATCTGCGACACAAAAATGGGGTCCAATATGGGTTCAGCCCCCAAATGGGAAACAAGTATAGGCAGGAAAGCTTACCGTAGCGTCGAATCCCTTCTCCACAGCCAACTGCGCGTAGATACCATGCTTCATGCACTCTTACAGCACAGCCAAAGGGACAGTCTGCAGGTACAAGAACGAACTCTCAGCAAGGAGAATGTGCATCCCTTTGCACATAATTTTCAACATGTTCCGTTGCAGCCCGAATCTAGTGAATATTTATCCAATTGTCAAGTGTACAATATGTAAAATTTGCTCTGGAATGGAATTAATTGCACACCCCGGGAGGTTTTTCAGGTAAAAAAGGGGGAGCCACAAGACTCAAAAATCGGGGTCGCAAACGTCCGCAAACACAAATCCGTCCCGCTCCAGAACAATTCCCCGCTCAACATCAAGGGGAGTCCGGAACATGGGACCGGCATAGGCAAAAGTATGGAACTCGCCATTTTCGCCGCAAGGGTCGATTCCAGGAGGCAGATCGGCCAGCAATTCAGCATCGAATATCCGGCCCGCGAAACTGGCATCGAGCTTCCGCGGATCGACGCAGGTCAGCACCGCTCGGAGACCCTGGCGGACCATTTCTTGCGCAAGTTCTTGCGTATCAAGGCCCCAAAGCGGAAAAACAGGTTCGATTCCACTGCCGGCCAGCTTGTCTTCCCGGTATTTGCGGATATCCTGAAGAAACAAATCACCGAAAATCATGTGGGTAATTCCCTCGCCGCAAGCTCTTGCGACCGCCCGCGCCATTGCTTCCTCGTAGACTGCGTTAGGGCACGGGCTTGGAATAGGCACGGTAACCAGTGGAAGGCCCGCGCGATCGGCCTGTGCGCGCAACAACGATTCACGCACCGCATGCATGGCGACACGCTGATGCTCGGAATTCACCGTGGTCAGCAAAGCTTGAACGTCAAACTCGCCTTGCCGGCGGATGATTTCTAGAGACCAGGCGCTGTCTTTGCCGCTGCTCCATGATAACCATGCCTTTGGACGCGCCATCCTGTAACCTCAACGAGCAAGAGTAACGGGCATTGGACAGGAAGGACCGGCGATCCTCAATCGCCTCTCGACGCCCGCCAGCCTCGCATCAGCCCTCCTCATGAAACCAATTGGAAGTTCCGACATCTTAACATATTACGGGGCAACTGCGCGGGCCGCCCCCTGCGACAAAAAGGGAATTGAGACGCCGCAAACAACCTTGGCAAACTTGCCTTCCGGTTCCCGAGCCGAGCGCTAACCACTGAGAAACCCGAGTGGACAAACCTTGCGAAGTTCAGTAGAATGACTGGTCAGTCATTTTGTAGATCCAAGAGGTCATCAATGCCGGTTCTTGGCAAAACCCGGAAGGAAGTTCTCACCGAGTTCCGCATGGAGGAACTGCTGGAAGCCGCGCGCAAAGTGTTCGCGGAAAAGGGATTTCACGAGGCGACCGTCGACAAGATTGCCGATGCGGCCGGCGTCGCCAAGGGAACCGTTTACCTCTATTACCGGTCCAAGCGGGCGATCTACTGGGCCGCGCTCGAACGCGGAATTGCCGCCATGATCGAGGAAGTCCAAACCAGGGTGGACGCGGAGAAAACGCTCGAAGGCAAAATCCGAGCCTTTATCACCATCAAGCTCTGGTACTTCGAAAGGAATCGGGATTTCTTCAAGATTTATATCTCGGAGTTCGGAAGCGCCTTCACGCATCCCGTACAGATTCGCAAGCAGTTTGGAGACCTGTATCTCCGGCAGGCGCGCGTGCTGGAAGCCGTGCTTCGGGAGGGGATCAAACGCAAGGCCATCCGGAGCATCCGCGCAGATACAGCGGCGCTCGCCATCAGCGACCTCACCCGGGGCATCATCACCCAGCGGCTGATGGGCTGGTCGAAAGGCGGCGTCGAGTCCGACATCCGGTTCGTCTTCGATCTTGTCTGGAGAGGAATTGCAGCCCCATGAAAAGCACACAGATCAAGATTGCCGGGCTTGTGGCGATTCTCTGTTGCTGCACTTATGCAGGAGCCCAAATGAGCCCGTCTTCGGCCGGCGCTGCGCCGGATGGAGGCGCATCCGCGGCGCAGCAGGGCAACCAGCAGAATCCTTTTTTCGGCGGGGCTCCGCCGGGGCCGCCGCAGCCGGGCGTCCTGGCGCTTTCAATCACCGGCGCGATCCGCCGCGGGTTGCAATACAACCTCGGCTTGCTGCTGAGCCAGCAAGGAACTGAAGCCGCTCGGGGCGCAAGGTTAAAGGCCCTGAGCCGTTTGCTGCCCAACATATCCGCCGGAGCTTCCGGGACCAGCGAGCAGATCAACCTGAAGGCTCTGGGCTTTCCGAACTTTCCGGGCGTTCCTCCCATCATCGGGCCCTTTGGCGTGTTTGATGTGCGCGGCTATGTGGATCAACCCATCCTGGACCTAAAGGATCTGCACGACGCCCGGGCGCAGTCTGAAAACGTCAAGGCCGCCAACTACACCTACCAGGACGCCAGAGACCTGGTGGTGCTGGTGTCAGCCAATTTGTACCTGCAGGCGGTCGCGGGGGAAAGCCGCGTTAGCGCCGCGCAAGCCGAAGTGCGGACGGCTCAGGCGGTCTTTGAGCGCGCCGCCGACATGAGAAAAGCCGGCGTCGTGCCTGGAATCGATGTTCTGCGCAGCCAGGTGGAGCTCGAAAGCCAGCAGCAACGTCTGATTTATTTGCAGGACCAATTCCAGACGGCCAAGCTGAATCTTGCCCGCGCCATCGGGCTGCCCGTCGCACAGGAAATCCGCCTGACCGACAGCGTTCCCTACACTCCGCCGCCGCCCATTACTCTTGACCAGGCGCTCAATCGCGCGCTCGGCGCGCGCGCCGACTATCAAAGCGCGCTCGCGTCAGTCCGGGCGGCCGAGTCGCTAAAAAAGTCGGCCCGCAGCGAAGCCTTGCCATCCCTCAACTTTCACGCGAACTACGGAGATATCGGTCCCACGCCAGGCGATTCTCACGGCACCTACACCGTCTCCGCCAACCTGAAAATCCCTCTCTTTCAGGGCGGCAAAGTTCGCGGCGACGTGATGCAGGCGAATGCGCTGCTCGCCCAGCGGGAATCTCAACTGAAGGACCTGCGCAATAAAATCGATTACCAGGTTCGCAAAGCCTTTCTGGATTTGAAGTCGTCGGAGCACCAGATGCTGGTGGCCCGCAACACCGTGCGCCTTGCACATGAGCAGATGAAAGAGGCGCAAGACCGCTTTGCCGCCGGCGTGGTCAACAGCCTGGAGGTTGTGCAGTCGGAACAAGCCGTGGCAACGGCCGACGAAAATTACATTTCCAGCCTGTACACCTACAACGTTTCGAAGGCGTCATTGGCGCGGGCCCTGGGCCTGGCGGAAGAAGGGTTCAAGCAGATGATTGGAGGAGCAAAGTAATGGCGGGATCCCCGAACAATGCGGAATTGGGCGGCGAAAAAGAACAAAGAGGGCCAGAACCCGAAGGGCCCCGGTCGTTTTTCCAGCTTCACCCGAACGCCAAGTGGGCGCTGCTCGTCCTGGGGCTGGCCCTGGCCATCGGCGGATTCTTTGCCTGGCGGCATTACTCCACGCACGAGTCGACGGATGATGCGCAGATTGACGGCAACATCTATCCCATCAGCTCACGGATCAACGGCCATGTGACTGCCGTGGAGGTTGAAAACAATGAATTCGTAAAAAAAGGCGCGGTTCTGGTCCAGGTTGACCCCACCGACTACAACGTGGCGCTTGAGCGCGCCGAGGCTAATTACGCCACGGCGTTGGCGCATGCCCAGGCCTCCCAAGTTGGCGTGCCGATCAGTTCCGTCAATTCCGCAAGCGGCATCTCATCGGCCCAGGCGCGGGTCAAACAGGCCCAGGCCGCCATCTCGGCCGCGCAACAGCAATATCTGGCGGCGGAGTCCAAGGTCAAACAGGTGCAAGCTGATTACACCAGGGCAAAATCGGACTTGGCGCGCTACGCGCTGCTCATCAAAAAAGACGAAATCTCCCGGCAGCAGTATGACCATGCGGTGCAGACCGTTCAGTCTGATTCCGCGGCGGTTGCGGCAACCCAGTCGGCCGCCTCGGCCGCCGAACAGCAGGTTTCACAGGCGCGAGCCTTCCTGTTGCAGGCGCAGGCCGACCTCCGAGCCTCAAGGACCGGACCCCAACGCATCAGGGTCAGCCGCGCGGAGGCTGCGGCGGCCGAGGCGGCAGTCAAAACAGCCAAGGCCAGCCTTGACCAGGCGCAACTAAATGTGGACTACACCACCGTTCGCGCCCCGGCCGATGGCATCGTGGGCAAGAAGTCTGTGGAGGTGGGACAGAATATCGCCGTCGGCCAGGCCTTGATGGCGATCGTGCCTGTCACCGGCCTTTACGTGACCGCGAATTACAAGGAAACGGAATTGAAAGACATGCGCCCCGGCGATCCCGCCACCATTCACGTGGATGCCTATAACCGCGACTACAAGGGCCATGTGCTGAATGTCGCCGGAGCCACCGGTGAGAAATTCAGCTTGCTGCCGCCTGAGAACGCCACAGGCAATTACGTCAAGGTGGTACAGCGGATTCCCGTAAAAATCGTTTTTGATCCCGGCCAGGACAGCGAGCATCTGTTGCGCATCGGAATGTCCGTCGAACCTACGGTGATCACCAAAAAATAAAGAGGTCCGGATGTTTAACGTCATTACAGTCAGTCGCGAATACGGAAGCGGCGGGGGAGCGATCGCAGAGATGTTGGTGCGGCGCCTCGGCTGGAAGCTGGCGGATAAGTCGCTGGTTGCCGAAGTCGCCAAGCGGGCGCAAATCGACGCCGAGAAAGCTGCCCGTTTCTTGGAATCCCCTGATCCCTGGTTTCATAGCCTGGTCAAAGGCCTCTGGCGCGGCGGTTACGAGGGCGTGGCTTCCCGGGTGGACACAGACGTGATCGACTCCGAGGGCATGGCAAGGATTGGAGCTGAAGTTATCCGGGAGGCCGCATCGCTCGGCCAGTGCGTGGTTGTCGGCCGGGGCAGCCAGTGTGTGCTTCGAGGTCGTGAAGACGTCTTCCACGTGTCAATCTTCGGCCCGCGAGTTCAAAAAATCCGGCGGCTGCGCGAGCGTCTGGCCTCGGGTACAGATGTCGAGCGAACGATGGAAGAGACAGACCGCCAGCGCGCCGCGTATGTTCGGCAATTTTATGATGCTGACTGGAAAAAACGCGAACTCTATCACCTGGTTATTTCTTCCGTCCTGGGGCTTGAAACCGTGACGGAAACGATTCTGTGCGCCGCGGGGCTCACGCCTCATACTTCCTGACCATGGCAAGAGAATCCGAACAGCCGAAAATCAATCCATGGATCATCGCCACCGCGGTAATGCTGAGCACTTTTATGGAAGTGCTCGACACCACGGTGGTGAACGTCTCGCTGCCGCACATTGCCGGAAGCATGTCGGCTTCGGTGGATGAAGCAACCTGGACGCTCACTTCCTATCTGGTGGCGAACGCCATCATCCTCCCGATCACGGGCTGGCTCTCCAACTACTTTGGGCGGAAGCGCGTACTGATGACCTCCGTGACGGGATTCACGATCGCCTCTTTCCTGTGCGGACTGGCGCCCAACCTGCCCCTGTTGGTTTTTTTCAGGATCATCCAAGGGGCCTGCGGGGGCGGACTCCAGCCTATTTCTCAGGCTGTTTTGCTTGAGTCCTTTCCCCCCGAAGACCGTGGCAAAGCGATGGGCTTCTGGGGGCTCGGGATCGTCGTGGCACCCATGCTCGGCCCGGTGCTGGGAGGCTGGCTCACGGATAGCTATAGCTGGCGCTGGGTGTTTTACATCAACATCCCGGTGGGAATTCTTGCCCTCATCATGACCCAGCTCTTTGTTTTCGACCCTTCCTACATCAAGCGGGCCACCAGCCGCATTGATTACTGGGGAATTGGAATGCTGGCGGTGGGCGTGGGTGCCTTGCAGATCATCCTGGACAAAGGGCAGGAAAAGGACTGGTTCTCGTCCCACTTCATCACCCGGCTGGCCGCCATCTCCGCCATCGCGCTGGTTGCGTTTGTTGTTTATGAGCTTGTGGTGGCGCATCCCGTGGTGGACTTGCGCGCCTTCAAGGAACGGACTTACAGCGCCGGCGTTTTTCTGATGACCGTCCTGGGCTTTGTTCTATACGGCAGCCTGGTGATTTTGCCCATCTTTCTCCAGACCATTTTGGGGTATCCCGCCCTCCAGGCCGGAGTGGCCATGTTTCCAAGGGGCCTCGGGTCGTTTATTGCCATGCCTTTTGTGGGCCTCATCATGGCTCGCTACGACCCGCGAAAGCTGCTGATCATCGGGCTCGTGGCCTGTTCGATTTCGCTGGTGATGCTGGGCACGCTTAGCTTGAACGTGGGCTATTGGGAAATCTTCTGGGCTCAATTCTTGCAGGGATTATCCCTGGGATTCCTTTTTGTGCCGCTCACCACGGTCACCATGGACCGCATCCCGAATGAAAAAATGGGCAACGCCACCAGCATCTTCAACCTGATGCGGAACATCGGCGGCAGCATGGGAATCGCGCTCTCAACCACCATCGTGGCGCGGAGCGAGCAGAAGTACACCAATTTTCTGGGACGGAATGTCACGCCCTACAGCCCGCAGACTCAAACCATGATCCAGGGCCTTCGCAGCTTCTTCATGAGTTCCGGAGCAGACGCCGCGACGGCAAGCCAGCGGGCCCATGCCGCGCTGTTTGGCATGGTCCAGCGGCAGTCGGCCATGCTGTCGTTCAACCATACTTACCTGTTCCTCGCCATTCTGTTCGTCGCGGTCATGCCGGCGGTCTTCCTGATGCGAAGGCCCAAAAGACGCGGCGGCATGCCTGTCCACTAGATTGAACAAAACACCCCGCAGTCCCTCCATCGTCGACATGGACGAGGCGAAGGATCTTTGCGCCCCCCTCAACTCCCAAAGCTTCAACACCGAGCACACGGAGCACCTCTGCAATCTCTGTGTCAAAGATCAGCATGAGGGACCGCGAGCGCCTGCTTCAGCCGCCTGTGCAACTTTCCCGAATCATCTCCGCGATGACGGCGGCGTTCGAGTGCTCCGCATCCCGGGCGCCGAAAACCAGCGTGAGATTACCCTGCCTCGCCAAAAGGATCAGTCGATTAAGCGCCTCCTTGCAGGGCGGTTTCCCAAGTTCATCACGATACCGCTTGCGGAATTCAGGCCACTTGGCTGGATCATGACCGTACCAGGTTCGCAACGCCTTCGACGGCGCAATTCCCTTCTCCCAACTGGCGATCTTCAGGTCGGCTTTGCTCACGCCCCTTGGCCACAGGCCGTCCACCAGAATCCGAACGCCGTCCCGGGCGCTGGGTTTGTCGTAAGCCCGCCTGATGTTAACCGGCATTTGCCCCCAATCCTTCCGCCGCCGCGTTGCTGAAAGTTTTCTGCAGGGCGGAATGAATAGAACCCGCGGCGTCATCCTGAGCCCGTTCGCCTTCCGCTTGCGAAGGGCTTGGAATGACACCTTTCCAGAACCTCGTTCAGAATCCCTCTTAAACCGTCAGCTTGTGGAGATAGTTGTAACTAATCCGGACGGCCTCGAGCGGAGGCAGCACGCACAGATCCTGCTCAACGTAGTAGTGCTTCAATCCGCCGCGTTTAGCCGCCTTGAAGATCCGCTTCCAGTCGATGACTCCCTTGCCCACCGGAGCGTATGCGGTCCGAGGAGTTCGGCCCGTGGGGGTGGGCTTCAGGTGCCATCTTTCATCCTTGACGTGCAGCAGCGGGAAGCGGCCCGGGTGCTTCTCCATGTATTCCGCCGGATCGTACCCGGCGCGCACCACCCAGAAACAATCCATTTCAAAGTTGGCGTATGCGGGGTCCGTGTGCTTCAGCATCACGTCAAAAGCCACCTTGCCGCCCACCGTCTCAAAATCATCACTGTGGTTGTGGTACGCGAATTGAAGGCCCTCTTTTTTGCATTTCTCGCCGGCCTTATTCATAAAGTCGGCGGCGCGTTTGTAGGCGTCGACGGAGCCGCGCATAAAAGAAGGCAGTCCCGGCATGACAATATAGCTAAAACCGAGCGTCTGGACTTGTTCGATCACAGCGGGCAGGCTTGAGTCAACCTGGTCATAACCAAAATGTCCGCTGGGAGCGCGAAGGCCGTCAGCACCGAGAAGCCGCTTGATCTGCGGCATCGTCTTGTTGTCAAAGCCGGCGAATTCCACCTCCTTATATCCGATCGCGGCCACCTTGCGCAGCGTGCCGGCAAAATCTGCCTGGAGCGGGTCCCGCACCGTATAGAGTTGCAGCCCAACCGGCAGCCCGTAAGGATTTGCAAATAAATTCAATCCCCCGCCCGCAACTGCAAGAGAGGCTGAAGCCGTAAGACTCGCCCGCAGAAAATTTCTTCGATTGATGATTCCCATTAAGATCTCTCCTCCTCACCTTATATGTAGATAGACCGGAAAAGATTATCATATCCGGCGCGCCGCCCTATTGGATGCGCTTTCCGGATGGGCCGCCGCTTCAGACTTGTCCCTACAAACGCCCGAATGTTCTCGAGTATGGAAAGAAAATGCCAGGATGGGCCGCGGCGACAGAAAGCCTGAAGAAATACCGGATGTAAAGTTTATGCGCGAGGCCTTGCGAGAGGCCCGGCGCGCTTACGGCAAAGATGAGGTGCCCGTGGGCGCAGTTGTAGTGAGTGACGGGCAGCCGGTCGCACGCGCACAACCGGCCGCTGGATTTGCATGACCCGGCAGCCTGAGCGGAGATCCTGGCGCTGCGTCAAGCTCCTCCAGCCAGGTTACTTGTTGTTCACCCGATACCATCCCGGTCCTCCGGCGATCCCGGCCTTGCTGAGGAAGCGAAGGTTTCGTGCGGCATAATCCTCGGGCTTGGCGACCTGTTCGTTGATCCACTCAATGACCGCGGCGTAGCCCAAGCTTTCCGGATCGTGCGTCAGGTATCCCGCAACGACAGCCAGCACGTGAAAGCCGTGCTTCAACTGGAAACTCAACGTCGGGTCCCGAAGCTCTCCGTTCACCACCTTCATCACGTACTCCTCGGCGCTCATGCGGTTTGCGTAACGCCCGTAGCCGCGCAGCCGCCCGCCCGCGCGAATACGCCGGAGGCCCAGTTCTTCAACCAGCCGCCTCCTTGCCGCGTACAGTTTTGATCCAACGCCCCGACGCTGCTCGGAGGGACTCACCATCACCTCGGCGCCGTAAAGCGTGCTGCCTCGTTCCGGATCGTGATTGGTAAACATTCCAAAGTCCGTGAAATCCCGCCATTGTTCCATCGGATCGTAGTCTTCCCAGTGCACGATCAGGCTGGCCGCCATGCCGACCACGCGCTCGGAATCAGTTTCGACCGCCACAAACTGGCCCTCCGGGAAAACGCGCAGGTGCGAGGCCAGTTGAACCGGCGTCCAGGGGGGGCTGGCCGGGTAGGTTTCGCGGCCGATTTCGATGACGGCGCCAAAGTCCTCCGGGCGGGTGTTTCGCACGGCAACGGAAGGCCGCTTCCCGTTCATAGCGTAATCACCTCGTGGCGCGCGGCCAATTCCGCTGTGCGGTGGCTGTCCCTCAGGGGCAGAACCGTGCCGTTGCCGCGAGAGTCCGCAATCGTCCGCAGATTGAGTTCACCGATCACCATCATTTCCTGGTTGGGATTTCCTTCCGCCAGGATACCATCGCGAGAGAAGGCAAAGTCGCTGGGCGTCAGGATGGCCGCGAGTCCGTAGTTCAGTGAAACGGCCGGCACCATGGGCAGCGACCCCACCGTGTGCGAGAGTACCACGTACATCTGGTTTTCGATGGCGCGAGCCTGCCCGCAGTAGCGCACCCGCATGCATCCCTGGCGATCATCGGTGCAAGACGGCACAAGAAGAATATGAGCGCCCTCGCGCGCAGCGGCGCGCGCAAGCTCCGGGAATTCCACGTCGTAGCAAACCGTAACGGCCACCCGCCCGAAATCCGTATCAAAAAAGCGTAAGGTTGAGCGGGCTGCGACATTCCAGTCTTCCGTTTCGAAACGCGTCATGTGCAGCTTGCCTTGCACCGCATATTTGCCCGTCGGACCAAAGAAGTAGGCGTCGTTGTAAACTGGCCCGGAAGCTTCATCTGTCACGGGAATCGTTCCGGCCAGGATGTAGAGGTGATGCTTCCGCGCCAGGGACGACACCATTTCCACCAAGCGGGGCAACTGCCTCGCCAAATCGCGAATCTGCTCGTTAATCGGCCGCTTCACGTTGCCGAGGGTCAGCAATTGCACCGTAAAGTACTCGGGAAATACCAGCAAGTCACACTTGTAGTCGGCCGCGGTCTCCACCAAAGATTCCACTTGGTCGCGAAACTGGTCGAAACTCTGCACCGGCCGGATGTAATACTGAAGTGAAGCCACTCGGATCCTTTCGGTCAATTGTTCGAAACACCTCCCTTCCCGTACGGTTTGATGTTCAACTGCCAGCGCACAGCCTCATTATAAGTTGTCGGCGGCCCCGGGCAGACAAATTCTCATGGAGAGAGGGCTGGGGTGAGGGAGGCCAGCCGTCCGCAGCTTGGGCTGTGGGCTAACTTCCGTCTCTCCCCCAGCTTGTTGGTGCTGCCGGCCATCCGGGCGAGTCCTGGTAAACATGCTAGGATATCTTCATGCGCAACGCTCAAAAGCCTGCGACGGGTTCGCCGGATGGGAAGTTCATGCGCGAGGCCTTGCGAGAGGCCCGGCGCGGTTACCGCGAAGGCGAGGTTCCCGTGGGCGCCGTGGTGCTCCACGAGGGCCGCGTGATCGCCCGGGCGCACAACCGGCCGATCCACCTGCACAACCCGGCCGCCCACGCCGAAATTCTGGCGCTCGGGCGCGCGGCCCGCAAGCTGGGGAACTACCGACTGGTGGGCTGCACCCTGTATGTTACAATTGAGCCTTGTGTGATGTGCGTCGGTGCCATCGTGCAGGCGCGCGTCCGAAGGCTGGTGATGGGCGCCGACGACCCCAAGGCGGGAGCTTGCGGCTCGGCTCTTTCCGTGCTGAACGATGCGAAGCTGAACCACCGGGTGGAGGTCGAACGCGGCGTCCTCAAGGAAGATTGCGCCGGGATTTTGCGTGACTTTTTTCGCCAACGCCGAAACAAGAATCATCCAGTTTGAAAGCCATTGAATAACCGCACGACGATCTGATCCCGCCGCGAGCGAGGAACAGGGCTACACCGGAGAGGTACCGAAGCGGTCATAACGGGGGCGCCTCGAAAGCGTCTTGCCTGCCAAAAGCGGGCACGTGGGTTCGAATCCCACCCTCTCCGCCAGTTTATTTCTGCTGAAGGCCAGCCTGGATTCCTCCGATCACTTCGGGATGGATGATACAGATCGATCCCCAGCCGAAAAGGGGTCTATGGGCTACCAGCCAATTGAAAATTACGGAATCATCGGCGACATGCACACGGTCGCGCTGGTGGGAATGAACGGGTCAATCGATTGGCTCTGTTTCCCCAACTTCGATTCGCCCAGCGTCTTTGCCGCCGTCCTCGATGACAAAAAAGGCGGCCGATTCCAGATCGCTCCAACGCCCGACGGAATGACTCTGAAACAGCTTTACTGGCCGGACACCAACGTTCTGGTCACGCGCTTCCTCTGCCAGGCCGGCGTGGCGGAAGTCATCGACTACATGCCCGTTGAGCAGCAGGGACCCTGGCAAGGCGAGCATCAAGTGATCCGGCGCGTGCAGGTGGTGAGAGGGTCCATGCCGTTTCGGGCCGCCTGCAGTCCGGCTTTCAATTATGCCCGCGACCCGCACAAAGTCCACGTCTTACCCCAAGGCATCTGCTTTGAGTCCGCAACCCTCCGCCTGGGACTCTCTGCAACCGTGCCCCTGCGCGATGACGGCCAGGGAGGCGTTACGGCGGAATTCACCCTGGGCGAAGGCCAGACTGCCATTTTCGTTCTGCAAACGCTTCCTGCCGGTGTGCCTTGCGGCTCATCGATCAAGGAAAAGGAAGAAGCCCAACTTTTCGAGGATACGGTCAATTACTGGCGGCGCTGGCTCTCCCAATGCCGGTACCGCGGCCGCTGGCGCGAAATGGTTTATCGCTCCGCCCTGGTTTTGAAGCTGCTCACCTATCATCCGACGGGGGCCATCGTCGCGGCACCCACTTGCAGCCTGCCCGAGAGCATCGGCGGCGGGCGCAATTGGGATTACCGCTATACCTGGATTCGCGACGCGGCCTTCGCTCTTTATGCCCTGATGCGCCTGGGCTTCACCAAAGAGGCGGCCAAATTCATGCAATGGCTGGAGGCCCGGTGCCACGAGCGCAGGCCGGACGGCTCATTGCAAATCATGTACGGGCTCGACGGCCGCCACGAACTGGATGAAATTTCTCTCGACCATCTGGAAGGCTATAAGGGCTCGCGGCCCGTGCGCGTCGGCAACGCCGCTTCGAAACAGTTGCAGATGGACATCTATGGCGAGCTGATGGATTCCGTCTACCTTTACAACAAGTACGGCAGCCCCATTTCCTACGAACTGTGGAAAGAGCTTCGAGAACTGCTGAACTGGGTTTGTGAAAACTGGCATCGGCCGGATGATGGGGTCTGGGAAGTTCGCGGAGGGCAGCAGCACTTTGTCTATTCAAAGGTGATGTGCTGGGTGGCGCTCGACCGCGGCCTGCGCCTGGCCGACAAGCGTTCCTTCCCCGCCGACCGCGACCGCTGGCTGAAAAACCGCGACGCCATTTACGAAGAGATCCTGAGCAAAGGCTGGAACGCGAGCAGGCAGTCTTTCGTGCAATACTACGGCTGCAATTGCCTGGACGCCTCAAGCCTCATCATGCCCCTGGTCTTTTTCATGTCACCCACCGACCCCCGCATGCTGAAAACGCTCGACGCCATCAACCGTCCTCCCGATCAAGGCGGGCTTGTCTCAAACAGCCTTGCGTACCGCTACCATCCCGAAACGGGGATCGACGGACTGAAGGGCGGCGAAGGCACCTTCAACATGTGCACGTTCTGGCTGGTGGAAGCTCTCACGCGCGCCGGGCGGGTCGACCGGCGGAGGCTGGATCAAGCGGTGCTGGTGTTCGACAAGATGCTAGGCTATGCGAATCACCTGGGGCTTTACGCCGAAGAGACAGGCCCCTGCGCGGAAGCTCTGGGAAACTTTCCGCAGGCCTTCACTCACGTTGCCTTGATCAGCGCCGCCTTCAACCTTGACCGGGCGCTCAACTCCAAAGAGAACGAGTGGCCGGGATTGGCCGTCACTCCCTGGTAGAAGCCGCTCGCAGAGCTGGCCGCCTTTGTTGGTGTTTTGTCGGAAGGCATGAATCCCGCCGGAAGCTTAAAGCTTTCTAAAGCCGGCGACGGGTTTATGTGCTGAAAACTCCGTGAGGATGTTTGCCCCGTTGCAACCCTCCGGAACCCGCCCTAAGCCACGAGTCCAGCCCACCCGCAACAGCGCTCAGAGGGGGAAAATGCTGCAACAAGCCCTGCCCCAAGCGCAACTGGGCCCGGGCCGTCTGCTCACCCAAACAATGGCTCGCGACGCACACCCTAGCAAGGCAAGAGGCCCTGCCCACAGCAAGGCCTTTTGCCAAAACTTTCCAGACGGATACGCACCCACGCTTTTCCCTGGTAATGCCACGAGCCTGCCGCGAGAAACAAGCCCGTTTGCTTCCAGGTTCCCGTTACGCCGCTTTCGAACAAGCCGCCGAAAATCCCCGGCGGTCTTGCCGGAGCAGGGCTTGGCCGAAACGGCCCGCGGGAGCCCTTCAAGCCTCCCCGATGTTATTTTTTCCGCGGCGGGACAACACCGTCTTTGAAAGCCTTCGCCAAACGAAACTTCACAACAGTTTTTGCCGGGATCTTAATGGGTGCGCCGGTTTGCGGATTGCGTCCCACCCGCTCCTTGCGATGGGCCTTGACGGCCTTACCGAGACCGGGCACTACAAACTGGCCATTGCTCTTGCATTCCTTGGTAGCCAGAGTCACGAGATTTTCCAGAAGCTCAGCCGTGGCCTTCTTCTGCAGTCCTGATTTCTCAGCCAAGTGCGATACCACCTGAGATTTGGTCATCACTTTTGCCATTTGCTGCTCCTCTCCTGAAATAGATGTCTAAGGTATCCCTACATATGACCGAAGTGCGACACTCTAAGCAATAACCTCACAACTGTCAAGCCATTTTGATACATGAAACTTTTGCCAGGCACTTGACAAGGTAAGGACCGTCGTGCCTGCCTTTCGAGCGCTTTCGCGCTAGGCATATGTTGCGCTAAACGCGGCCTAAATGCAACCAAAGACATTTGGACGATCTCCGGCCGGGCCTTGATTGGCGCGGCGGTTCCCCTCTTCCGGTTCGCTTGACATCGGAATGGCGTGCCGTAAAATGGCAGAAGCTGAATCAGGTGCGGACGTCCAACAGTGGAAGGAATCCGGAGCGCGGCGCGGTTTGTTCCAAAGCGCCTGGCCATCTTGACGCTCGCGGGAATCCTTGCATCTTGCCGCGACGGCTTTTAAGGATTTTGGTAGAATCAACACGGCAGAAACATCAGCGATGAATGGAGGGAAAGCCCATGGGCTCCCGAGTTTTGACCGACCAAGAGGTTGCTCAGTTCCAGAAAGACGGCTACGTTCTCGTCAGGTCTCTGTTTGACGCCGGCGAAATGGAACTCCTTCGCAAGGCGCGCGAGATTGACGACGCCATGAAGGAGAACGTGCACACGGTGGACGACCGCGAGGGCGGCCGCGTCAAGCTGGCCCTGTGGAACGAGGCGGGCAACGACATTTACGGATTGTTTTCAAGAGGCCATCGCATCGTCGATTCCGTGGAAAGAGTTTTGGGGAGCGAAGTCTACCACTGGCATTCCAAGATGATCCAGAAGGAGCCTTACGTGGGCGGAGCCTGGACGTGGCATCAGGACTACGGTTACTGGTACTACGACGGCTGCCTGTTTCCGGATATGGCGAGCGTCATGGTTGCGGTCGATGCCGCCAACAAGGAAAACGGCTGCCTGCAAGTTCTCAAAGGTTCCCACCGCATGGGGAGAATCGACCACAACCTGGGAACCAACGGCGAACAGACGGGCGCCAATCTGGAGCAGGTCGAAGCCGCCAAAAAAGTTATGGAGCTTGTCCATTGCGAGATGGGCGTTGGCGACACGCTGTTCTTCCACTGCAATCTGCTCCACCGCTCCGACCAGAACCGCTCTCCCCATCCCCGCTGGGCCTTGATCAGTTGCTATAACGCAGCGTACAACAGCCCTTATAAGCAATCCCGGCACGCCATGTACTCGCCGCTCCAGAAAGTCCCGGACGAGGCCATCAAGGAATTCGGGCTGAAATTGGAAGGAAAATCCTTTTACACAGGATCGCAGAAGGCCGGTTGAAACCGCCGGCGGGCTTTCGCGCCGCGCTTGCTCCGGTCCCCGGGGATCGAGCAGAAGGCGCCTGTCCGCCGGGCGATAGAATCGCCGGAAACAGGCGCAATCCGTCAACGCTCAGTTTTTTTAACCGGCAAGCTTCCAGATTGAGCTGGAAGGCGAACTTCATGATTTCTTTTCATCGAGAGGGGGAAAATCTCTATGTCCTCAAAACCGGAAATGGGCCGCCGAAGCTTCCTGAAGACCGGCGCAGGCATGGCCGCGCTCGGCATGGCGGCCGATTCAAAAAAGATTCTCGGCTCGAACGATCGCGTCCGCGTGGCGGTTTGTGGCATTCGCTCGCGGGGCTGGACGCACATTGAGTGCTTTTCCAAAAATCCAAATTCCGAAGTGGCGGCGATCTGCGACATCGATGAAAACGTAATGCGCAAACGCCTGGCCGACATGGAAAAGGCAGGCTATCCCAAGCCCAAAACTTACGTGGACGTCCGAAAGGTGCTGGAGGACAAGTCGATTGACGCGGTGGCCATTGCCACGCCCAACCACTGGCACAGCCTGATCGGCATCTGGGCCTGCCAGGCGGGCAAAGACGTTTACATCGAAAAGCCCTGCTGCCACAACTGGTGGGAAGGCCGCCAACTGGTGCGCGCCACCAACCGTTACAATCGCATCGTCCAGCACGGCACGGAAGGCCGCTCCAGCCTGGCCGTCCGGGAAGGCATCCGGAAGCTCCGCGAGGGATTGATCGGCGATCTCTACCTGTCGCGAGGTCTTTGCTTCAAATGGCGCGACACCATCGGCCACGCTCCCGTGCAGCCGGTGCCGCCAGGCGTCGATTACGATCTGTGGATGGGCCCGGCGCCCGTTCACGCCTTCACCCGCAATCGCTTCCACTACAACTGGCACTGGTTCTGGTATTACGGCAACGGCGATCTCGGCAATCAAGGCATTCACCAGGTGGATATCGCCCGGTGGGGTTTAGGCGTGGGATTTCCGAACCGAACCTCCGCGGTGGGCGGCCACTTTATGTTCGACGACGACCAGGAAACCCCCAACACGCTCAATTGCGCCTTCGAGTATGACCTGCCCAACGGCAAGCGCAAGATGCTGGAGTTTGAGGTCCGCCACTGGATCTCGAACCATGAGGCGACGATCGGCGCCTGGGCGGACAAAAAAGCCCGCGAGGACGCCGCTGCCGCCAAGGCGCGCGGGCCCAGGCTCGGCGCGCTGGCAGGATCAAGAAATACCATCGGAGAAATCTTTTACGGCTCCAAGGGCTACATGGCCATGGATGAGGACCGCGACAACTACAGCGTCTGGATGGGCAAGGCGGCCGAACCCGGACCCGGCAACGACGTGGGCGGAGACTTCTCAATAGCCAACCAATCGCACTTTGACAACTTCGTCGACTGCGTGCGCAGCCGCCGCAAGCAGGACCTGCGCGCGCCTATCGAAGAAGGATTCATCTCCTGCACGCTGGTGCATCTGGCGAACGCCTCGTACCGGCTGGGGCGCCCGGTCAACTTCGATCCCGAGAGCCAGCAGGTCATCAACGATCCCGAAGCCGACCTCTTGATGCGCGACGGCGACCGCGGATATCGCGCTCCCTTCGTGGTTCCTGACGAGGTCTAGCAACTTCACGGGCAGCGCCGCCCACAAGAGTCTGTGTGACAACCACCCTTTCAGTTAGTCCATATGGCATTGGGATGGTTATGAACACAGGATGTAGCCTTTTTTTCTTCGAACCGGGTCAAGGCGTGGGGTGGGCGCTTTCTAGCTGCCCGTGGCAGGCCGCTGCAGGCTCCACATCCGCGTCAGGTTGTAGGCCGTGGCGGCGAGGGCGATTTTCACCCCCGCTTTCTCCAATCCGCGCCGCCGGAACTGTCGCATCCCGCGTTGTTCTTTCAAAGTCCCAAAGACCGGCTCGATAATCGCCTTGCGCTGTCGATAGACCGCGCGCCCGCCCGGACTCCTCAATCTCTGGCGCATGCGCCGGTGCTCGGCATAATGCAGCAGGTAGCGCTGAGTTGTTTTGTAAATCTGCGGTTTGTAATTATTAAATGACAGTCGATCGCATATTATGTACTATAGCATTATCGGCAGCGATTGCCGGCGGGTCAGAGCTTACCCATGAAAAGGCCGCAGAGTAATGCGCTACCTGCTCAGGCGACCTTAAGATTCCACGGCTCGCGCCGCGGGCTAAAATCCGCCGCTCCCTCGCCCCTGAAGTGGCGATTTTTTCATTGACTTGTAACAATCCGAGACCCGATTGAGACGTATAATCGCTCACGAGGCTAACCGAGGATTTATTCCCAACCGGGTGGCATTGGCCACAAGACTGACGTATCAGGAGGTTTCCTATGCGAGCAAACTGGAGAGCCGTGTTGTGCGGGGCGCTGCTGGCGGTGTCAAGTCTTCTCCTGCTGAATGGGCGGAGTGCGCCCGCAGCCGAGAGCGTGACGCCTGTGGAGTTGCCGAACGGTTGGAGCATTACTCCCGCCGGAAAGATCGTGGACCTGGCGGGCGACATGCCGCTCAGCGTGCTGCCCTTGCCTCGCAGTCGCAGGGCGCTGGTCCTGACGGGCGGATATCATGACCACTCCTTAAGCCTTGTGGATCTTGCCGATGGCACAGTGCTGCAAACGCTAGAACTGGGAAAAGTCTGGGCTGGTCTCGGGATGGACCGGCAAAACATTTTTGTCTCGGGCGGAGGGCCGCTACTCGACAAGACCCGCCTCTATTTGGAAAAGATGCCTCTCGACCCGGTGGTTCGCCGGTCTCTTTCAAAGCCGGTTCTGCGCGTCGCGTTAGAGAACGGCCGGCTGGTTCCCCGGCCCGGCCTCGCCATCCCGGGCTTGGCGTCAAAGGACCGGTTCATTGCCGGGGTCGCGGTCGGGCGCGGCGGCGCATTGTACGTCGTCAACAATGAGACGGACACCCTCTACAAGCTCGATGCGCAGGAGGGTTCCGTGCTGGCCTCGGCCAAAGTCGGCTACCGTCCTTTTGCCATTGCCATCTCGCCTGATTCCAAGACCGTGGCGGTTTCAAACTGGGGAGGCAAATCGGTCAGCCTGCTGGACCCCGCCACCTTGCGGGAGATTGCGCGCGTGCCGGTGGGAGCGCAACCAAGCGACCTTGCTTACGCTCACGACGGCCGGCTCTTTGTCGCGAACGCGGGCTCGAACAGCGTCAGCGTCATCTCGGGCGATAAGGTGATCGAGACCCTCAAGACTTCGCTTGACCCGCGCGACCCGGTCGGCTCCACTCCGGACGCGCTGGCCCTCGGCCCCCACGACAGATTCCTTTTTGTCGCCAACGCCGACAACAACGACGTGGCGATGATCGACATCGCGCAACGCGCCGATTCGCGCCTGCTGGGCTTCATTCCCACCGGCTGGTATCCCAGCGCCATCGGCGTCACGCCTGACGGCAGCAAGTTGCTGGTAGCCACGGGAAAGGGCCTGGGCTCGCGAGCCACGGTGCCGGTAATGGGAAATCATCCCACCACAAAGCCCGACCCCTCAACGCCCTTTCAATATGTGGGCGACATCCTTTCCGGCCATCTCGAAATCATTCCCGTGCCTGGGCCGAGCCAGCTCAAAGCCTATACGCGCCAGGTGTTCGCCAACGTTCCCAGTCCCCGGCAGGGCATTTCTCCGCAGGACCAGGCCGATGCCCGCCAGGCCTTCCGCCACATCAAGCACGTTCTTTACATCATCCGTGAAAACCGCACCTACGATCAGGTGTTCGGAGACTTGGGCCGCGGCAACGGCGATCCCAATCTGGTATTTTTTGGCAAGAACATCACTCCCAACGCCCACGCGCTGGCCAAGCAAACGGTGATTCTCGACAACCTTTACGTCAACGGTGAAGTCTCTCAAGACGGCCACCAGTGGTCGAACGCGGCCTATGCCACCAACTTTACGGAGAAAATCTGGCCTTCCAATTACAGCCGCCGCGGCCAGCCCCAGGCGGATGAAAGGCTCACGGCCTCGCCGGCCGGCTATCTTTGGGACAACTGCCGCCGGCACGGAATCAGCTACATCAGCTACGGCGAATTCGCGCATTTCGTTTCCGATCCCGGCCACGCTCCGCAATACAGCTCGGCCACCGGGCTTGAGGGCCACTTCAGCAAGGCGTGGTTTCAGGACATCAAGGGCCGCGACACCGACAAGGCAAAAGTCTTTATCCGCGACCTCCACAAAGCCGAACTCTCCGGCCACTGGTGGCAGTTCATGGTGATGAGCCTGCCGGAAGACCACACGCACGGATTGTCTGCCGGCGCCTTCACCCCCAGGGCCACCGTGGGATCGAACGACCTGGCGCTGGGACGCATGGTCCAGGCCGTCACGCACTCGCGCTTCTGGCCCGAGACCGCCATCTTTGTGATTGAAGACGACGCCCAAAACGGCCCGGACCACGTCGACGATCACCGCACCGTGGGCTTGGTGATTTCCCCCTATGTCAAACGCGAATTCATCGACAGCACGCACTACACAACGGCGTCCATGGTGCGCACCATGGAGTTGATTCTGGGCCTGCCCGCCATGACCCAATACGACCGCGCCGCCACGCCCATGGTCCGCTGCTTCCAAACCCACCGGACCCTCTGGGCCTATGAGGCCGCGAGACCGCGCACCGATCTCGAAGCCAGGAACCCGGCCACGGGCCCCGGCGCCGTGGCGTCCGCCAAGCTCGATTTCTCGGACGTCGATCGCGCCGACCCCGATGCGCTCAACCGGATTCTGTGGCACGCGCTCAAGCCCGGCCAGCCCATGCCCGCTCCCGTCCACAGCGCCGAGGGGTTAATGTAGGGGCGGGGTGCCGGCTTTCCCCGCCCGCTTCTGTAGCGCAGGGCCGTAACGGGCGGCCAGCGTCGCCCAAGCCCTGCGGCATTTTAAGTTCTTATCATTCCGGCGTTCGCCTGAACATAAAACAGCAAGGCTCGAAAACCCGCAAGGCCGGAGCAGCCAACGGCCGCTCCACGCGGGCCTTGCGCTACCTTTTATTTAAGTGGGTCCTTGGCGGCAGCAACTCCCTGGCGGCTATTCACAGTGTCCCAAATCCCAAATGCTGCATTATACTTGTTCATCAAATTTCGTCATTGTAGGGAGGATTTAGGGCATGGGCAGGCGTCAAGCAGTCAAAGGTTTCATAAAAAGATTTGTTCCTCTGGCAGCAGGATTGTTTTTTGCCGGGATTGTGTTTTGCGGGGGTGCGAGGGCGCAGCAGCCAACAACCCCGTATCCTCGAGTGTCCAAAGAGGGCTTTCTTGCGCGGCTGCCGTTCTTTGGGATTGACCGGTCGATCCCGCTAGACGCGCAAGTGGTCTGGCGCTGGAACAGGCCCGAGAGCGTGAAGGAAAAGATTGTTTTCCGGGGCGCGCAGGGATTTCTGGTGCCCGGCTACCTGGAGTTTCCCAAAACGGGGACGAAACCCTATCCGCTGGTGCTCTTGCTGCACGGCTGGTCGGGGTCCAAGGACGTTTGGTACGTCGAAAAAAATATTTACCACGGCGCGCTGATGCGCCGGGCGCTGCTCAAGGCAGGCTACGCGATCCTGGCCCTGGACGCGGCCACGCACGGGGAGCGCAGCAATATGATCGGCTACCACGAGGTCAACCCCTTCATCTCGCCGGGCGCGCCGCCCGTCCTCAACTACTTCACTTACGCGGAAATCAGCATCCAGACCACCAAGGACTACCAGCGGGCGCTTGAGTACATGGCCCAGCGCGGCGACATCAATATGAAACGCATTGGCTTGGTCGGCTACAGCATGGGAGGCATGGACGCGTTTTATCTCTTGTCGGTTGAGCCGCTCATCAAAGTGGCGGTGGCCTGCGTGCCGCCCTTATACAGCCCCGGCTACGGACCCGCTTCGCCCATCGACTATATCTGGGGAGTCGGCAAGACGCCCTTCCTCATGCTCATGGGCCGCAAAGATACGCTGGGCGTCCCCGGCAAGGTTGAAGCGTCCTATCTCGACTATATTAAAGGCCCCAACACCAATTTGATCTGGTTCGATTCCGGGCACGAACTCCCCCCGGCGTACGTGCCGGACGCGCTCAACTGGGTGGAAAAATACATGCCGGCAAAATAACCCAACGCAAACATCCGCCTCCCGCCATCAGCGTTTTTGTAGCGCAGGGCTCGTAACGGGCGACCGGCGTCGCCCAAGCCCTGTGGCATTTCAAGTCCTTATCATTCCGGCGTTCGCCTGGAACCAAGCCGCGCCGACGGGCTTTCAGAATCCGGAAAGGAGCGGCTGGGAGCCACTGGCCCTCTTGGAGGAAGAATTGTGCTTGGTTGGGCGCAGATGGATGTACACTTTCAGCCACCTCGGAGCCTCAGAAGGAGACTCCCTGGTCAAATCCAAAAATTGAATTGGTTCTCACTGGAGGTAAAAGAATGAAAGAGCATTGTTTTGTACCTGCAAAAATATCCTTCCGCTATTTCTGGATCGTGCTGGCCCTCGCCCTGTCCACTTCTCCGCTCATGGCTCAACTGGGTGTGACGATTGGCCGGGCAAGGATTCGCCCATCCGTCGTCAAGCTGGCCCTCGGCCAACAGCAGCCATTCAAGATCTTGCAGGCGCACTGGCAAATGCCGACGACCGTCATGGAAGACGTGAAGTGGTCGGTCAACGATGTCCCCGGCGGCAACGCGGAGATTGGCACAATTGATTCCAACGGTATTTACCGGGCGCCGGAAAAGGCTCCCATGCCCCATGAAATTCACATCTGTGCCTATGCCAAAGGCGCTCCCAATCACTATCTATGGGCAACCGTCATCATCGGCAACGCGGCCCCCACTTATAAGGTGGTTCGGGACTGGGGGGAGCAAAAGGGCAAACTTGTCCATATGAAATCCCCTCACGGCATCACGATCGACAAAAACGGCAACCTCATCATCGCGGATCAGGGGAGCAACCGTGTGCTGCGCTACACCCCTGACGGCAAATTCCTGGGGGAGGTCGGATTGGGTCCGGGTGATTCGGAAACACGTCGATTGCCAGGCGGGTACTTCGAAGCGCCGCGCGCCGCTGCGGTGGACGCCGAAGGAAACATCTTTGTCAGCGATGATGGGTCGGGTGAACGCATCGAGGCATTTAGCCCCGATGGCAAGAAGTTTCTTTACAGGTTCGGGCGCCAAGGCAACTACCCTGGCATGCTGCTTCGCCCCCATGGAATGCAATTCGACAGCAAGCAGCGGCTCTTTGTCGACGATGTGGACAATTTCCGAATCAGCGTTTATGACCACTCCGGCAAATTCCTCTATGCCTGGGGCCATGGCGGGCTTTATCCCGGTGGCCTGAATCCCCCCCACGGCCTTTTCCTGGACCGCAATGACGATGTTTTCGTCGACAGCTTTTACGGACCCGCCCAGAAATTTACCGCGGACGGGGACTTCCTCCGGGCCTTTGCGTACACCGACCCGCCCAATGGCCCCATTATTTATCACACCCTGAACGGTGATCGTTGGGGTGATATCTATCTCACGGTGCTTGCCTTGAAGCCTCGTCCAAAGAATTACGTCAGCATCCTCAAATACAATGACAACGGCGACTTCGTAACGACCCTGCGCCTTTCGACTCCGGACCGCGGTGTCAGGTGGGTCGCAGTTGCAAAAGATGGCACGGTCTATGCCCTTTACCAGGGAAAGACCGAGGTTGGTGTCCAGGTCCTCGTGGAGCAATAGGAAGCGCAACCAGCCCCGGTTGCCAGGTTGGGCAGCCGGGACTGGATTCAAAAGCCAATCGTGTTGATGGGACGCGTCGCCTATGATGGCGGTGTGATCGGGTGAACGCGTCGCGACCAGCGAGGCACGGACTCGACGGAGGCGCAACCGCCATTTTCCCGCCCGCTTCCGTAGCGCAGGGCTCGCAACGGGCGACCGGCGTCGCCCAAGCCCTGCGGCATTTCAAGTTCTTATCATTCCGGCGTTCGCCTGAACACAAAACGGCAAGGCTCGAAAACCCGCAAGGCCGGAGCAGCCAACGGCCGCTCCACGCGGGCCTTGCGCTACCTTTCGCCTGAAACCAATGGCCAGCCGCATCATAACGATGCGGCTGGCCAGGATCTCCCCTTAATGCTGGCCTGGAGATCGACTCCAGGCGACTCACCGAGCGGTCGAATGCACCGCTAGAAGGTTAGCCGTCCCGCCAACTGAATATTGCGAGGCAGGTTGGTCTGAGTCTGGTAACCCGCAATTTTTCCGAAGCACAGGCTCGAGATGCTGGTGCAGGAACCCGGCGGATTCCAGAATTGCGGAGTGTTAAAGGCGTTGATCCAGTTCGTCATGAACGTGAATTTCACTCTTTCAGTAATATTGAAGCTCTTGAACAAGCCCAGGTTGAAATCGTGAATATACGGCACTCGCACGCGCCCGTCGATGACGTTCCAGGTTGTTGGCGCGTAAGGGTTTGTCTTGAGTTCAAAAGCCGCTGGGTTTGCCCACTGGTTTATATTCTGATTTGGGGCGTTCGGATTCACGCCCGCAACAGGAATGGTATCTGGGGCAAACCGCCACGGCGTGCCCGACTCAACACGAATCAACCAGTTGAATTGCCAGCCGCCCACAGTCTGGTTCAGCCAGCCCGGCAGATGAGACCCGAAAGGCTGTCCCCGTCCGATCGGAAATTCCCAGACCCCGTTGAGGAAAAGCGTTTGAGGAATGTCGAACGGGTCGAGCGTCTTTTCAAGCGTGGTATCAAAAGCGTTCTGATAAAAGTAACGCCCCATATGTCGTGATTTCGTGTAGGCCACGCTAAGGCTGAGGCCTCGGCTGAAGTGTTTGCTGAGCTGCACCACCAGAGCGTGGTAGGCCGAGTTGCCAATGGGAATATCGTTCTCCGTAACACTTGTAAATTGGGGATAAGCGACAAGCAATTGGCTTAGGGAGATCGTCGGCTGGTTCAGGGCGTAGCCGGGAACCAAGCCGGCGAAAGGATTGGTCACCAACTGGTTCAGGTACGATGACCCCTGAGCCATTTCAGACGCCGTAAGGAAGTTGAGGTTGCGGCTGACCGGAACCCGCGAAACGCCGTTGTACGTATAGCCCACCGTTAAGACGGTAGATGGGGTGATCTCCCGTTGGATGTTGAAACTGAATTGTTGGGATCTCGGCATACGGGCTTGCGGGTCAACGAATGAGACGCCGGCCCCAACGTCAGTCATCAGTCCCAATGACGATCCCGTCGGCCGAATTAGGCCGGTTGGAAAAGGATTGTCGATGAGGTTTTCGGGCATATAGTCCGGAGCGAAAGCCACGGAGTTCGTCGTCTGGCTGAAGCCGGCCGAGCCGGGGTCATACACGGAACCTTGGTAAAACAGCCCCCATCCGGCCCGGATGACAGTTCGGTTGTTCAGCATATAGGCGGCGCCGAGCCGCGGGCCAAAGTTCATGCGAGATGTACTATAGGGTGAGCGTGAAACCCCGCCGACGCCGGGGAACGTCAGGCCACCCACCAAGTTGCCACAGGCTGGACAGCTGGATGCGCCAGGAGCGTTTGCGACCTGCGTCGCAAGTGGATTCGCAACGCTGGGGTCAAAGGCGCCGGTCATGGCGTTGAAGCGGTCGGTCATTGGCCCGTACCAGTCCCAGCGCAGGCCGGCGTTAATCGTCAGCTTGGGCGTCACGCGGATATCGTCCTGAATATAGGTATCCATTGATTTGTTTTGGCGAGCGGGCTCACTATTAAGGTCGATACTCGCTGAACCCACACCGAGATCGAAGGCGGCCACAGCGTTGCCCGAAGACGGCGTGTTGATTTGAGGGTTGTAGTTGGTAAAGGTGGGAGAGAAACCAAACGCTCCCGCGTTGTTTCCCGGGGCAAGCTGATAGTCTCGCTCCAGCAGGCCCTGCCACCCGACCTTGATGGTCTGCCGCCCGAGCGACTTCGTCAAGATTGCGGATACGGTATTCATCTGGTCAGGCTCCTGGCTGCCGCCGCCGGTTCCCGCGCCGGTAAACTGCGGCCCCCCTAAGGTGCTTCCACCAAATGAAAAGACCGGAAAACAGGACGCTGCCTGGGAAATGAACGTCTGGCTGAATCCCAGGTCCGACGGTCCCAGGCCGCAGCGTTGATATTGGATGTTCTCTGTATAATAGCGCTCCATCCCAACCTCGACGTCCAGGATGCTGCTGGGGGAAAGCGTATGGGTGTAGCTGATGAACGCATTTTCGTTCGCACGGACAAAGGGGGAACCGCTATTCGGATTCGCCGCATTATCATAGAATTTGACGTCATACGCGCTAAAATTCTCATGGATGTACCGAACCGAAATCCGGTTGGTGTCGTTGATGTTGTAGTCCACGCGCGAAGTGTATTCGTGCAGCTTTGCCACCGCCGAGCCATTGGCGGTTGGAAAATAATTATTAGCCTGCGTGATTGGAGCGCCGGTCGCGTTCGACATCGGAATGAGCGCCCAGAAAGGCGCTGCCACAGGGGTCATCATGTTCGTCGGGATCACGTTGCCGGAGAACGCAGTGCGGGTGTACTGGCCGGTCTGGGGATCATAGCTAACGGTGAAGGGATTGTAAATGGTTTGCAGCGCTGCCGTGCCGTTGTTGTTGTAGTAGGTCTGGGAAAAATCCCCGTTGCGCTGCGCCAAAGTAGGAACGGTTCCCGTATAAGCTTTCGGGGTTTTATCGATGACGGATTCATAGCTGAAGAAGAAAAACGCCTTGTTCTTCTTGATCGGCCCCCCAATCTGCCCGCCGGGAGTATTGAAGTCAGTGGGCAGCTTCGGCTTGCCCGCCAGGTTCCGGTCGAAGGTGTTCGCCGCCAGGGCCGTCGTGCGGTTGTACTCGAACAACTGGCCGTGGAACTTGTTCGTGCCGGACTTCGTTTCGACGGCGATCACACCGCCCAGCGTATTCCCGTACTCGGCGCTGTAAGGATTGGTGATCACCTTCATTTCGTTCGTGGTCTCCTGGGTAGGGATATAGCCGAAGATGTGACTGACATAGGACATGCGGTTGGGAACGCCGTCAACGACCATGGCATTGGTGGCGCCCTGAGAATTATTACCGGATTGACTGCCGTTGATCGACATGGAACTCGAACCGCTGTTATCGAATGGCGTGTAGCTCTTCATAGCGCTCGTCGGAAGAACTCCGGGAGCCGTGTAGGCCAGTCCAATAACGTTGCGCTGCTGCGTGGGCGTGTTGTTCACGCGCACTGTGTCAACGTTCGATCCGGTGTCAGCTCTTTGCGCCTCCAGCAGGCTGCTCGTCGCATGGACGGTAACCGTTTGTGCTACGGCGCCCATCTTCAATTTTACATTGACTGAGGGATTAGAGGCTGCCTGTACGATAACGTTTGTCACAAGCGCCTTCGCAAATCCATCGTGAATCACCGTCACCGTATAAGTGCCGGAAATCAGCGACCGCACGGTGTAGTAACCGTCGGACGTTGTGCTGGCATGATAGCTCACGCCCGTATTGATGTTCGTAACTGTAACAGCGGCCTGCGGCACTGAGGCGCCCGAGGGATCCGTAACGTGACCGCTGATCGCCCCTGTAACACCTCCCTGGCCGAATAGTGGGCCCGCTGCCATGAATACTAGAAACACAAAACAGAAAAAAGCAAACACGTGTCTTAAATGAGTGTTGAACCTTGCCACCTTAAAACCTCCTTTCGCGAAATCAGAATCCACATCACTTCTCGTCCACTTTGCATAGAGACCCGACGCAAGCTACTTTAACGGTAAAGCAAACGATCCGACCTTATACATCGCTGAATTAGTGATGTCAAGAAAAATCCTCCAGGGACACCGGTTTGAATTGATGACTCGCCTCCAGAGGGAATACCTTGTTTAACCTCGCAGCCTTTGCTCCATATGTTATAATTGCCTCCTATAATTTCCATAAATTGATACGCGCTCCAGAAAGTAAAGGGCCATCCGCCCGGCTAACCCAGGAAGTGCTCTCGTATTGACCGAAGGTTTCCGGCGCGCTCTGAAAATAGCTTACGCTGGCGATTAACTAGCCGAAACGAGGTGCCTAACCCACAACGTCTGGAACATCTGACCGGGTGGGTATGGAAAATGGCTGCCTTAAGGGCGTAAAATAACTGGATGACGATGCTCATTCCGCAATCACATTGGAACAGCAGGGCCGGGGGGACTAATGTCCGTAACCATGAGGGATATTGCACGTGATCTGAATGTGTCTGTGGTAACAGTTTCTAAGGTCTTGCGAAATCACCCCGATATCAGTCCCGCAACGCGCGAACGCGTCTTGAAGCGAGTTAAAGAACTTCACTACCAACCCAACTGGGCGGCCCGCAGCCTGGTGACTGGCCAGAGTTACTCCATCGGCCTGGTGGTTCCCACGGTGACCCACCCTTTTTTTGCAGAGGTAGCGAAGGGGATTTCCAGGAAGATTCGGCGCAAAGGGTACAGCTTGGTCGTTTCTTCCTCGGAAGAGGATGCTGAGCTCGAAAAAATGGAAATCGAGCATTTGCTGGCGCGGCAGACGGATGCCCTGATCATTGCCTCTGTCCAGACTTCGGTCGAAAACTTTCTTCACATCCAGGAGCGCGGAGTGCCCTATGTCCTGATCGACCGAAAATTTGCCGGACTCAACTCCAACTATGTGGGCGTTGACAATGAGGAGATCGGCAGGCTTGCCACGGACCACCTCATCCAGAACGGATTTCGCCGCATCGCGCACATTTGCGGGCCGGAGATCAGCACCGCCTTGGGACGGTTGAAGGGGTACCGGAACACCCTTGCCAAACATGGCCTGAAGGCGCTTCTGGGCTACGTCGTTCAGGGCCGGTCGTGTGACGAAGAGCCGGAGGAAAGCGGCTACGAAGCCATGCAAAAACTGCTTGCCACCAAGCCGCTTCCTGATGCCGTCTTCTGCTTCAACGATCCGCTCGCTATTGGAGCGATGAAAGCTATTTACGAGGCCGGACTGCGAGTGCCGCAGAATATCGCGCTGATTGGCGCAGGCAATCTTCGCTTCAACGAAGTGCTCCGGACGCCGCTCTCGAGCGTTGACCAGGGGAGTATTTCCACCGGCGAGAAAGCTGCCACTCTGGCCCTGCAGATCATCAAGCGCAAGGGCTCGGTCCGCACTCTAGAAATTCTCCTGCCACCCAAAGTCGTCGCCAGAGCATCCAGCCTGCGAGCCCGACGCTAGGCAGAGTCCGCATCAAGCGCTGGTTGGATTGAGCCCGGTCCGCAAGAAACAATGGCGACTACGCGCGCGGAACCCCGTGACGGCGCGCCAAATCGCTCAATCACAAAGGGCCCGGCAATAGCCCTTAAATGTAGGCTACATATGAGGCGCGCCTGGCCCAATGGGACGCATGGGATTTTGCGGCCAAAAAATGTCACAAAATTAAGATGTTTATTTTCAGTAGTTTGAAATTTTATTGCGGCCTGAAAATGCGAAAAAACGGCAAATCCGTTTCAACATGGCACACCGGGTAAGTTTTACCCCGCGGCTCGCATTCGCGCAAAGTGTCAGCTTGCTTTGGAGGAAGCGCCCGAGCGCAGGCGCAGGCAGGTGATCTCCGACGGGCAGCCCACGCGCAGCGGCAGGAGCACCTTGCCGATGCCCCGGCTCACGTAGATCTGCGTGCTATCCAGCCGGTTCCAACCTTGAATGAAGCGCCGGCCAAGCCTCGGGTTTCCATAGAGCGCGCCCACCCACGGCAGCCGCACCTGGCCGCCATGCGTGTGTCCGGAGAGCACCAGATCGATCTGGTGCTTGGCCGCCATGCGGATGCCCATGGGGTTGTGGCAAAGCAGGATTTTGGGATCGTGCGAGGGAACGTGCTTCACCGCGGATTCAAGGTCATCGGCGCCCCACCACAGGTCGTCGACGCCCAGAAGCCAAAGCGGCGCATGGTCGGTGTGCAGGGCAAAGTGGGAATTGCGGAGCACGCGGATTTGCTGGGCCTCAAGCGCGCGCGTCATCTCATCGGCGTCCACCTGGAAATCATGATTTCCCAGGACGGCAAAGACTCCCAGCCGGGCGCTGAGCTTGCCCAGAACCTCCGCCACTGGCCCGATGTACGAAGGCGAGAAGGTCACGTAGTCGCCGGTCAGCGCAACCAGGTCGGGCTGCAATTGGTTGGTGAGATTGACGGCCCGCTCCACATCTTCAAGCGGCGTGTACAGGCTGTGGTGAATGTCGGTGAGTTGGACAATCTTCAAGCCGTCATGCGCCGGGCCCAGCCGCCGCAGATGGATGTCCATTTGCGTGATCTCCGGCCCCGGAGACCGGCCCGACAAGGGAACTCTGGCTTCGCGTCCTGAAAGCGACAGCGTGATCAGCCCGCGACGTCTCCCGGAGCGCCTTGATCCCTTGAGCGGCCTCATCCTGTTTCCCCGCGCCCCGCAGCTTGAACGCCAGGGGCGCCAAAGAATATCGAGCGTGCTCCTAACCGCACTCAACCTGCTTATACTCGTCCAGAATTTCCGAGAAGGTTCCGATCATCTCGTCATGCACCAGACCGTTGGAGGCAAAAATCTCATCCCGCTGAAGGCTGAACGGGCCTCCGGCAAGGTCGGTGACGCGGCCTCCGGCTTCCATCACCAGCAAAGCGCCGGCGGCCTTGTCCCAGGAATTCAACTTGAGTTCCCAAAAGCCTTCGAAGCGCCCGGACGCCACCGAGCAGAGGTCCAACGCCGCAGCGCCCGGGCGGCGGATTCCGTGTGAAAGGCGGGTCAGCTTGAAAAAGAATTGGAGATTCAGATCGTGGTTTGTCGCGAAGGGCGGAAAGCCAGTGGCAAGCAAACCCTCGGAGAGGTTCGCGGTTTTTGAAACGCTGATCCGCTGGTTGTTCAGATACGCGCCCGCGCCGCGTTCCGCCTGGAAGAGTTCCTCGCGGCTGGGGTCATAAACCACCCCGGCGATGACTTCTCCCCGGTAAGCCAGAGCGATGCTCACGCAATAAACCGGGAAACCATGCGCAAAGTTTGTGGTGCCATCCAGGGGATCGATGTACCAGCAGTAATCAGAGCCCGTGTCCGCGCCCCCGCCTTCTTCAGCGACCACGGCATGGCCGGGGAAGTGCTTGTGAAGGCGGTCGAGGATCAGCGCCTCCGAGCCCCGGTCAGCTTCCGTCACCAAATCTGATTTCCGCTTGTAGAAAATCTCGATAGGCCCCTTTGAAAACTGCTTGAGGAATGCCCCTGCCTCGCGTGCCACTCCCACCGCTACATCTAAAAAGTTCTCCATTGTTTGATAGACCCTTCGCCCGACTTTTAGGCCAAGCTACAACGCTCATGGACTCGCGCCAAGCGCGATTATCCTTCCTTCTCGACAAGCACTTGTTCCCGGCGCTCGCCCTCAGCCCACACGCCGCCATCTTCAAAACACTCCTTCTTCCAGATGGGCACGGTCTGCTTCAACTGATTGATGGCGTAATGGCAGGCCTCGAACGCGGCCTCGCGGTGCGCGGCGGTCACGACAATCGCCACACTGGTTTCCCCGATTTCCAACTTTCCAACCCGGTGAATGATTCCGACGTTTTGGATCTCAAACTTGCTTTTTGCCTCAGCCCCGATTTCTTCCATCTTGCGAACGGCCATGGCCTCGTAAGCTTCATACTCAAGGTAAAGAGTTCTGCGCCCGTGGGATTGCTCGCGCACGATGCCTTCAAAAACCACCACGGCTCCATCCTGGCGGTCCTTCAGCGACTCGGCCAGCGCCGCCGCAGAAACTTTCTGGCGGGTAAGCCGGTAAACGTCCTGGCACAAGCCGCCGCTGACCGGCGGCATAAATGCCACCTCATCGCCTTCTTGCAAGGGGAATGCGCTATCCGCAACCTGCTGATTCACCGCAAACAAGAGGGAACCCGCAAGCTCGCGCAGGCGCGGGAATCGCCCTTCGTACAGGCTCCGCAGGTGGTCCAGATTGCGCCCTTCTTCGAGCTCAACATGGTCTTCCCGCAGGCCCGTCAGGTCGTGAGTCAATCCAAAGAATAAAACCTTGATTCGCATTGGAATCCCAACGTATCCCTCAATTATACACCTTTCCGAGCACGTGCCGCAGAGCGCCCTCAAGATGGGGGAGCTGAAACACGAACCCGCCAACCGCCAGGCGCAGAGGCTCAACCCGGGCGCTGGCCAGCAGCAGCGCGTCCGCCATCTCCCCGAATACCAGGCGAACGGCGAAGGCAGGCATCGAAAGGATCGTGGGACGGCCCAGAACCTCCCCGAGAGTTTTGGTAAATTCCCGGTTGCTCACAGGGTTTGGGGCCACGGCATTCACGGGACCCATAAGACTCTTATTTGCAATTGCATGCAGGATTACAGCGACAAGGTCATCGATGGCGATCCAGGCCATGAATTGCCGGCCATCGCCCAGCTTTCCGCCCACGCCCATTTGGAAGGGGGTGAGCATCTGCGGCAATGCCCCGCCCTTGCCGCTCAAGACCATGCCAATGCGCAGATTGACCACCCGAATCCCGCCCTCTCTTGCGGGTTCGGTCGCGGCCTCCCAGGCCACGCAAACCTCCGGCAGAAAGCCCTCGCCGGGCGGCGCATCTTCAGAAAGCACTTCCTCTCCACGCGAGCCGTAGTACCCCACCGCCGAGGCCGAGACCAGCACCTCGGGCGGATGCGCCAGTTGCGCCATGGTTTCTGAAAGAAGCCTGGTCCCCGGCACGCGGCTTTCCCGCATCCGGGATTTGCGCGCTGGCGTCCAGCGGCTGGCGGCAATGCTTTCTCCGGCAAGGTTCACCACCGCATCGACGCCCTCAAAAACGGCGGGATCGAGTTTTCCCGCAGCCGGGTCCCACTTTGCCACGCCTTCCTCGCCGTTCACCCTGCGGCGCACCAAGCGAACCACCTGGTGGCCCTGGGCGGTCAAGGCAGAGATCAGCGCGGAACCAATCAGCCCGCTCGACCCTGTGATCAGGACCTTCATAGGCGGCAACCAGGAATGATATTCTAAAGTTTTAGCCGCGCTCGGCGCTCCCGCCGGCTTCTCCACCCAGATTAGCACATTCCCAGGCAGTGAGTATTCAGAGACCTTGCGGGTAAAGAGGTTGTCGCCCGCGGCTTGGGGCCGAGGTTCTTACCAGCCTTTGGCGTTGGTTACGCCCTGGGCTTCCCAGAAATTTGCGAAGGTCGCGATGTCACCGACCCACAAGTCCAGGCCCTGGTTCTTGAGGTCGGTAATGACCTGCTGCATCACCTGGAAGCGCGCAGTGATGTCAATCGGGTGAAGCAGTAGGACGGTGGGCGCGTTGTTGTCATAGTTAAACTTGATGACTTTTTCCCAGGCCGCGGCGTAATCGCTGACGGTTGACGTGTCAAGTCCGGTCAGGCCGGCGGCTGGCGAAGCATCGTCCGAGATGGACATGGGATACTCCATGACGGGATAGGCGTTCACGGTAGTGGGAGTTGTGCTGGCGTCGAGGGAGAAAGTCGCAAAGGGAAACGCCCCGCGCGTCAGGTCGTTCAGATAGCTCAGATCGCGCTGGTACCCGGTGGCCGCAAGCGCCTGCAGGAGGCTCGCGGGAATCTCGGTATAGCCCGCCCGGAAGGTCGTGATGGGAATATTGAAATCCTGTTCGAGCAGCCACTTGCTGACCCCGACCTCCCCGATCACGCTCATGCCGCTGGTGCAGCAGTACGGGTTGAAGGATATCAGAGTAAACATGGGCAGGTAGTTCGCAGCGGTTTCCGAAGGAGGAGTGGTCAGGCTGTAAGGAGCGGTATCGAAGTCCGGGAAATGTCCGACGCTGTGGTCCTGAACGTCGAATCCATGGTCGAGCGCGTACTGAATGTCCTCGTGTCCCGAAGCATCGTACATGCCGGCGATCCAGCCATTGCCATAAGGATTGGCGGTAAACAGGAACGTCGACTTGATTCCCAGGCTGGTCTCGAAGTCCACCGTCGCAGGCACATTCTGGTAGCTAACGGTGGCGTCCACGTCGTGCGTGATGATCAGCGCGGCATGGTGGCCGCCGGGAGCCCACTGGCGCTCCTGCGGATTTGCGGCGTAGGTTTCATAGCTCGAGCGCATCATCAGGCGGCAGATGTCGGCGTCCGGAACGATGGCGTTGACGCCCTGGGGCCCGGTATCGTTGCCCAGTTGCAGCTCCGGCAATTCCAGCAGCGGCCGCAGCCTCCAGCCGAAAACGTAGGCCCGGCCCGTTCCGAGGTTGCACCGAAGGACGGCGTAATCGCCCGTGCTCCAGGTGGCGAGCGGCGTGCACGATCCGCCCGCATACCCGCGCGTGACATCGCTGACCGGGAAAAACGGCGCCCAGTTGATCTCTTCCGGGGCGTTAATGTACTTCAGAATGGGATCGTTCTGCGAGGTGTCAAACGTCAGTGGGCGCTGCTCTTGGGCCAGGTTGGAATAGTCATTGGGAGGCGAGGTGATGCCCAGCGCCGCGAGCAGGCCGCTGACATCCGGCTCCCACAAGTAGAGCGTCCCACCGCCATTCACGTAGTTCGCAAGATTCGTGATATCCGTGGAAGACAGGCTCGACGCGGTATTCAGAACCCCGGCCACGACCATGAAGGGATTTGCGGCGGCCGTGGCAAAATCTGCCGTGTCGATGTTGGGAATGCCCATCTCCGCAACCAGATGGTCGGCGGAAATTACGTCTTCAGAATCACCTTCGTTGTCCTTGGCGGTCCAGTCGAGCACGGAAACCAGGGTCCCGTTGTGCGGAATCGGCGTGAGCGGGGGCGGCGGGCCGCTGAGGACACTGCCGGCGCCCGGCCTTGGGTAACCGGGCCAGACGGTGAAACTGAGTGAGGTCGAGGCGCCGCCGCCGGGAGCCGAAGTCATCACCGTGATGCTGAACGTCCCGGCGCTTGCCAGGAGCGACGAGGGAATCGTGGCGGTCAGTTGCGTCGCGCTTCCATAGACTGTTGCGAGCGCCGTCGCGTCAAAATAGACCACCGACTGCGCGGTAAAGTTTGCTCCGGCGACGGCCAGCGCAGTGCCGGGATCGCCCGCGGTGGCGGCGTTTGGCGACATGGAATAGAGGGCCGGAGCGGGGTTATCAACCGTAAGCGTGAAGCTTTGAGTGGCCGCCGTTCCCACTCCGTTTGAAGCCGTAAAGCTGAGGTTATAAGTTCCGGCCGTTGCCGCCCCCGGAGTCCCGCCGAGCACGCCGCTCGCCGCGGTGAACGTCACGCCGGAGGGCAACGCTCCCGTTTCACCGAGCGTGGGCGCGGGATATCCCGTCGCCGTCACCGTGAACGATCCCGCCGCCCCTACCGTAAACGCGGCGCTGGCGGCGCTGGTGATCACGGGCGGCCCGTTGATGGAAAAGTTCAGCGTCGAGGTTCCGCCGCCCGGCGCCGGATTCACGACCGACAGCGGAAACGCGCCGGCGGTTGCCAACTGGCTGGAGGTGACCGTTGCCGTCAACTGCGTAGGGCTCACGTAGGTGGAGGCGAGCAGCGTGCCGCCCAGCGTCACCTGCGATTGCTGGGCAAATCCCGAACCATTGACCGTCAAAGCGGTATCGCCCGCGCCCGCGACCAGGCTGGCGGGTGAAACGCTGCCGATGCTGGGAACCGGATTCACTACGCTGACAGCGGCTGAGCCGCTGCCCCCGGTGTCGGCCACGCTGGTGGCCGCGACGGTCACGGTGTTTGGAACCGCAGGGGCCGTGTAAAGGCCGCCCTGCTGGATGGTTCCCACCGTGGCGTTGCCGCCAGCCACGCCGTCGACTGCCCAGGTAACGTTCTGGTTCGAGCTTCCGGTGACGGTGGCGTTAAACTGCTGCGTTTGGCCGACCATCAGGTTGGCGCTGGGAGGACTAACCACTACCACGACGCGAACCGTCAGGTTGACGGCGTTCGAGGTTCCGCCGCCCGGAGCAGGCGTCTGGACCGTCACCGGAAAAGTTCCAGCGCTGGCCAGATTCGCCGCTGGGATCGCGGCCGTAAGCTGGGTTGAGGAATCGAACGTGGTGGCGAGCGGCGTCGTGCCGAGCATAACCTGGGATTGCGAAATGAAGCCAGTCCCTGAAACCACCAGCGGCGTTTCCGGGCTGCCGGCGTCGATTGTTGTGAAGGAGAGCGAGGCGATTTGGGGCGCAGGGTAGACGATGGTGACGGAGGCCGAGTCCGACGCCACCGGAGCGGCGAGCGTTGAGGCCGTCACCGTGACCACGTTGGGCGTGGGTGGAACCCCGGGAGCCGTGAAGAGACCCGTCGCGCTGATGGTCCCCACCGTGGCACTGCCGCCCGCAATGCCGTCCACCGACCAAGTCACGGCGCTGTTCGTTGTGCCGCTGACCGAAGCCGTGAACTGCACCGTTTGGTTAATCACTGGCGAAGCGGTGGAAGGAGAAATGATCACCGAGGGAACGGGCAACAGGCCCGGCGCGCCTCCGCCGCACCCGGATAAGAAAAGTCCCGCAAGAGCCACTCCGGCAACAAAATACGCGATCCGGGAGGCCCTAAGAACTCCGCACAACATTCCTCCTTGCATACACTTAAACCCCATGATCTTTGGGAGCGTGTGCCGCCAACGGATCAAGCTTCACCCCTCAATCTTTTTCGGCAGGACCAGCCGCCGCCATTAATTCCGCAGGGTATTTGCCGCGGCGCACAGCCATGGTTTCGAAAGGGTTTTATGGCGTCCGCTGGATAGGGGCAGGCTAATGCAAGAGATCAAAGAGCGGCTGGAGGGATGAAAAGGCTTAAACAGCCAGCGCACAGAGGCGGGCGTTCACGCGAGCGCGGGCTGCTGCTGGGTGAGGCAGTGGATGGTTCCAAGCCCCCAGACTAAATCGACGGCATGAATCCCGACGACGGGACGGTCGCGAAACAATTCCGCCAGTGTGCCGAGCGCGATTCGATCTTTGGAGTCGTTGAAGGTTGGCACCAGCACCGCGGCGTTCGAGATATAAAAATTGGCGTAGCTTGCCGGAAGCCGCTGGCCGTCAAAGTGCAGCGGAGCGGGCATCGGCAGGCGGACGACTTCGATCCGCGACCCGTCTTCCAGACGCATCCCCTTGAGCCGCTCGCGATTTTCCTCAAGCACCCGGCAATTTGGGTCGCTGGGATTATCTTCGCGGCAAAGGACCACGGTCTTCGGGTTGACGAAGCGGCAGAGATCATCCACGTGGCCGTGCGTGTCGTCTCCGGCAATGCCGCGCCCCAGCCACAGGATGTTGCGGACGCCCAGGTTGTCGCGCAAGGCGGCTTCAAGCTCCTGCCGGCTGAGGCCGGGATTGCGCACCTGAACGTTCGGATCGAGCAGGCATTCTTCCGTGCTCAGCAGCGTCCCTTGGCCGTTCACGTCAATGCTCCCGCCCTCCAGCACCAAGTCACGGCCTCCGGCGCGGGCCTCCAGCAGAGAGAGCTTTAGCGCCCGGGCCGCGCGCCCCGGAAGGGCATCGTCCTTGCGCCATTCGGGATACTTGGCCCAGGCATTGAAGCGAAAACGGATAACCGCCACATCGGAAATACGGCGCGTCTCTTTGGCCGGATGCGCGCGGGATGAAACCGATCGCTTCAAAAAGATGGGACCGGAATCGCGCGTCCATCCGCGGTCCGTGGGAAAGCGGAAGAACTCAACCCGGGCAAGATCGACTCCCGTGCGAGAGAGCACTCGCCGGGCGCGAGCTTCATGGGACTTGGAATGAACGATGATGCGCAGAATCTCGCCCGGCGTGATCTTGCGGGCAAATTCACTGTAGACCCAGGGGATGGGCGCGAACCGCCCCGGCCAATCCGTCACATTGTGCGGCCAGGCGATCCAGGTGGCCTCGTGGAGTTCCCACTCCGCGGGCAGCCGAAAGCCAAGGGCAGAGGGTGACGGCGCCACTAGACTTTTCCTGTTTCCCGGTCCAGGTAGCGGCGCTCGATGCCCTGGTAGGCGTCGATCCGCCGATCGCGAAGGAACGGCCAATTCCGCCGGACGTCTTCCAGGTGATCAAGATCCATCTCGGCCAAAAGAATCTCTTCACGGCCGGCCGAGGCTTCGGCAATGACCACTCCCTGGGGGTCGGCAATAAAGGAAGATCCCCAGAACTCGATCCCGCCTCCGCCCGCGCCTTCTTCGAATCCAACTCGATTCGCCGCGGCTACATAAACCCCGTTGGCGATGGCGTGGCCGCGCTGAACGGTTTTCCAGGCGTCCCGCTGTGCAGCTCCGTACTGTTCCTTTTCATGGGGATGCCAGCCGATGGCGGTGGGGTAAAAGATGATGCCCGCGCCTTCCAGCGCCACCAGACGGGCGGCTTCCGGGTACCACTGGTCCCAGCAAATCAGCGGCGCGACAGGCCCTACGCGGGTGTTGAAGGCATGAAAACCCAGGTCGCCGGGAGTGAAGTAAAACTTCTCGTAATAGCCCGGGTCGTCGGGAATATGCATTTTGCGGTAAAGGCCCGCGAGCTTGCCGTCGGCATCGATAACAACGGCGCTGTTATGGTAAACGCCGGGGGCCCGGCGCTCAAACACCGGGGCGATCAGAACGACTTTGGCCTTTCGCGCCACTTCGCTCAGAGCTTTGGTGGTGCGGCCAGGAATGGGTTCGGCCAGGTCAAAGGCACGCGGGTCCTCGCTCTGGCAAAAGTACCTGGAGCGAAACAGTTCCGGCAGGCAAACGATCGCAGCACCCTTGCGGGCCGCTTCACGAATTCCGGCGACGGCCCGGCGAAGGTTCCGGGCTGGGTCCGGCGTACAGGCCATCTGAACCAGGCCAATCTGAAACTTCTTCTTTTTGGGCATCGGAAAACAGAATACATGAGTCTCGATTTTCCTCCAAGACTCTCTTGAAGTTTAAATTACCGGACTCTTCGGCAAGGTGAAATCATCCAAAGAAATATAAGGCCCATGACGCAAGCCGCTTAAGCGCTATGCTTGCACAGAATTTGGGAAGGAATTGCGCCATAATCTCCCTTAGGTGAGCTGGGAGGAATACCCGCGATGGATAAAGCCATCGAATTCCTCATACATCACGGCTACGCGGTTCTGGCGGCCTGGGTGTTTGCCGAGCAGTTTGGCTTTCCGATTTCTTCCATACCTTTGCTGCTGGCAGGCGGAGCGCTGGCGGGAACCGGGGATTTGGCGCTGCCCTGGGTTCTTATTCTTCCCGTGGCAGGCTCGCTCCTGGCCGACAGCATCTGGTATGAGATCGGAAGGCACAAGGGTTCAAGCGTGCTGAATGGACTGTGCCGTATCTCGCTTGAGCCGGACTCCTGCGTACGAAACACTCAAAACCTGTTTGCCCGCTGGGGCTCGAATGCGCTGGTGGTGGCCAAGTTCATCCCTGGATTCAGCATCGTGGCGCCGCCCATGGCGGGCATGTTTGGAATGCGCGGCAGGCGCTTCCTGCTGTTTGACACGGCGGGGGCGCTCGCTTACATCGGCGCTTTCGTGGGCCTGGGCTTCGCCTTCAGCCATCAACTGGCAAGCGTCGCGGATTATGCTCTGGGGTTTGGAACGTGGATCCTGGTGCTGCTGGCGGCCGGCCTGATTTTTTATCTCGGCTGGAAGTATTTCCAGCGCCAGCGGTTCATCCGAAAATTGCGAATTAATCGCATCACCCCTGAGGAATTGAAGCAGAAGATCGACGCGGGCGAGGAGGTCGCAATCGTGGACCTGCGCCACACGATCGATTTCGAGTCCGATCCGCACACCATTCCCGGCGCGTTCTTTGTGCCTTCTGAAGAATTCGACCGCCGATACGCGGAAATTCCGGCGGAGCGTGAGTTGGTGCTCTTCTGCTCTTGTCCCAACGAGGCAACCAGCGCCCACGTGGCTCTGATGCTGAAGCGCCGAGGCATCACCCGCGTCCGGCCGCTTGCCGGGGGCTTGGAGGGTTGGAGGGATCGAGGGTTCCCGCTGGAGGCGCGCAAGGTCCAAGAGCAACCCGCCGGTGAGCGTCTGGCGGAGACCTCTTGAAGGATGCTCAGCCCCGCGAGGGGCGGAATAATCTGGCCCAGGGCGAAAACCCTGGGAAACAATGCGCCCCTCACCCGTCCCGACCAAGTCGGGACACCCTCTCCCAGCAAGCGGGGCGAGGGTCGTCTTCATCGCTTTTCAGCCCTCGCCCTTTTAGGGAGAGGGTGGCGAGCGTAGCGAGCCAGGTGAGGGCACGTACTCGGACACAATTTTGACCGGCGGAAAAACCCACAGTCAATCACGAAACGATTGACTGTGGCTACCCGCTCCCAATTGTCTTCAGCCTTACCTTGCCGCCCACGCCGTGCGCTTGAGCGCATGATATCTGGCGGTCAACTGTTCGTATGCCGCCGGAGTAATCTCTTCCGGAAACTCAGGACCGTACTCAACCAATAACCGCTCGATTCGCATTTTCGCGGGATTGTGGAACCACGCTCTTCCGTATTTCCCGAAATTCAGGACCGTTGTCATGCGCAGAGTTGCAACGATGATCTCGCGAGTCCGCCGGTCAGCTCGCATGCACTCCGCTGCCCTTTGCCTAACCTGGGGCAATATGGACCTAATCACAGGGCGCCGCGTCTCGTCAGAAACGCGGGCAATCCCTTCGTCGACGTCTTCGCCCTTAAGGAAATTTACAACTTGCGCGGCGAGGGCACTAGCCGCCTCACCGTCCATTTGCGAGGAGTAAGTGGTACGAAGGTCTGAGTACAGATCAACCTGTATTAGGCGCAGGCACGTTGCGAATAACTGTTCCGCTGTCCCCATGTCGCATGATTTGTGGAAAAACCGTGATAGGAATCCCATGTCCGTGTCCCCCTACTGCGATGGATACTGGACGACCTGTGACCCTCGTCAGCGGACCCCCGCCCCCCCCCCCAACTCGTTTCCTTTTTGTTTTGTAAATCCCTTCATCCGCTAACCAATCATCCCTGCTGAATCTTCTATTAGCCGGAATGAACCCATGCCATGTTTCGTTTTCTTTCCATACGTTACCCACTATCATTTGGTCCTGATTAGACTGTAATACAACAATATAGTCTATATACTCGCTTATTTGAGCCTTCTCGGAGGAAGTCAGCCCCTTCGTGATTCGTTGATGTTGTAATCCAAACACATCTTCCAAAAGGAGGACTGTTTCGAAGCTCTCAGATGGGTTGCATTTATACTTGCGCAGTTTGTCGAGTCCATGGCGAATAGCTGTATCGAATGCTTCTTTTTGAAACGTCGTAACATCCGCTGGGCACTCCGGCATTCGTCCCACCGTACCATTCAACCGCGGATGCGTACCGCCGCAGGTCAGCGTAATCTTGTAGCATTGATAACTATACTGCTTGGATTCGTCTATCCGTAATTGTGGTGCGTGTTGAGTAATCCAAGGAGCCAAGGCCTCATGAAAGGCCTTTTGTCTTTTCTTATCCGTGAGGGAGTTGATGAGCGCGTGCGGCGCACTTATATAATAATACCGGTCGGCCTGTATCTTTCGCTGACATAGCCTATTAATTTCCTCTGCCCTTTCATAGGACCATATTGCGTAGCCACGTAGTCCCGCAGGAATGACAGTGTGTTCAACCGCCATCCTCGTCATTCCAACGCACGTTGATTTTAGGATAAAGTCTGGTTCTTTCTCCTTAGAAGCTCCTTCGTCCGGGCAGTTTTCACATTCATATTTTACGCCCGCCACTCTTTCAAGTATCCTTATTAAGGCGTTGCAGGCATTAATTTCATTCTTTCGCTTCATCTTCTGTCGCGGGCGGGCCGGCGCGGACTCCGTTTTTGGGATTCTGCGATGTCCCGAAGGGACACCCTTCTGCTTCCATCGGAGCCGGTAGCCACGGACAGCGCCTTCCTGTCCGTGGGCCTTTCTCGATTTCAGAAGAACAGTGAAACCGGATTCTCCAGGATCTGCCGGAGGGTCTCAAGAAATCTTGCGCCCGTCGCACCGTCAACCACGCGATGATCGCAGGAAAGCGTCATCCGGCAGCGGTATCCGGCCTTGATCTGGCCGTTTTCCACCACGGGCTTTTCCACCACCGCACCCACTGCCAGAATTGCACCCTCCGGAGGATTGATGACCGCAGAGAATTCCTCGATCCCCATCATCCCCAGGTTCGAGACGCTGAAGGTGCTGCCCGTATATTCTTCAGGCTTCAGCTTCCGGCCCCGCGCTCTCGAGATTAATTCATCGGACTCCTCGGAGATTTGCTGGAGCGTCTTCCGGTCACAATTGCGGACGACGGGAGTGATTAAACCGCCCTCAATGGCCACCGCGATGCCGATGTGGATGCGGTTATGGAAACGAATGGATTCACCCATGTAGCTGGCATTGACGTCGGGATGCTGAGTGAGGGCCGACGCGCACGCCTTGACAATAATGTCATTGAAGCCGAGCTTCAAATCCGGATTGATATTGTTCACCGACTCCCGCAGCTCCTTGGCTTTCCTCATATCCACTTCGATGGTCAGATAGAAGTGCGGAACAGGTCCCAGGCTTTGCGCGAGGCGCTGCGCAATAATCTTGCGCATAGAGCTCAAGGGTTCGTCTCGGTATTCGGGGCCTTGCGGCGAGGGCATCATGCGCGGGACGCGCATGGGGCCCGCCGTGCTTGCTCCTTCAACGTCCCGGCGGATAATACGGCCGCCAGGGCCGGAACCCTGGATGGCGGACAAATCAATTCCCGCATCACGCGCCAGCCGGCGCGCCAAGGGTGAAGCCAGGATGCGCCCCGTTGGGGCAGCGGGCATCGCACTTGGAACTGCTGGAACCACCGAAGGGCCTGCCGCAACAGCCACCGGTGCGGGCGCGGGTACGGAAGCAGCTTTCTTTTCAGTCCCGGAATCCTCCCGCTTTGCCGCCGGCGCCCCGCCATTTGCCGGGACGACGGAAGCAATATCCTCTTCAGCGCCGCCGACGACAGCCAGCAACTGGCCCACCGGAACCGTCTCTCCTGCTTGAACCATCACCTTGCGGAGGACGCCCGAGGCCATCGATTCAACTTCCATGTCGACCTTATCGGTTTCGATTTCGACCAGAGCGTCGCCGCTTGCGACATTGTCGCCCTCGTTCTTGAGCCACTTGAGAACTTTGCCCTCCGTCATGCTGTCACTGCCTTTGGGCATAAGAACACGGGATGCCATACATAACCTCTCGAAAAGAAAGTGTCCGGGCTAGCTCTTGTACGTCACCCGGTGAACGGCGTCAATGACGCGGGCTTTATCCGGCGCGCACAGATGCTCGAGCGGCTTGGAATAAGGCATGGGAACATCGGCTCCGGTCACCCGCAAAACGGGCGCATCGAGGTAATCGAAGGCCTGGTGCTGAATCGTGTCGACAATCTGCGATCCCACGCCGCAGTAATACCATCCCTCTTCCACCACCACAACCCGGTTGGTTTTCTTGACGGATTGAAGGATCGTGTCGGTATCGAGCGGCCGCAGGGTCCGAGGGTCGATCACTTCAGCGTCGATCCCTTCGCCTTCAAGCTCCTGGGCTGCCTCAAGCGCCACGTGGACCATCTTCGAGTGCGCAATCAAGGTGACGTCTTTTCCGGGCCGCTTCACTTCCGCCACGCCCAGCGGAATGGTATATTCCCCTTCCGGGACTTCACCCTTCAAGCCATAGAGGAGTTCCGACTCAATAAAAATAACCGGACTATTGTCGCGAATCGAGGATTTCAGCAGGCCTTTGGCGTCCGCGGGAGTGGAAGGCATAACAACTTTGAGGCCCGGAACGTGGCAGAACCACGATTCAAGCGCTTGCGAGTGTTGCGCGGCAAGCTGGTGCCCGGCGCCGCCCGGTCCCCGGACCACCAACGGAACTCCGCACTGCCCGCCCGACATATAAAGCATCTTGGCGGCGCTGTTCACGATCTGGTCGATGGCCAGCAGCGAAAAGTTGAACGTCATCACTTCCACGATGGGCCGCAGCCCGGCCATGGCCGCTCCCACCCCGAGACCCGTAAAACCCAGTTCGGTAATGGGCGTATCCAGCACGCGCTTCGCACCAAATTCACTGAGCAATCCTTTGGTGACTTTATAGGCGCCGTTGTAAGCGCCGACTTCTTCTCCCATCAGGAAGACATTCTCATCGCGCTGCATCTCTTCGCGCATCGCCTGGTTGAGCGCTTCCCGGTAAGCTATCACTGCCATGAAAACTCCCTTCTTATACTCTCTTATCAAGCCCGCTAAGTAACCGGCCGCCTTGGCGAGGTTTTGGAATGAGGCCCCCGGCCGCCGCAAATGCTCCTAAGCCGTCAATCCCCAAGATGCGACACATCAGGGAAGATAGACGTCTGTGGTCAGTTCCTCAGGCGGAGGAAACGGACTTTCGTCCGCAAACGTCGCCGCCTGGTCGACCACTTCATGGATCTTACGATCGAGGTCGTCGATATATTCCTGGTTGATGATGCCAAGAGACTCCAGAGTGGAACTGAAGCGCTTGATGGGATCGCGGCGCCGATGTTCGGCCAACTCTTCGCGCGTGCGATAGGACCCATGAGCAGGGTCGGACATCGAATGCCCCACAAAGCGATACGTCCGCGCCTCCACCAGGGTCGGAAGATCCTCTTTGCGAGCGCGCTCGACAGCTTCAGCCAGCACTTCCCGCACGGCCAGCACGTCCATCCCGTCCACGGCCACCTTGTGCATGTCGTAAGAGCTGCCCTTCTCGAAAAGGTTCCGGATCGCCGACGTTTTCTCAATGGGAGTTCCCATGCCGAACTCATTGTTTTCGCAAATGAAGATCACGGGCAGCTTCCACAACTGCGCCAGATTCAGTGATTCGTGGAAAGACCCGATGTTGACCGCCGCCTCGCCGAAAAAGCAGAGCGTTACGCGCGACTCGTTCAGGTACTTGGCCGCAAAGGCCACGCCTGCCGCCAGCGGAATCTGTCCGCCCACAATGCCATGCCCGCCGAGAAAACCCAGCTGTGGGTCGAACAGGTGCATCGACCCGCCCTTGCCTTTGGAAACGCCGGTCTGCTTGCCGCAAAGCTCAGCCATAATAGCTCCCGGATCGAGGCCGCGCACCAGAGCATGGCCGTGATCGCGATAAGAACAAAGAATGGCATCCTGGGGCTTGAGCGCGGAGATGGCGCCGACGCCCACGGCTTCCTGGCCAATGTAGAGGTGGCAGAAACCTCCGATCTTGCTGAGCGTATACAACTCCGCCGCTTTCTCTTCAAACCGCCGGATCAGCAGCATTTTTTCCAGAAGATCCTTTAAAAGTTCGGGATCTGTCCGGCGCGCGCGGTCCTGCTGTTCAACCAGGGGAGCTTCCGCTCCGTTGGTTTCGGTAACATTGACTGCGCCTCGGCTGGAATTGCCGGATTTCATTTTTGAACCTCCTGATATTTGCCAACCTGCCCCAACCTTCGGATGATCTTAGTGTAGTCGTTTGCGTTAAGTCAGGCAAATGAGTATTAGGACAAACAGATATTCTACAATAACCTTGCTTTTTTGGGCAGTGCCAGTCTACCGGACCCGCCCCATCCCCCTCTGGAAGGTTTGAAACGACATGAAAGCTCATACGGAATACCTATGGTTTAACACCAGGAAAAAACGCGAGTTCCTCAATATCACCCCGGAGCTTGAGAAGGCCTTGGCGGCCGCCAAAATCCAGGAAGGCCTGGTTCTCGCCTCCGCCATGCATATTACGGCCGGGGTTTACATTAACGACGCCGAAGACGGTTTGATCGCCGATATCGAGGAATGGCTGGAAACGCTTGCGCCCTTCCGGGCCGATTACCGCCACCACCGCACGGGAGAAACCAACGGCGACGCCCACCTGAAGAACCTGCTGGTCGGCCATCAGGTGCTTGTACCGGTCACCCAAGGCCGCCTTGATCTCGGCCCCTGGCAGCAGGTCTACTACGCAGAATTCGATGGCCAGCGCCGCAAACGCGTGGTGATCAAGGTGATGGGAGAATAGGTGCCGCCCGCGGACACTCGGGCAATCTTTGAATACGGCGGTCGCCATGAGTTACGCAACCCGGATCGCCTACTCCAGGCGTTTGCCGTTGGTGTCGTAGACTTCGAGCGGGCCGTATTTTTCCAGAACTTTTTTGATCTGCTTGCCGTTGCCCACGCAAACCACCTGCAGGTGGTCAAGGTCGATGTACTTCCTTGCCGTTTGGCGGACCACGCCTGGGGTGATTTGGGCGACCTTCTGCGGAAACTGGTCCCAGTAATCCTGCGGAAGTTTGTAATAGTCAACGGTCAGCCAGGCATTGAGCAGAGTGGCGGGGCGTTCGAGCGAAAGGGCAAAGCTGGCAATGATGGCGCGCCGGGCTTCATCCAGTTCTTTTTCCGGAACATCCTCGTCCCGGATTTTCCGGAGCTCGGCCATCAGGGCCTGCATTGATCCGTCCGTCACCGCGGTTCGAACGTCCGTTGCGGCGATCCAGGGGCCCGGGTAGATGTCGGATTCGAAGAAGCTGTAAGCGCCATACGTGTATCCCTTTTCCTCGCGCAGGTCCAGGAACAGCCGAGCCGCCGGTCCGCCGCCCAGGATGTGGTTGGTTACAAGCAGAGCAAAATAGTTCGGATCATTGCGGCGCAAAGCGTAATTCCCCGCCATGATGTTGGTCTGGACGGAATCCGGCCGATCCACCAGAACCACTTTGGCCGGAGCGGGCTCGGGCAGCGCGCCCAGACGCGAGTCCGGAACCGGATGGTTTTTCCAGTTGCCGAAGTACTTCTTGATAAGCGGGACGACGGTGTCAAACTGCACGTCGCCGGCCACGCCAAGAATGGCATTGTTCGGCACGTAATACCGGTCGTGAAATCTTTCCAGATCCTCGCGCGTCGCCGCCTTCACGGATTCCGGCGTGGCAGAAACCTCATAAGCCGGAAAATCGCGGTAAAGAACCCGGAAAAACCTCTCCCGGGCCAGGAAGCTTGGCTCCGAGCGCATCTGCTGCAGGCTTGCAAGCTGCCGCTTCTTGTATTTGGCAAGTTCTGTGGCGGGAAATGTCGGATTGAGAACCATGTCGCTCATCAATTCCAGGATGCGGTCCGTGCTCTCCACCAGCCCGGACGCTGTCACCCTGGAAATGCTCCGCCCGAAATTAGCCGAGGCGCCAAGCGTCGCTCCGAGGTCGTCAATATCGGCCGCCAGTTGCGCGCTGGTCCGGTGCGTGCTTCCTTCCCGCAACATGTCAGCGGTGAATTTCGCCAGACCGGGAAGATTGTGGGGATCGTCGAGCGCTCCCGCCTTGATCCAGAGCATAAACTCCACGGCCGGCAACTTATGACGCTCCAGCACCAGAACGTCGAGGCCGTTGTCCAATTTGATTTCGCGCGGCCGGGGCAGTTTGACCCGAAGGATTTCTTTGCTGACCGGCGCGCGATTCAGCCGGACCACCTGGCTGAGGGGCATGGATTTGTTGCCTTCCTGTCCCCGGAGGGTGGCGCTGCCCGCTCCCAGCGCCAGCGCTGCTGTCATCAGAAAAAGGAATAGTCGCCTCACCTTTCCCTCCCTTCATGTCCGGCCGCCGTTTGCGCGGGTTGATGCGCGGGCAGGTCAATCACCACGGCCCGCTTCCGCGGAATCAGGTAGCGGTTCGCAGCTTCTTTAACTTCAGCGGCGGTCACCGCGTTGTACTTGTCAAAAATCGTGTTAATCAGGTTGGGATCGTTGTAATAAACCGCGTATTGTCCCAGGAGCATGGCCGTGTACAAATCCGTTTGCCGCGACTGGATCTGCCGGCGCCGAAACTGCGCGCGCGCTTTTTCCATTTCCCGGCCGGTCACACCGTCTTTCTGCACCCGGGCGAGTTCCTCCTCGATCGCCTCCTCCAGTTCCTGCGGCTTAACGCCCGGGCGCGGCATCGCCATCACATAAAAAAGGCTGGGCCCGATGCGCGCATCCGCCTGCACGTGTACGGATGTGGCCAGTTGCTTTTCTTTCACCAGGTCCTGATAAAGCCGCGAGCTTTGCCCCGTGCTCAGGATGTTGGCCAACACCTGGAGCGAGTAGTTGTCCGACGTGTTTCCTGGAGGAATGTGGTAAGCCATCAGCAGCATCGGCAGGCGCGCTAGTGGGTCCTCAATGGTTTCCCGGCGCTCGCCGTAATGTTCCGGCTCGCTCAGATTGATTTTGGGCGGCGCAGGCTGGGAAGGAATGTCGCCGAAGTATTTCTTGACCTGGGCCAGCGCTTCCTGGGGATCGAGGTCACCCACCAGCGTAAGAACAGCATTGTTGGGAGCGTAGTAGATGCGGAAGAAATGGGTCACATCGGCCACCGTCGCAGCGTTCAGATCAGCCATGGACCCGATGGTGGAGTGTTTGTAAGCAAAGTTGTCATAAGAAAGGTTGTCAATCTCAAGATAAGCTTTGCCGTAAGGCCGGTTGTCGATTCCCAACCGCCTCTCTTCCTGGACGGCGTTGCGCTGGTTGTTCAGATTTGCCTGGTTGACGGCAAGGGAGCGCATCCGGTCGCTTTCCAGAAACAAGGCAAGATCCAGCTGGTTCTTCGGCAGCATTTCAAAGTAATTGGTGCGGTCTTCATTTGTGGTGCCGTTCATAGCGCCGCCGTTGTTTTCAATCAGGATCATATGCTCGCCTTTGCCCACGTTCTTGGAACCCTGGAACATCATGTGCTCGAACAGATGGGCAAAGCCGGTCCTGCCGGGACTCTCGTTGCGCGAGCCCACGTTGTAAGTGACGGAGATGGCAAAGACCGGGGCGCTGTGGTCGGGAGCGATGATGACCCGCAAGCCGTTTGCTAGCCGCTGGTCGGTGAACTTGAGATGCGGCATGCGAAGTTCCGCAGCCACAAGCGCCTGGGCAAAAATCAGCGCCCCAGCCAGCAGCAGGCCGCTTCGTGGATATTTTTTCATGGGCGAGACTCCCTCAAATGGCAGATCGAATCAGAAAAGAATCCCGGGGTCAATATTTCTAGACGTACATTCCAACAGAAAAGTTCCACTCGCAGGCCTTTCGTTGACGTCTTCCGTCCCTCGCCAAAGGGCGCCAAGTTCCAGCCGGCTTGTAGCATCAAGGCACGGTTGCTACAATTATAGCTTGCTTCCCCTGCGGGGTCGCTACCATCGAGCACTGTTTCAACATGCCAGCCCTTATTGAAGTCCAGGACTTAACGAAGGAGTTCCGCTCCTTCCGTCGGCGCGAAGGCGTCTGGGGAGCGCTCCAGAACCTCTTTGTGCGCGAGCACATCACCGTCCGTGCGGTCGAGAGCGTCAGCTTTTCAATCGAGGCCGGCGAGATGGTGGGGTACATCGGCGCGAACGGCGCGGGCAAATCGACCACCGTCAAAATGCTGACGGGCATTCTGGTTCCCACCAGCGGCCGCATGGTGGCCAACGGCTACGTCCCTTACCGCGACCGCCGCCATTACACCCGGCACATCGGCGTGGTGTTCGGCCAGCGAACCCAGCTCTGGTGGGACATCGCGGTGATTGAATCCTTCAAGCTGCTGAAGGAGATTTATGAGGTCTCGGACGCCGACTTTCGCCGGCGCCTCGGCGTGTTTTCTGAAATCCTCAACCTCAAAAGCTACCTCAATACGCCCGTTCGCAAGCTCAGTCTGGGCGAGCGGATGCGTTGCGACATTGCGGCTTCCCTGTTGCACAACCCGCCGGTGCTTTTTCTTGACGAGCCCACGATCGGACTTGACGTGGTGGCAAAAGACCGCATCCGGGAGTTCCTGAAAGAAGTCAACCGCATGGAACACACCACGGTCCTGCTGACCACCCACGACCTCTCGGACATCGAGGAGCTGTGCAAGAGGATTATCGTCATCGACCGCGGCAAGATTCTTTTTGACGGCGCGCTGCGGGAAATGAAAGCGCGCCTCGCAAAATATAACCAGGTGAAATTCATCCTGAAAGACCGCTCCCAGGTGGCGGGCCTGGCCCGGATCACCACGGACGGCATCAGCTGCGATCGCCAGGATGAGCTGACCTACCTGATGCGCTTTGACCGTGAGCGTTACTCAAACGCGGACATCATCCGCAACATCGTCACCACGCTTGAAGTCAGTGACATTCTGGTGGAGGAAGAGCCGATCGAGGACATCGTAAAGCGCATTTATTTGAGCGGCGAGGTCGGGTGATGGGAGCCCCGGAGCTTGTCCTGCCCGCCCGGCCCCAGCGGCACTTTAAAATGGGCGCGGCCGCGCGCGTTTACGGAGAGTTCATTCGCGTGGGCTTTGTGAACACGATTGCCTACCGGCTGCGCTACTACACCGGCATCGCGACTTATTTCATCTATGTCTCGGTTTACTATTTCATCTGGAAAGCGATTTACGCGCACAGCACGAGCATCGAGGGTTTCGACTTCGGCCACCTGCTGACCTACGTCGCCGTCGGCTGGATCATCCGCTCGTTCTACTACAACAACATCGATCAGGAACTGGCCACGCAGGTACTGGAAGGCAAGCTGGCCATGGACCTGATCAAGCCGGTCAATCCTCAGTTGATGTATATTGCCCAGGCGCTCGGCGAGTCCGTTTTCCGCCTGGCCATGCTGACCGTGCCCACGGCGGTTGTGCTGCTTCTCGTCTACCCGGTACGCGCGCCCGCGAGCGGTTGGCATTTTGCCGCCTTTTTGCTGAGTGTCGTTCTCAGCTTCTTTCTGGTGGCCGGCATCAACTTCGCCATCGGCACGTTTGCCATCCGCTTGAAATCCATTCTTGGACTGCTGCGCGCCAAGTACTTTCTGCTGGAGCTTTTCTCGGGATTGCTGATTCCCATCTCCTTCTTCCCTCATGTCTTTCAGGCGGCGTTCGCATATATGCCGTTTCAATACATCAGCTACATTCCGGTGCTGCTCTATCTCGGAAAGATCAGCGGATTTGGAATCCTAAAAGCCCTCGGCATCCAGATCTTTTGGGTGGTGGCTATGCTCGCCGCCGGCCACGGCCTCTGGACCTGGTCAAGCCGCCGCGTCACCATCCAGGGCGGATGAAATCATGAAACGGCATCTCCGACTTTTCCTGCTTTACTTCGCCCAGTACGCCAAGGTTCGCCTGGCGTATAAGGCGGATTTCATCATCGCGTTTTTCTCCTCCATGGCGGCGACGGTGTTGGGGTTCGGTTTTGTTCTGGTGCTGTTCACCAAGATTCCCAAATTGCAGGACTGGTCGTTCTACGAAATCCTGTTTCTTTACGGTTTTTCGCTGATCCCTTTGGGATTTTTCAATGTGGTCAGTTGGAACCTGTATCAATTCGGCGACATCTACGTCATCCAGGGACGTTTTGACCGCATCCTATTGCGGCCGGTGCACACGCTCTTCCAGGTGCTGTTTGAAAAGTTCCGCTTTGAGTCGCTCCAGGAAGTCATCACCGGCACCTTTGTGGTGGCGGTTGCAGCCGGCAAGCTCCACTTGACGTGGCCAGCCAGCGATTATTTCTGGTTCGTCCTGATGGTAGCCTCGGGCGCGTTGATTTACCTTGCGGTGTTTCTGATGCTCACTGCGGTTTCCTTCTGGTTTGAAGACCGCGTGGGCATTGTACCGCCGGTTTTCAACATGCTGACTTTCGGCCGCTATCCCTTGACCATTTACAACGTATTTATCCAGTTCATGCTCAGTTGGATCATTCCCTTCGGCTTCGCTACCTTCTATCCCACGACGCATTTCCTGGGCCGCACATCCTTCACCACCTACTTCTATCTGGTGCCGGTGGTCGCGACAGGCTTCTTTGTTTTGGCGCTTTTCGTCTGGGAGCGCGGCGTCCGAAACTACTCAAGCACGGGGTCGTAAGCCCCTGCTTTCAAACCGCCCGGCGGGGAGGGTCCGCCAGTTCTTCTTTGACGGGATTGCCGCAATTGGTTAAAATCAACAATTTCAGGTAGAAACAACGTTCGTTTCCGGGTACCCAATGCTACGATTTTACACTTCCGGGGAGTCCCACGGCCAGGGGCTGGTGGCCATCCTTATGGGGTTGCCGGCGCACGTGCCCGTGGATTTTGCCTACGTCAACCGCGAACTGAAGCGCCGCATGGGCGGCTACGGACGCGGCGGGCGGATGAAGATTGAATCCGACACCGCGCAATTTCTCTCCGGCGTTCGCCACGGTGAAACGATTGGATCGCCCGTGACAATCCTGATTGAGAATCGCGACTGGAAGAACTGGCGAGAAGCAATGTCCGTGGAAGACCTGCCGGAGACCCGCGAAAAGTATAAAGCGGTCACTTCGCCGCGGCCCGGCCACGCGGATTTGGCAGGAGCCCTGAAGCACAACTTCCCCGACGCGCGTTACGTGCTGGAGCGCGCGAGCGCCCGGGAAACCGCCGCACGGGTGGCCATCGGCGCCCTGGCCAAGCTGTTCCTGAAGGAATTCGGCATCGAGATTGCCAGCCACACGGTGGCTCTCGGCAAGGTGGCGCTTCCGGAAGAGAGCGTTCCGTTTGAGCGCGTGCTGGCGCTGCGGGGCGTCGAAGAAATCCTCCTGAACTGCGTGGACAAGGATGTTGAGGCCCGCATGAAAGAGGAAGTCGACAAGGCCACCGAAGCTCGCGACACCGTGGGCGGCACTTTTGAAGTAATCGCGCGGGGCGTGCCGGCGGGACTGGGCTCTTACGCGCAGTGGGACGAAAAACTGGACGGCCAACTGGCGCAGGCCGTAATGTCCATTCAGGCCGTGAAGGCGGCTGAGATCGGCAGCGGCATCGAGAACGCCGCAACGCCGGGCTCCGGCGTTCACGACGAAATCGGATACGACCGGGGACGCCACAGTTTTATCAGAAAATCCAACCGGGCCGGCGGCCTGGAAGGCGGAATGACGAACGGCGCGGAAATCATCGTGCGGGGTTACTTGAAGCCCATTTCCACGCTGCGGCGTCCGCTTGAATCCGTGGATTTTTCAACCCGCGAAACCGTGAAGGCGGCCTACGAGCGCTCCGACGTCTGCGTGGTTCCGGCGGCCGGCGTGGTGGGAGAAGCCATGGTGGCGCTGGTGCTGGCGCGGTCGTTCCTTGAGAAATTCGGCGGCGATTCGCTCCAGGAGACGCGGCGGAATTTTGACGCGTACCTCGAACAGGTCCGCCGGTTTTAGTTGGAGCGGCTTCGGGGCGGTGCGCTGTTTTGAAAAAGTTTGTTACGCAGCAGTCTCTCACTTCATCTGATTTTAAATAGAAAAATGATCTATCCCATTGTCAAGTACGGACAGGAAGTTTTGGAGAAACGCGCAGAGCTCGTAAGCGAGTTCGACGGCGAACTCAAGAAGCTTGTGGCGGACATGTTCGAGACCATGTACGCGGCGAACGGCGTGGGCCTTGCGGCTCCGCAAATCGGCATCGCAAAAAGGCTTTGCGTCATCGACATCACCTCCGGCCAGGACCCGAACGCGAAGCTGGTTCTGGTAAACCCCGAGATCATTTCCGTCGAGCAGGAGCAGGCGCAGGAAGAAGGCTGCCTGAGCCTTCCGGATTTCCGCGCCAAAACGCCGCGCCCTTTGCGCGCCACGGTCCGGGCGCAGGATATCGACGGCAAGGAAATTACGTTATCCGGCGAAGGCCTGCTGGCCCGCGCCTTCTGCCATGAAACCGATCACTTGAATGGAATGCTCTTCATTTCCCATCTGACGCACCTCAAGCGCGAGTCCATCAAACGCAAAATCCGGAAAATGGCCAAGGCGGGAGAGTGGTAGCATGGTCTGGAAGGCCGATTCCTTAAGCAGGCTACCGCCTGTTTCAATCGGACGCCTTGGATGAACCTGATTTTTTGCGGCACGCCTCAATTCGCAGTTCCCACGCTTGAAAAGCTGATCGCCGGGCAGTGGGCTCCTCAACTGGTGGTAACGAATCCGGATGAGCCGCGCGGCCGCGGCCACAAGGTGCAGCCTTCGCCCGTCAAGGAAGCGGCGCAAAGACACGGCATTGAAGTCTATCAGCCGGCCAAACTGAAAGGCCCGGAAGTCCAAGCCTTCCTTTCGAAATATCGTCCCGACGCCATCGTGGTGGTCGCCTACGGGCACCTCATTCCTCAGTGGATGATTGACCTGCCGCGCCTCGGGTGCATCAACCTGCACGGCTCCATCCTGCCGAAGTACCGCGGCGCGGCGCCGCTTGCCTGGGCCATCATTCGCGGCGAAAAGGAAACCGGCGTCACCACCATGAAGATCGATGCAGGGATGGACACCGGCGACATGCTCCTTGTGAGGCGCGAGCCGATCCTGGACGACGACACCACGGAATCGCTTGGCCAGCGCTTGAGCGTGATGGGCGCGGACCTCATGCTCGAAACCTTGCGCAAACTCGAGCGGGGAGAAATCATCCCGCAGCCGCAGGATTCAACCCTTGCAACACTCGCACCAAGGCTTAAGAAGAGCGATGGACGGATCGACTGGACCCAGCCTGCCGCAGATCTTGCGCTTCGGGTGCGCGGGCTGGCACCCTGGCCGGGCTCCTACACCACCTTCCGGGGAAAGAATCTTCACATCTGGCGCGCGCAAGCTACAGCGGCTCCGGCTGGCGCTGAGCTTGCTCCCGGCACCGCCGTAACCGACGGTGGCAAGCTTGCCGTGGCCGCGGGCGCTGGAACGCTGCTGGTCCTCGAAGAAGTCCAGGCGGAAGGCCGCAAGCGCATTTCCGCGCGCGACTTTATGAACGGCGCGCGCGTTGACCCCGGTGAAATCCTTGGCTCCTGAGGTGAAACCCGTTGCGAGAGTCTCTCCTGCGCGCCAGGCCGCCTTTGAAATCCTCGTGCAGGTTGACGCCGGCAAGGCCTTTGCTGCGGACCTGCTGGAGGGCCGGAAAGCCGCCACGCTCAGTGATGCCGACCGCGCGCTCGCAACGGAAATCGTGATGGGCGTGCTGCGTTGGCGCGGCGAAATCGACTTTCGGCTGGAGCAGCTTTCAGGAAAAACCATCGCCTCCTTTGACCGCGAAGTGGCCACAGCTTTGCGGATGGGCGTTTACCAGATCGCCTTCCTCGAAAAAATTCCCAAGTCCGCCGCAGTAAACGAATCGGTGGAGTTGACCAAGCTGGCGCGGAAGCGTTCCGCCTCGGGGCTGGTGAACGCCGTGTTGCGCAAGTGCGAGCCCTCGCAAGTTCAGCCTGGAGGCAACAAGAGTGAGCGCGGCAAAGCGGCCTTAGCCGATGCCGAGCGCACGGTTCCCTCATGGTTGTTTGAGCGATGGGAGAAGAACTATGGGCGCGATGCGGCCGCTTCATTAGCGGTCGCAAGTACCCAGGTTCCTTCCACAAATCTACGAACCACCTCCTTGTGCCAGGAGCCGGCGCTGGTCGAAGAAAGACTTGCGGAGAAAGGCATCGCAGTTCGAAAAGGACGCTACGCCGCGGGGGCGCTCGTTGTTCAATCCGGCAAGGGCATGAACTCGCAAGTAGCCATGGAGATGGGCTTGGCAATCCAGGATGAAGCCTCGCAACTGGTGGCCTCGCTTGTTGCCGTCCGGCCGGGGCAGCAGGTGCTCGACCTCGCGGCCGCGCCGGGAATGAAGACCAGTCTGCTGGCAGATGCCATTGCAGGAGGATTGCTCGTGGCCTGCGACACAAACCGTACGCGCCTGTGCACAATGAGAAAGCTCCTGCCGCGCCTCACAACAAATTTGAAGCCCATCCAGTTTGTGCAACTTGACGCATCGCAGGAACTCCCCTTCCGGCAAACGTTCGACCGAATCCTTGTGGATGCTCCGTGCTCGGGCACAGGCACGCTGGCGCGGAATCCGGAAATTAAATGGCGGCTGGCGCCGGAGGATCTCGCAAGGCTTGCGGGTCTTCAAAGCCGCATCTTTCGCAACGCGCTCGACTTGCTCGCTCCGGGAGGCCGGCTGGTCTACGCAACCTGCTCGCTGGAGCCCGAGGAAAACGAGAAGGTGGTAGAAAGCGTGCTGCCGGAATTTCCAGGCTGCCGCTTGCTCGCGCGCCGGGAACTTTCCGAAGAATTTCCAACGCTTGCTTCGTTGTTCGATTCCCGCGGCTATTTTCATACGCGCCCGGACCCGAACGGCACAGACGGCTTCTTCGCGGCAGTGATCACGCGATGACAAGCTGTTGCATCGCTTTCGGTCTTGATAACATAGAGCCAAAGGGACAAGCTTCATGAAGGAGGACGCAATGGATCTCAAGGGCAAAACGATTGCGGTGCTGGTTGCCGACCAATATCAGGAGCTGGAAGTCTGGTATCCGCTGCTGCGCTTCCGCGAGGATGGAGCAGAAACCATGGCTATTGGCGCGGAGGCCGGGAAGACTTACCAGAGCAAGAAGGGCTACCCGGTGGTGGCGGACGCCTCGATTGCGGACGTGAGCGCCGCGGCTTTCGATGCCGTGGTGATCCCCGGCGGCTGGGCGCCCGACTTTCTGCGCCAGGACGAGCGCATGGTAAAGTTTGTGCGCGACATGAACCAGGCGGGCAAGGTGGTGGCGGCCATTTGCCACGCCGGCTGGATGCTCACGTCGGCGGACATCGTTCGGGGCAAAAAGGCCACTTGCTTCCAGGCCATTAAAGATGACATGATTCACGCGGGCGCCAAGTATGTGGACGAAGAAGTGGCCGTTGACGGCAACCTGATTACGTCCCGGAAGCCCACCGATCTTCCGGCGTTTTGCCGCGAGATCGCGAAGACGCTGGCCGGGCAGGTTGCCGCTCAAGGCGCGGGCAGGGCGTGACGCCGCCCGTCGCCGGGGCTCATGACAAGGTGTCAGGCCTGAATTGAATTTACAGTTGATTTCAACGAGAGGAGTTGAGATGCGCAGAACTGCGATTGTGGTCTTATCTTGCATCATCGTCGGTATCGGATTCCTTGGCGAGAGCCCCCAGGCTCTGGCAAGACAGCATAAGGGCCGGCTGCTTTACATGACGCTTTCCGCCGGCTATAAGCACGCGAGCGTGCTGCCTTCGGAAGCCATCGTGAAGGAGATCGGCGAGCGTTCCGGACTGTTTGACACGACGGTCACCCAGGACGTCGGATCGTTTACCCGCGAAAACCTGAAGAAGTACGATGCGGTGATGTTCTACACCACGGGCGAGCTGCCCATGACGGAAGCCGAGAAGTCCGCCTTTATGGATTTCATCAAGTCGGGCCACGGTTTTGTGGGCGTCCACAGCGCCACGGACACTTTGTACATGTGGAAGGATTACCTGGAATTGATCGGCGCGTACTTCAATGACCACCCGTGGCACCAGCCGGTGACGGTGGATGTGGTGGACCCGTCGAATCCCATCGTCAGCTTCCTGGGGAAATCGTTCCAGGTGAACGATGAGATCTACCAGATGGCCGACTTCCAGTACCGGACCTCGCACGTGCTGCTGCGCCTTGATCCGAACTCGGTCAGCATGCAAAAGAGGGGCATCCATCGGCGCTTCTACGGCTGGCCGCTCGCCTGGACGCGGCGCGACGGCAAGGGCCGCGTGTTCTACACCGCGCTCGGCCACGAAGAAGCCGTCTGGCAAACGCAGTGGTATCAGCATCTGCTCTTGAACGGTATCAAGTACGCCATGGGGAAAAAGGTGAAGTAGCCGCCAAGGCGCAGGTCTGCAAAGCGGGCGAGTCCTGCATCGAAAAATCGTGACTCCGGAACGATCGGCTGCAGGAGGTGAAGGGCATGAAACAGTGCACGCACACGGACCAGATTCAGGACGTAACCCCGCACGCCAAAGGGTGCGAAGATTGTCTGAAGACGGGCGACCGGTGGGTTCACCTGCGCCTGTGCATGACGTGCGGCCATGTCGGTTGCTGTGACTCTTCAAAGAACAGGCATGCGACGAAGCATTTCCACTCAACCCAGCACCCCATCGTAAAATCTTTCGAGCCGGGCGAGGACTGGGGCTGGTGCTACGTCGATGAGGTGCAACTTGATTTCTCCTGAATGGCCGGCGCTGCCGTTTTCGGAATGGGAAGACACCTGCGACACGCTCCACCTGTGGACGCAGATTGTCGGCAAAACTCGCCTGGCGCTTACGCCGGTCGATAACCACTGGTGGAACGCCGCGCTCTACGTCACGCCTTGCGGGCTCACCACTTCCGCCATTCCCTTCAGGAACAGAAGCTTCGAGGTGGAGTTCGACTTCATCCGGCACAAGCTGACGATTCAAACCAGCGAAGGCGACGAACGCAGCGTTGCGCTTTTCCCGCGGTCCGTGGCGGATTTCTATAGCGAGTACATGGCGTGCCTCGGTTCGCTTGGAATCGAAGCGAGCATCCACGCCAAGCCGGATGAGTTTGACGACCCGACTCCCTTCGAACAGGACACCCATCACGCTTCCTACGAGAAGAAGTACGTCGAAAGCTTCCAGCTGATCCTGATCAACACCGACCGGATTCTCAAGGAATTCCGGTCGCGCTTTATCGGCAAGTGCAGCCCTGTGCATTTTTTCTGGGGCTCGTTCGATCTGGCCGTGAGCCGTTTTTCCGGCCGCCCTGCTCCTTTGGCACCGGAGGCCGACGCCATCACGCGCGAGGCGTACTCGCACGAGGTGAGCAGCTGCGGTTTTTGGCCGGGCGACCGGAGGTTCAAGCATCCGGCTTTTTATTCCTACACGAGCCCTGCGCCCGCGGGGATTGATCATGAGGCCGTGCGCCCCGCGACGGCCCGCTGGGACACCCAACTGGGCGAGTTCATTCTTGAGTACGACGACGCGCGCACGGCGTCCTCGCCCCGCGAAGCCATCCTGGATTTCTGCCAAAGCACCTATGAAGCAGGAGCCCAGCTCGCCCACTGGGACCGCGACTCGCTGGAGCGAAAGTAGGAACGGCTTGATGCCGCCCTTCGGCGGGGTAAACGGGCCGCGACCGCTCCAAACGAACCCGCGTCCCTTCGGCCTTTTTTCTTGACTTCGGGGCGGTATGTACGAAAATAGATAGGGACTTTTGGTAGTGCCGGGAGGCAAACGGGCGATACAAAAGTAAGGATGGACCTCGTTAGGCGAGGTTACCACGCAAACACAAGCCACTGCCCGGAAACTCGGAGACGAGCCAACGGGTAAAGCAGGCATGGCCGGATTAAGGCTTTGCCTAACGTGGCTGGCCTCAAGGGAATGAGGAGCGTACGTTGTGTGGAGCTGAAGCTCAGACCAGGAGGTTCTCCGGCTCGAGAAATCGGGCTGGAGGAGTTTTTTAACCCCGTGGGAGCAACAGCTCACACGGGGTTTTTGATTTTTGCAGGCCCTTGATGGCGCTGCGCGTTCAAGCTTCTGTGGCGCGCGGCGGCAAGGGAGGTTGTGATGATTTACTTCACCGAACTTCAAAACTTGCCGGCCTATGACATGAAGGGCGGATACCTGGGACGGATTATCGACCTGGGAATCGATCCCAGCCAGAATTCGCTGCGCATTGCGGCCTATCTGGTCGAGACCCCGGACAAGAAACTGATCTATATCGCCCGCGAGCAGATGCAATCCATTTCCGTGCGCGCGGCCCAGACCACCGTTTCGGCAGAGGAGATCCGGCGCAACAAGCCAGCCGGAGATCTGCTGCGGGTCAGGAAAGACGTGCTCGACCAGCAGGTCATTGACGTCAACCATCGCAAGGTGGTGCGCGTCAACGACGTCGATCTGGACATCCAGCCCACCAACGGACACACGGAGTTGCGGGTTCTGGCGGTGAACGTGGGCCTTGCGGCCGCCGTGCGCCGGTTGCTTCAGGGGCTGACGGCCAAACATACCAGCCGAAAAATCTCGAGCTTCATTCCTTCCACAACCATTCGGTGGGAGTTCGTCAACCTGATTGAGCCGGACGCCGCCCGCCGGCTGAAGCTGCGCATTTCCTACGAGAGGCTGGCGCGCCTTCATCCCGCGGACATCGCAGACATTCTGGAAGATTTGAGCCGCGACGAACAGCGGTCCGTGATCGAGGCGCTGGATCACGCGACCGCCGCGCGGGCCATCTCCGAGATTCCCACCGCCATGCAGGCGGCGCTGCTGCAAAGCATTCCCGCCGATAAGGCCGCCGACATTATCGATGAGATGCCGCCCGATGAAGCCGCCGACCTTCTCCAGGAACTGCCGTCTGAAACCTCCGCCAGGCTGCTGGCCGGCATGGAAAAAGAGGGCGCCGAAGAGATCAAGGATCTCCTGGGATTCGAGGAGAATACGGCCGGAGCCCTGATGACCACGCATTACGTGGCGCTGGCCCAGCCTTCCACGGTCGAGCGGGTGATTGAGGCGCTGAAGGAGTTTGAAGGATCGGTGGAATCGGTCCACTCGGTCTACCTGGTCACCAGCGAGGACATCCTGGCGGGCGCGGTGCCGCTGGCGCGCATCCTGCTGGCTCCGGCCAACACGCCGCTCTGGGAGCTTTCCCGCGGCGAAGTGATCAGCGTTACGACCGACACGGACGCCAAGTCGGTGGTGGACCTGTTCAGGAAATATAATCTTTTGGCCCTCCCCGTTGTAGACGATAAAAAGCACCTGGTGGGCGTGGTAACTGCGGATGACGTTCTTGACCTCGTCGTGAACCATCGGTAAGGCCTGAACCCCGGCCGGACGGCAGCCGCGAAACGCGGCGATCCGCCTCCGGAAATCTAAACGAAAGCCAAGCAAGCAATGACTCGCGACCGTACCCGCGACCTCCGAAACAAAGCGCTGATTTTCCTGGCCGTGGTGGGCCCGGGAATCATTACAGCCAACGTTGATAATGACCCCGGCGGCATCTACACCTATTCGCTGGCCGGAGCGCGCTTTGGCTATTCGCTGCTCTGGACGCTCATTCCCGTCACCCTGGCGCTGATTGTCGTGCAGGAGATGGTAGCGCGCATGGGCGTGGTGACGGGCAAAGGCCTGGCGGACCTGATCCGCGAGGAATACGGCTTCCGGATGACCTTCATCCTGATGGTGTTCCTGCTGGTGGCCGACCTCGGCAATACCATCTCCGAGTTTGCGGGGCTGGCGTCGGGAATGTCCGTCTTTGGCATCAGCCGCTACATCATCGTGCCGCTCGGGGCATTCATCGTTTGGGCTTTGGTCGTCAAAGGCACCTATCGCTTGGTCGAGAAGGTCTTTCTGGTCGCCTGTGTCTTTTACGTCGCCTATCCCGTCTCCTGCTATCTCGCCCACCCGGCGTGGAAGGAATCGATGATCCGAACGGTAAGCCCTTCGCTGCATTTTGGCCACGGCTACCTCTACATGGTCATCGGGCTGGTGGGAACAACCATTGCGCCGTGGATGCAGTTCTATCTGCAGTCGGCGGTCGTCGAAAAAGGCATCAAGCTCAAAGACTATGTCTACTCGCGCTGGGACGTCATCGTGGGCTGCGTCATTACGGATGTGGTGGCTTTTTTTATCATCGTCGCCTGCGCGGCCACCATCTTTCCCGGAGAGATTCACGACGCGGCGGACGCGGCGCTCGCCTTGCGGCCGCTGGCGGGAAACGCGGCCAGCGCGCTGTTCGCTTTCGGGCTGGTAAACGCCGCGCTGCTTTCCGCCTGCATCCTGCCGCTGGCCACGGCCTATTACGTCTGCGAGGGCCTGGGGCTTGAATCCGGCATCGACAAGCGCGTGAGCGAGGCTCCCACGTTCTATTGGCTCTATACCGGCCTCATTTTTCTTGGGGCGCTGGCCGTGATGATTCTCAGGGAAAGCATGCAAGTACCCATCATTCTGCTTTCGCAGGTAGTCAACGGCATCATGCTGCCCTTCGTGCTGATCTTCATGCTGCGCCTCTCAAACCGCGAAGACTTGATGGGACCGCATAAGAATACCCGGGTCTTTAACGCCATCGCCTGGGTCACCTGCGTCGGCATGATCGTCCTGACGCTGCTGCTGCTAGGGTCGCTCTTCTTCCCTCATGCGGGGATATGAGCGAAAGGCCGCGGCCTTGTACCTGCCGCAAAGCGGTCCCTCATATCTTTGAACTTCGGCCAAATGGTGGGAGGTTGGGGCCAGAATTGACTAGTCCGAGAGCCTTGCTTTGTTTTAGGTTTGCTTCCAGGCCCATCATGTATTTTCAACAACTTGGCTAGGTTCGTTTTCGGTTCGTTTTGGCTGTTTTTTCCACAGCCCCCTTTTGTTTTCAATAACTTCCTAGCTTCGTTCCTCAAAAAAAGAATTTTTTTTTCACGCCTTTGAGGTTCTAAAGCTAAAATCTCGATTTTCCTCCCACACAAAAACCGCCCTCGCGCCCACCGAGCCTCAGGCCTTCCCTCGGCCGGCGATGGCTAGCAATCTAGCATAGTGTGATGGATTTTGTCAAGTCAATTCCGCTGTGTGTCGCAGCAAAGTGAGAAGTTCCTCTATGAGCAAAGTATAAAGATCCGGTGTAAGTGGCAGAAGCTTGGGGGATAAGAAAAGAGGAACTGAGGTTGAGTCAGAGGGATCGGGATCGGTTAGTGGTCTTGGCAGGGATTGAGCAAGGTCATTGGCGCCAGCGGGAAGGAGACTTGCAGTTGGGGCTAAGCGAGCGCTGGGTGCGGGAGCTGGTGTCGCGCCGGAAATCTATTTCCAGTCCGGCTTCCAGCCCAGACTTTTCCGTTGAAAAGAAAGTCATTCGCGCCGCAGATTGGCTTGGCGGAACGAATCGAGCACCCAGAGGTCTTCGCTTTCGTTATGACGAAGAACGTAAAGATTGCCGTCATCCGCCCGGACCTTAAAGCAACGGTAGCCCAGGCCGTACCACTGGTCCACGACCTCCTCCACTTTGAAGGTGCGAGCGCGCTTTCCGCAAAATCTGAATTGGACAGGCCGTTCGTCCGCCTTGAATCCGGCATAACATTCAACATGGAGCTTCAAAGCCACGGGCAAACTTTCTCTGCAAGCTAAAGGACCAACTCCTGGCGGATGGACTGTGCATATTCATTTGCGAGCGCGACCGGCTGGATCGCGATCCCGCCCTCTTGCAGGATGTTCTGCGAAAGGATCGCGACCTGGTCGCCGGGAGCAGCCGGGCCCTCAACCACCGCCGTGAGTTCGGCAGGCTCGCTGCGGCGCACATGGTCCAGGGTGTAAACCAGGACCTTGGCCATTTCAACGTCCCGTTTGAGCGAGAGAGCGTGGATAAGCTTGATATGTCCGTTGGGCTTGCCGGCAACTTCCGGCGGCCGGTAGCCGAAATCAAAAGCAAAAGGATCGCCGGGCTGCGTCCAGCGCGAGGCCTGAATATTCCTCTCCAGATGTTCCCAAACTCCGGCCCGGACCAGCGAAAGACGCAGGCGCTGCTTGACCCGCACCCGCGTGTCCAAAGGCAGAGGACCTTCAATCCGGGCGCCGACGTAACGGTCAAAGAGACTCTGCATCTCCGCCGCCGGGTCACGGAGCAGACAGGTCCTTGCGGGCGAGATCTGCACAAGGTTTGAAAATGATTGCTCCATCCAGTCCAGGTAGGATGGCAGTTCTTCGCTATGCTCGTCGATCTGCTGCTCAAAATCCTGCTGGAGTTCGCGCAGAAAATCCAGATCCGCCTGGGGATGAAAGCGCCTGACGCGGCGGAAATCGTCCGTGAAAAGGCAGCCCAGGTAGTTCTCCGCGGGGCTATACAAAAACATCCCAATATTGAGATACTCACCCCGCACCGGGTCCGGCACATAATGGACCAGGAAGACCGAACATTCTTTAAGATTTCCCTCTTCAGCCATCGGATCTCATGCTTCCATCTCGAAACTTGATTCTTCCAACTTCAATCCCAATTCGGAAAGGGCGCGAGCGAGCTATTTTTTGCGTCAATGATGAGCTGGCGCACGCGCCGTCTGCGGGAATATAGCCGTTCCGCCAATTGCGACAGTTGCTGAGAATCGTCGCCGCACCAGTCCGGGGGCACCTCGCGCAGGCCTTCTTCCAACTCGGCGGCTTCGATGTTTTCAATTCGGGATAGATAAGGTTCAAACGACTGCAATCCGCGCACGCTTTCATAGACCAGGCGGCGCGGGTAAAGGCTGCGAATCGGGCTGTCGGGAAAGTTCCATTCCCCGTCGTTGAAGCAGAACCCGTGATCAATCAGCGTGGCGGAATACTCGGGCCGGCTTTGATCAGCATCGCGGTGAAAGATCACCTGGCGGCCGTCACAATTACACGTCCACTTATCCAACACATAGGCGCCCACAAAAATCGACGCCAGGTTGTTGACCCGGCGGAGCAGTCGGTCGGGAAGAAAATCAACGACTAAGGTCCGGCTGGGCACACCCGGAAATTGCGATCCGAATTGCAATCCCGCATCACACCGTTCTTCACGAGCCGCGACTTGGAACTTCAGAAGCGGATTGCCGGCAATCAGGGTGCGAGAAACTTCCACAAAGGCCCGGCCGGGAACGGGAAGTCCAATGAGCATGGCCAGGTAGCTGGCCAGCATTTCATTGGCCAGGATTCGCACATGCTGGGGATTGTTCCTGAACTTTACAACGTAGGTTTGCCCGTCGTCACAACCCATCAAAAAGGGCTGCGAACCTCCACGCATCCGACGGATGAATTCAACGGCGAAAACTTTCCGAAGGCTGGGAGCGTCCTTCGGACCCGTTCCTGAAAGTCCCGGCGAGGCAAGAGCATCTCCCCGGCGCTCCGCTTCTTGAGCCGAGATGTCTTCACCCTTCATGCGCTCCAAATAGAAATCCCGCCCGCATCTTTCAGGATGCACAGGGAGCAAAAGCTCATCCCATCATGCGTTTCACAACCTGGGCATTAAATCCCCCGCCCCGCAACCAAGCTCCAGCCCTCGCAGCAGTCCCCCTCGGCACGGCAGATGAAGTTCGCCCACCGGCCTTCGCCTGAAATCAGCGCCGGCCCTTAGGCTTGCTCTTACGCTTGCTTCCAGAGGACTTTTTGGCCTGCTTGGCCTTGGGATTCTTCTTAACTTTTCGAACTTGCTTCTTCAGCTTAGCCCGCTCGGTCTTTGCGGCCTTCTTGGGCTTGGTCTTCCCAGCCTTCTTCGGCTCAGCCTTGGCAGCTTTTCTGGGTTTAGCTTTCGCAGCCTTCTTGGGCTTGGCTTTCGCTTTGGGAGGACGCGGCTTCGCCGGGCGGCGGGCAGGTCGGCGAACCCTGGAAGGAGCCTCTGGAGCCGAAGCAGGCATCACCACCGGCTCAATCCGATCAACTTCCTCCAGTTCATCGGAAACTTCTTCGTCCAGGTCCTCAATTTCCACTTCCAGGCCTTCATCTTCCTCCTCCTCGCGATAATCGGAGGAGAACTCATCACTGTAATCCTCTAACTCGTCTCCTGGTTCTCTTTCATCGTCATCGAACTCCATAAAATCCTCCTCTTCAGATTACCTCAGGTAAGGAGCAACTACTCGTTTGCAGGCGCCGAATCCTTCCGGCACTGCAGTCGGAAACGGCAGACGTATCATACCGAATTATTTCTTTCAAGAGTTATCATGACCCTCAGACCGGATTAGTCCTCCGCTACCCCGTACAGGGTTAAAGTCCGCCCGGGAACAATCATGGAGCCGTCCAGGTGGTTCCAGTGCTCAATTTGGGCAACCGATACATTAAACCGGTCTGCAATAACCGCCAGCGTATCCCCGCGCCGAATCCGGTAATGGTAGGCAGAGGCCGACTTCCCGCTTCTTTCCGACCTGTCAGCAACCTTGCTGCTTCGGCTCGCGCCTTTCAGTCTTAACGTTTCGCCCACAGCAATCCTGGAACTGCTCAAATGGTTCCAGTGGAGAAGCTCGGCTACGGTCACGTGGAAGCGATCCGCAATGTCGCTCACCGTATCTCCGGACTGAACGCGATACTTGCTGACGCTCTTGCGTTCGTGGGTTTCCGTAGCAGAGGTCTCAGCTTGCGCTGCCCGTCGGCCGCCGCGCACGCGCAGGGTTTTCCCCACAACAATCACTGATCCCCTCAGATGGTTCCAGCGCCGCAGATCTGAAACGCTCACATTGTAATGGCGGGCAATGAGGCCCAGCGTATCACCCCGCCGGACGCGATATTCGTACACTTGGCTGTTCCATCTTCCTCCCTGCCCGCCCCCATCGGCCCATCTTGCGCGCTCTCCACCGAACAACCTCAAAGTTCTTCCCTCGACGATGATGGAGCCTCTCAGGTGGTTCCAGCGCCGGAGATCGGATACGCGCACGTGAAACCGAGCTGCAATCGCCCCAAGTGTGTCACCTCGCCGGATCCGATAGCGATGATAGCGCCCTCGACGGTACAACGCCTCTCGGTCCGGCGGAAGAGGAAGAATTAAGTGCGCGCCGGCTTCCGGATCGTCTCCCGCTGCAAGGTGATTGGCCCTTGCCAATGCGGCCGGAGGAATTCGGTATTTGCGGGCAATGGCCGAAAGCGTCTCTCCCGCTTCAACTTTATAGGCCCTCCACCAGATTCGCTTCGAGGGAGGCACTTCCGCGATGCGTTCCTCAAATTCTTTCTTGGTTCCCACCGGAAGATTGAGCACATACTTCGCCTCGTTCATGGGCGTCGCCCAGCTTAGGAGGCTTGGGTTCAAGCTGCCCAACTCTTTTACCGGCCGGTCAATAAGCTCCGCAACCAAGCGAAGGTCGGTGGGAACCGTGACCGTCACGTGGTCCGTTTTCAGGGGAGGATCCGGCTGAACATCAAACCCGTAAGCTCTTGGATCCTTGGCAATCAGGGCGGTGGCGATAATGATCGGCACATAGTTCTGGGTTTCCGTGGGCAGGGCGTGCAGTTCGCGAAGCTTCCAGAAGTTCGCATAACCGGTCCTTTCAACGGCCCTCTGGACGTTCAGAGGCCCGCAGTTATAGGCGGCCATGGCCAGATACCAATCCCCAAACTCCTGGTAGAGATCCTTCAGATGGTGAGCCGCCGCCTCTGTGGATTTCAGCGGGTCTTCCCGCTCATCAACCCAGCGGTTGATCCGAAGCCCGTATTCTTTGCCGCGTGGGGCCATAAATTGCCAGATGCCCGTAGCGCCGGCCCGTGACACGGCAAAGGGATTGAAGGCACTCTCCGCCGCAGCAAGGTAAATCAAATCCTGCGGCAGCCCGTCCTTGCGAAGCACCGCAGAAATCATCGGCTGGTAGATTCCAACGCGTTGCAGCACTCTTCCAATAAAGCCCTGCCCGTGATTCTGAAAGTATGTAAGGAATCCTGCCACGTAGTCGTTCGAGACCAGCGGCAGATCGGAACGCACGGAGAGAAGCTCTTGCTGGACGCGCTGCCGGACTTTCGGATCTACAGGAAAGGTCAGACCGGCAAAAGACTCGATGGGAGCCGGCTCATATTCGTGCTGGCTTAGCGTGTCGCCATTTTCCAAGGTCGCGACTTCCAGCCCGTAAGTGTTTCCAGTCACCTTCTCAAACTCAGCCTGGAGGCGGTTATTGCCCTGAATATCCATCTTTGATTCAAGGAGGAGGCTCAAAGCCCGGTCAAACTGCCGCTTGGCGGCCTCCAAGTTCCCGGCTCGATACTCCTTCATGCCCTGGTTATACGCTGCTTCAACCTGGGCGATCAGAACACTGACAGGATCCTGCGCCCCGGTATCCGCGGCCTGAACAGGAAGCGGCGACGACCGGATGGGAAGCGATTCGGGTGGAGGAACCTTTGCCGTAGGTGGAGTGACGGCAACCCGTTGCTTGGAAGCACAGGAACCAAACACCAGTACGACTCCTACGATTAATGCCTTTTTCGCCCTGTTCACCCGTTCCCTGCCTTTCCTCGATGGGTTGCTTCCTGCCGTCCGCGAAGGAAGCAACACAATAGCCCGATTTTACGTAGTGGCGGTCAACGGGTCAACTTGAAAGAAGCGCCGGGCCCGACAAAAGCTGTGAACACCGGAGAGTTTGGAAGCAGGAATCGGATGGGAGCAAGCCCTGGCGCCACCCGATTCGCACGGTAACGCCAACCCCGCAACGGCATCTAATTCAACCTAGAGCATTTCCCGGCCTGCTCTTGAATCGGGTTTGCGTGGCCAAACGGGACTAAGGGGCCGTGCAAAGGCGCTTTTGTGCGCACCCCTGCTGGCAGGGCGCGGGACGGTCAGTTATAATCAAGAAGCGTTGTCGTTGCGGGGCGGAACTTGGACCGCTTCTCAAACCAGAACCACTATCGATACAAATGCAAAATCCCTTTCGTCCGCTCTATCCATACTTAACGAAATATAAGAAGCGCTACGCCATCGGCTTCTCTGCCCTCCTCATCACCCAGGTAGTGGGCGTTACGGTCCCGCTGATCATTAAGGATGCGATTGACGGCCTTACTCATCGGGTAAGCCTGCAAGCGCTTCTCTTTTTTGCCGGTTTGCTTCTCGGCGTTGCGCTCACCAAAGCCGTCTTCCAGTTTTGGATGCGCTGGATGCTGATCGGCATTTCACGCGACGTCGAGTACGACCTGCGCAACGATCTCTTTCGACATTTGATGCGGCTCGATCAGCGCTATTACAACGAGCACCGCACCGGGGATCTGATGTCGAAGCTGACCAATGATCTGAGCGCCGTCCGCAATATCGTCGGGCCGGGAATCATGTATTCCGCCAATACCATCGTCTCAGGGATTGCCACCATCATCCTGATGGCCCACCTCGACATGCGCCTGACCCTGCTGGCCATTGCGCCTTTGCCTCTGGCATCCGTTGCGGTGAAATTCTTCGGGCAGAGAATTCATGAGCGTTTTGAGAAGATCCAGGCAATGTATTCGGAACTGACGGAGCGCGTCCGGGAAAGCCTGTCGGGAATCCGGCTGGTCCGCGCCTTCTGCCAGGAAGACGCTGAAAACCGGGAGTTCAACCGGATGAACCGGATATTTGTCGAGAGAAACAAGCGGCTCATCTGGATCACAAGTCTTCTATGGCCGGCGCTGGCGCTCCTGTTTGCCGCGTCCTTTCTGTTGATCATGGTGGTCGGCGGCGAACACGTTCTTTCCGGAGAAATCACCGTCGGGACCTTTGCGGCTTTCAATATTTACCTGATGTATCTCATCTGGCCCATCATCGCGCTCGGGTGGGTCACCAACATCATTCAGCGTGGTTTGGCCTCGCTCGGGCGCCTTTGGATGATCTTCGCCGCCCAGCCGGGAATCGATGACCCATCCGTCCCCAAAACTCCGGCGGCCACCCTCAAAGGTGAAATCGAATTCCGCAACCTCACTTTCAGCTATAACGGTTTTCCCATTCTGAAGAACATCAACCTGCGCATCCCTCCCGGCCGGACCGTAGCGATTGTGGGAGCAACAGGTTCAGGAAAGTCGACGCTTGCCGCATTGGTGCCGCGGCTATATGAGGCGCCCGAAGGAAGCGTGCTGGTGGACGGCATCCCGGTCCGCCAGTTTCCGCTCACGACCTTGCGCTCCCATATTGGATTTGTTCCGCAAGAGACTTTTCTCTTTAGCGACACGATTCGTGAAAACGTACGGTTCGGCGCCCCGGATTCCTCCCAGGAGGAAGTGGCGCACGCCGCCGAAATTTCCAATATCCTCCCGGATATCATGAGCTTCCCCAAGGGTTTCGATGTCATGGTGGGTGAGCGCGGGCTCACCTTGTCGGGAGGCCAAAAACAGCGCGTGGCGATTTCGCGGGCCATCCTGCGCGACCCGCGGATTCTGATTCTCGATGACGCGCTCTCGAGCGTGGACACCTACACAGAGGAAAAGATCCTCCAGCACCTCACCGGAGTGATGGCCGGAAGGACTACGATTCTGATTTCACACCGCATTTCAACCATCCGCAATGCCGACGAGATCGTCGTCCTCCACGGCGGCACCATTGTCGAACGCGGCTCCCATGAGGATCTCGTGGCGCTGAATGGCCATTACGCGGAGTTGTACAACAAGCAATTGCTTGAAGAAGCTTTGGAAAAGGAAGTTTAACTGGCATCGACCATGGCCGACGGAATGCACGAAGAGGAAGTTTTAGGCAAAGCTTACGACGCCCGGCTGATGCGGCGATTGCTGGCGTATCTGCGCCCTTATCGCCGGGTGGTCTTCTTTGCGCTCATCGCCATCTTCTTCTACGGCCTGCTGCAAGCCGTGCCGCCTTATCTGCTGAAGGTGGAAATCGACCGGTATCTGGACCCGTCGAAACACCATCAGCTACCGCAATTCCTGGCTCACTTCCTCAGTTCTGATCCTCGCGCGGGCATTCTTCAGATCGCGTTCCTGATTTTCCTGCCCACCGTCCTGCTCACTTTCATCCTGCAATTCGCCCAGACCTTTGCGATGCAACTGGTTGGGCAGAAGGTCATGTACGACCTGCGCAAGCAGATCTTCGGCCACCTCCAGCGCCTGCAGATGAGCTTCTATGACCGCAATCCGGTCGGCCGGCTCGTGACCCGCGTCACCACGGACGTGGACGTTCTGAACGATCTGTTCGCTTCCGGCGTGGTGGCCGTCTTCGGAGATTTCTTTACCCTGCTCAGCATCATGGTGGTCATGCTGGAGCTTGACTGGCGGCTTGCTCTGCTGACGTTTTCCGTTTTGCCTCTCATTGTCCTGGTCACCGTGGCCTTCCGCAAAGCCGTGCGCGAATCCTACCGGCGGATTCGCCTGGCCATTGCCCGAATCAATTCCTACCTTCAGGAACACATTACCGGCATGTCGGTCCTCCAACTCTTCAACCGGGAAGATCGCAGCTTTGAGGAGTTCGAACAGATCAACAGGGCGCACATGAAGGCGTACAAGGACTCCATCCTGGCCTACGGTTTGTTCTATCCCGCCGTGGAATTCCTGGGCGTGCTGGCCATCGTCATCATCCTGTACAAGGGCGGCGGCATGTACCTGGAAGGCACGGTTACCATCGGAACCGCCATCGCCTTTATTCAATACTCCCAGCGCTTCTTCCGGCCCATCCAGGACTTGAGCGACAAATACAATATCCTGCAAGCGGCCATGGCCAGTTCCGAGCGGATTTTCAAGCTGCTGGATACGCCGGTCAGGATCGATGATTCACCCGAATCCCGGCCCCTTGAAAACCCTCGCGGAAACGTGGAATTCCGCAAGGTGGGCTTTGCCTACAGGGACGATCACCGCGTTCTCGAAGACGTTTCATTTTCCATCGCACCGGGAGAGACCGTAGCCGTTGTCGGGCACACCGGCGCGGGCAAAACGACCCTCACCAACCTCCTGCTGCGCTTCTATGACGTCCAGGATGGTTCTGTGATGTTTGACGGCATCGACGTGCGCAAACTCCGGCTGCATGACCTTCGGAAGAACTTCGCCATCGTCTTGCAGGACCCTTATCTCTTCTCGGGCACCATCGCCAGCAATATCCGCCTGGGCACCCCAGACATTTCCGACGGAGAGGTTCGCGAGGCAGCTCGGCGCGTCAACATGCTGGATTTCATTGAAAGCCTTCCCGGAGGCTTCGATGAGCCGGTCAAAGAGCGGGGCGCCACGCTTTCCTCGGGCCAAAAACAATTGCTTTCCTTTGCGCGCGCCCTGGCCCACAATCCTAAAATCCTGATTCTTGACGAGGCCACCTCAAGCGTGGACACGGAAACCGAGCAGATGATCCGGGAAGGGCTCGAGAAGCTCATCGAAGATCGCACTTCCCTGGTAATTGCTCATCGCCTCTCAACCATTCAGAACGCTTCGAAAATCGTCGTCATGCACAAGGGAAGGGTGCGGGAGGTAGGCACGCATCAGGAACTGCTGCGCAAACAGGGGATATATTTCAAGCTCTATCAGCTCCAATATAAGGATCAGGAACTTCTCACCACTTCCGTCAAGCCGGCCAGTGAATCATGACCCAAACCTCTCTCATGATCGTTGCCGGAGAACGTTCCGGCGACATATACGGAGCGGTCCTGGCCCGCGCGCTTAAAGCCCGGGTCAGCGACCTCGAGCTTTTTGGCTGCGGCGGGGAAGCCCTGCGCGGCGCAGGCGTGGAAACGGTCGTCGATCTCCATCAAGTCGCCTTGATTGGCATCTCCGAGGTTGTTTCGGGGCTGCCCAAGGCCTACGCGGGCATGCGGCTGCTCGTCAAAGAATCGATTCGCAGGAAACCCTCTGTTGCAATTCTCATCGATTCCCCCTCCTTCAACCTCCGTCTGGCGAAAAGGCTCAAACGGCACGGCATTCCGGTCGTTTACTTTGTAAGCCCGCAGATCTGGGCGTGGAAAAAATGGAGGATTCATAAAATTAAGCGATGCGTGGACAAGATGCTTTGCCTCTTTGACTTTGAGGAGGAAATCTACAGGAAGGCGGGCGTGCCAGTCGAATACGTTGGGCACCCGCTGGTTGACATGGCCGGTTCCAGCCGCACACGCGAGGAGTTTTTCCACCATGCGGGCCTCGATCAAAAGCTTCCCACCGTCGCCCTGCTGCCTGGAAGCCGCAAAACCGAAGCGGCCTTAAACCTCCCGGCGATGCTTGATGCGGCCACGCGCCTTTCGGTATCACGCCCCGTTCAGTTCATCGTGGCAGCAGCCCCCACGCTTGACCCTCGCTGGATCGAGTCCCTTGTGGCGACGCGATACGTGGGCCAGGCCACGATCCGAACGCTCAGCAACGCAACGCACGACGCCCTCCGGCATGCCGACGTTGCCGTGGTCGCCAGCGGGACCGCCACCATCGAAGCGGCTTTATGCGAACGCCCCATGGTGGTGGTCTACCGTGTTTCGGCCTTTACCGCGATGTGCGCCAAAGTAATGATCGACGTTCCGTTTTACAGCATGGTCAATCTGCTGGCCGGCAAGCCGGTGGTTCCTGAGCTGATCCAGGATGATTTTGACGCTGCGAGTTTGGCGGCCCGCGTGGAGTCGCTGCTCGACGGCGAAAAGGTTCGGAACCAAATGGTCCAGGGTCTCCGCGAAGTCAAGTCGCGCTTGGGCCCGGCAGGCGCCATTGAGCGGGCGGCGGATGCAATCGTCCGACATCTTGGGCCGCCAGGGGCATCCATAAAGAGTGGTTGAAGCATCCCTGAAGAGAGCGCATTGACGCGAGAACCCAAAGAAGTGTACTTTTTACTTGCAAACGGGTCAATTTCAGCCAATAGAAATGTGCCATCGATCGCATTCCGCCTCGAAAGGCTTACATCTTTCATGAAACGTTATGTTTTTTTTCGCAGATGGGCAGAGAATCAGCGTCCTGCATTTCGAATCGGGTATGGTTTTGCCGCCGCCTTGATCTGCGCCATCCTCTTTGCTGTCGGTTCAAGAGCCCAAACCGATTCCTCGCCGGGATTCGACGTTACCAAGTACACCATCAATGCTCAACTCTACCCGGCAACCCACATGCTCAGCGCCAGCGCGAAGATTGACTTCACCCCTCAGGCCAGTCTCACCGAGCTCGATTTCCAACTCAACAGCGCCCTGCGGGTAGAAAAGGTGGTCGATGCCAGCGGCCAGAACATTCAATTTCAACAACAGGGGCTGATCCTTCGACTGAATCTGGCAAATCCGCTCGCGCCCGCAAAACCTTCTTCGGTGACGGTCACTTACAAGGGAAGCCTCCATTCATCGGAAGGAAGTCCCATCGAAGGCCTGAAATTGGCGTACGTCGGACCTGAAGGCTCTTACCTGCTCTACCCCGCGCGCTGGTTCCCCGTTAAATTGCCCGGGCTCAACCGATTCGCGGCAAGCCTGCACATCACCGTACCTTCCGATGAAACCGTCATCGCCTCCGGCTCGACGTCGGCTCCCGCCCAAACGGCCGGCAACAGCACCTACTCATTCGAATATGACCAGGCGTCCTTCCCGGGCAGCGTCTTTGCCGGCAAGTACAGCGTTCAACATGAAACCGCCTTTGGGGGGAATATTGCCCTCTACCTGAAGCCTGGAGATGAAAACTACGCTGCAGATTACGGCGCCACGGCCGCAAAGATTTTGAGCTTTTATTCCTCCACCTTCGGCTCGCTGCCGAATGGAAACCTGGCCGTCGTTGAGATTGCGAATGATACTGTCGGCGGTTATTCCGCCCCAGGCATTGTGGCGCTTGCAGCCCGCGGATTTTCCGAGCCTGTCAACGACCAGCTTCTGGCCCATGAAATCGCACGCCAGTGGTGGCGTTGCCTGCTGAGTCCCGCAACACCCGACGACTCTTTCCTGGACGACGGCCTTTCCCTCTATTCCATGGCGCTCTATTTGAGGGAAACTCAGGGCGAGGCGGCCTTTGAAAGCCTGATGCATTCGACCGCCATCGGAGCCCTGACGCACGAAGAAGCCACTCCGATCAGCCAGGCGGGGTCAATCCAGCCTTTCACGCCGGAATACGAATCGATTGTCTCCCAGAAGGGCGCGATGGTCTTCCATATGCTGCGCTGGGTGATCGGCAATGATGCTTTCAAGGCAACGCTCCAGGAGCTGGTTCGGCAGTACGCGTGGAAATCCGTTTCAACTGGGGACTTTGAACAACTGGCGGAAAAGGCGAGCAAGCAGAAGTTGACTTATTTCTTCGCCCAATGGGTAAGCTCCACCGGAGTGCCTCAATTCAAGCAGTCGTGGGCGGTCTATCGCATCGGACAGCACTACCAGGTGGTCGGTAAAATCCAGCAGGACCTCGACATTTTCCGGATGCCTGTCGATGTCCGAGTCTTCTCCGAGGGCCGAAGGCCCATCAACGACCGGGTCGAGATGGTCGGAACCACGGCAGACTTCGCCGTCAATACCGTCACCCGGCCCACCCGCGTGGAAGTCGATCCCGGCAGCTATATCCTGAAACTCACGGACGCGATTAAAACCCAGGTGGAGATCGCCAAAGGCGACCAGCTTGTCGCGCAGCAGGCTTATCTTGAAGCCATCAAGCAGTATCAAAAGGTTGTGGAGCAGAACAAGAACAACTCGCTGGCCCACTTTCGCATGGGGCAGATTTATTTCACGCTCCGCAATTACAACGCCGCCGCCGAAGAATTACGGGCCGCTTTGGATGGAAATCTGCAACCCAAATGGGTGGAGGTTTGGGCGCACCTGACCTTGGGCAAGATCTTTGATGTCACGGGCCAGCGCGACCGGGCCATCAACGAATACCAGCGCGCTCTGCAGACCAAAGACAATACGCAGGGCGCTCTTGACCAGGCCAACCGCTACATTCAGAAGCCCTACACCCAGCCCGCCCGATAACACACACCTTGGGCTAGCGTGAAGGACCGGTTCCGGACGGTTGAATAGAAGACCTGTTTCTCCATGCCCTTCTGCACCCAACGCGCGGAGGGCTCGCGCTCGCTTCCGGCAAACGCATCCACTCGGCCATTAGAGCGTTTTTAATTTAAGTGTATACATTGTGTGCTATGATGCCTCTGCCGGTAGAGGGGAGGCAAAGATGCAATCCTATTCGCAGGACTTGCGAGATCGGGTGTTATGGGCCTTGGAACGCGG
>Ga0307373_10000498_pt1 | contig 74581 bp, 49 predicted proteins | sample OX2MG_FD_202534 | JGI IMG/M metagenome (GOLD analysis project Ga0307373, IMG submission 202534) | Soil microbial communities from Risofladan, Vaasa, Finland - OX-2 | ecosystem: Environmental > Terrestrial > Soil > Coastal area > Acid sulfate soil | place: Finland: Risofladan, Vaasa | collected... | reverse complement strand
CGTGCGGCGGTCCAGCCGTTCGCAGTTCGCGCATTCGTGTTTCTTCTCGGGCTCCACCATGACGGCAAAACCCTAATCAATCGCCGCAAAACTACCAAGATCAGTTCAAAACCCGTGAACGCTTACGCGGCGCAGTACGGCGACGACGCAGTGCGGGCCGCGCGCAAAGGCGGCCCGCGGGCTTTGCGGGCGATCGAACAATCGGGCAATTACGGCTCGGCGGCGGCCGAATTGCTGGCCCGCCACGGCGACGAGGCGCTCTGGATCGTCGAGAATCCGCAGCGTTTGAAGCTGTTGGCCAGTTACGGCGACGACGCGGCCGAAGCGATGCTGAAGCACAAGGGGCTGGCCGAACCGCTGTTGGCTGCATTCAAAAAGCCGGCGGGGAAGGCCTTGGCGGCCCTCGACGGGCAAAACGCACGGCGGCTGTCGATGCTGGCCGAAGGCGGCGAACTGGCCAAGATCGGCCGCGCCGATGCGCTGCTCGACGTGATCGGCCGCTACGGCAACCGGGGCATGGATTTTGTTTGGCGCAACAAGAAAACGCTGGCCATCGGCGCCGCGCTGACGGCGTTTCTGGCCGATCCGCAGCCGTTCATCGACGGCACGTCGCAACTGGCCGAGAACTTCGCCTGGCCGGTCGCCGAAACGGTTGGCGGCGAAATCGCGCGGCGGGCCGACTGGACCTGGATCGGCGTGGCCGCGATTGCGGCGGCGGCCGCGTATCTGGCATTGAAGTTTTTGGTCCGCGAGCGATTGCGCGCCGCTCGGCAGCGCGTGTGATTTCGCAGCCGGCGGCGGGTTCCGCCGACTCAAGCGGATTTCACGACGGAAAGCACTTGCCGAAGGCCACGAGCCGCTTCGGCGATCCTTTGATGCGAATGCGTCGAGACAACAACGACCAGAACAGGCTGCGTTCCTTGGCCAGAAAACCGAGCCACGTCTCGCTGTCGGCGGTCACGCGCAGGTCGGCCTTCCCCTGAAGACCGCTCTCGACCTCTAACTTGCCGTCCCGAATCGTGACCGTCGCCTGCTTTTCTTCTTTGCCGGTGAAGCTGAAGTGATAGACGGCGTTCAGCATCGCCGCCTTTCCCGGTTGAAACGCGAGCCGCAGCCCCGCCAAGAACCCCTGGATCGTCCGAGGTCGCAGACCATTGCCAACTCGTTTTACCGTTTTCTCGGGAAAGCGGCGAACGACGTGATCCTCGGCGTCGGAACCTGCGACGACGTAGACGGTCTCTTTCTTGTCTTGCAACGGGCGAACTGTCTCCCGCAGGTACCCGGCCTTGTCGACGAGATAAGGGCCGATGACCTCTTCCCCCGCCGGACAGACGCTCAGGCAATACGCCGCCTTGTAGTTCGCCCCGAAGGAGAGACTCTGCCACATCGACGCCGATTCTTGATCGCTGACCTTGCTGCGATAGTCCAGGGCGTCTTTGCTCTTCGCCACTTGTTCGACCCAATCGGTGAAGCCGCCCATGAACTCCCGATAGTTGTGCGTGTAGCAGGCCGAGAAATTGAAGTCGCCGTTCGGAGAAATGGCGCCCACGGGACACGCCGCCACGCAGAGTTTGCACTCCAGGCACGGGTTGTAGGAGATCGGCTGGTCGTAAGCGGTCGCCTCGGCGGCGATCAGCACCGTGCCGAGCAAGATGAAGTTGCCGAACTTGGGGTGGATGACGTTGCGGTGAATCCCCATCTGCCCGAGGCCCGCAGCCACGGCGACGGTCTTGTGCGAGACGACCCAAATCTTGCCGCCTGGAAAGCGGTCCATCTCCATCGGAAAACCCATCGCCGGATTCAGCGCGCGGACGCCTCCCTCTTCAAGCGCCGCCACGACCTTGCGGGCGACCTCGTCGACGTGACCGCCCGTGTGATGGAATTCGAGGTTGGCAATCGACCGAGCCGGGCTGCGGATCGGCTCGCGGTTCATCCGGCAGACGAAGCTGAGGAGCGTTCTGGCGGCCGGGAACACGTGCAGAATATCCGCTCGCTGGTCGTCGAGGGCCGGGCGGCCGATCTCCACCAATCCGGCGTCGTCCGCCCCGCAGTCGAGGCAAAGTTGACGCAGCCAAGCCGCATCGAGAGTCGCGGGAGAGATCGGCTGCTTGCCCGCGTTTTCGTGGAAGCGCCGCACCGTCGGATGTTCCGCGAGTTTCATGGTCGCCTCATTTGTTGTATATGCAAGTAACGTCTGAAAAAAACACTGCTTTAGCGGTCGACCCTCAGCCCGCCGAGCTTCTTGGCCGCCATGTCCAGCAAGGCGACCCCGTCGTCTCCGAGCAGTTCGCCGGCTTGGCGTTGGGCGTTTTCCCACAATGGAACCGCCTTTTCGATGAGCCGCTTGCCCCGGGGCGTCAGCCCGAACGGTTGGGCGCGAGCGTCTGCTTCCAGCACGACTTCCAACCAGCCGTGCGATTTCATCCGTTCGACGTTGCGACTCAGGGTGGACGCATCGAGCCGGAGCAACTCGCGAACATGGGCGGGCCGGGCGACGCCGAGTTTGGCCGCCACGATCAAGATGTTCAACTGGCTGACTTTCAGACCCAAGGGCCGCAGGGCGTCGTCGTAGAGACTGGTGACGACCCGGTTCAAGAGCCTCAATCGCACGGCGATGCACGTCTTGGCAATGGTGTCGATGTTGCTGGTCATGCGCTTGTTTATTTTCGTGCGGCTGCGTGATCTCTAAGTTTGTTGTATATGCAAATACGTGCGAGGTCAAGACGGGCACGGCGATCTCCACGACCCACTCTTCCAGATCACACGAAGCGCGTTCGATCCGCCTCCCATCGAATTTCTTGCCAAAAGATTGAGTTAAGCGCTCGGCCGAGGCTATAATCGCGGGCGGTCAGTTCCGAAAACGATGATTCGCCCGTTCGACCGGCGAATCGCCCGTCGGGGCGGATTTCAACATCAAATCTTGAACGCTTGAAAAAAACGTGCGCATGCCGGCGGGCTTCCGTGCGCCGGCGGCGCGAGCCATTTCCCCCGACTGAGGAGAACGCCCGCCAAGCAGACCGCCAGCGACGGAGCATCATTCGACGAGAGGCCCTTCGGTTTTTTGTGCGGACAGAGACCAGGCGCATCGCGGCGGTCGAGCGACCGCCGATTCGTTCGGCTGATTCCATTTCGGTGTGAGGAAACGCCACATGCAGCGCGCCGTTGGAGCATGGTCCGCGTTGGTCGCCGGCTGTCTGGCCGCGTCTTTGTCCGGCTGCGGAGCGGCCGCCGCCCCGGTGACTGCATCTATTCGCCCGCCCGCGGCCAGCACTGAGCCAACCGCCGACAGCGGCGAACCGGCGATCGATCGCGAGTTCGCCCAGCGGTTGCTGGAAATCGCCGACGAATACGCCGAATACACGCTGGCCGATCGCAATAGCCGGCTCGCCAACGGCGCGTGCTTCGTTCCCGGAAGCGAGTTCATTCCGCCGCAATTCAGCGAAGCCGAAGAGCACGCCGATCACGGCAAGAAGCTCTATTTTCTGTTTGCCCGCGATGCGGCGGCGTTCTCCGCGGCCGGCGCCGAAGGCGTTCAACCGGTGGGGCAGGCGATCGTGAAAGAAGCGTGGGCGGCCCGCGAGATTCGTGACTCGCACCAGCCGGCGCCGTTCGAGCATCACAGCGGCCTGCCGGTCCGGTTGTACGCCGAGCGCGGCGGCCGGGCTTTCGGCGCCGATCGGCAAACCGAACTGTTCATCATGTTCAAGCTGCCGCCCGACGCTCCGGGGACCGATTCGGGCTGGGTCTACGGAACCGTCACGGCCGACCGCCAGCGGGTGACCTCGGCCGGCCGCATCGCTTCGTGCGCCGATTGCCACCGGCAATCGCCCGGCGACCGGCTGTTCGGCAACGAATCGCAGGAACTGGCGTCGCAGCCGGCAAGCCCGTCCGATAGGTTGAGCGATAGTGACAACAAGGCCCTGTAGCGGTTCTCGGGCTGCCCGCTCTCGGGCGCGGCGCATGCAGCAGGTCTCGGTCCGCGTGGCCGACATGCACCGCGCCAAGCCGATCGTATTGGCCCACGCCGCCGACTCGCACGATTCGAGCCGCTATCGCAAGCCGCGCATGGTCACTTGGACGAGAATTGGCAAGGGGTGCGGCTTTGTGCTGGGCGCCGTTATTGCCGCCGTTTGGGCATGGACCGCGGGCATGTCAGAACCTCTGACTTACGCGGTCTTCGACTTTTTGGGCGGACTGCTCGGGCTGATGGCGGGCGCCGCCATCGGTTTTCTGGCCGGTACGATCGCCGACGCCTGATGGCGCCGACTGTTCGGCGACGCCGGCGTCTTCACCTCAGAATCTCGCACTCGGGCAGCACGCGAGCCAAACGGCGCACGCCCTTTTCCGTCACGGGGGCGCCGCGGACGTCGAGACGCTTGAGTTGCTTGAGCGCCCGCAAGGTCCAAAGGCCCTTGTCGGTCACCTCCGAATCGCGCAGATCGAGTTCTTCAAGTTCGGTCTGCACCACGCTCAGCGTAATCAGCCCTGCGTCGGTCACGGCCTCCGTAACGCCGTTCGTCACGCTCTTGCCGCGGGCGTGCAGCCGTTTGACTTTAATCGACACGCGGCCGATGCCCACGGTCTGAACGCCCGATGCGTTCGTTGTCCACACGCGTGTTGTGGTCTGCCAGCCCGACAGCAGGGCATCGGAGGCCCCGAACTCGACGCTTGCCCCCGGGTTCGCTTTGCTAAGCTTCTCGGCCCCGGCGGCAGTGACCGCGGTGAGCTGGGCATTAACGGAGCGAAGCTCGGGCAGTCGCTCCAAGGCCGAAAGCCCCTCGTCCGAAATATCGGTCAACGACAACTGAAGTTGCTGGAGCTTGGGCAACCCCCGCAGATGTTTCAATCCTGCGTCCGTGATATGCGTGTTCGACAGATTCAGCGTAGCCAACTGCGGGAATTGCGTGAGTTGTTTCAGCCCTTGATCGGCGATCTGCGTGCCGGAAAGGTCCAGGTTTTCCAGTCGCGCAAGTGGCGAAAGCAACGCGAGTCGGCGGTCGTCGATCCGCGAGCCGTTCAAGGCAAGCTGGCTTAGGTTGACAAGCGTCGCGAGGCGCCGGCAAGTCTCGTCGCCGACGGGCTCATCAAGAGTACATTGCGCAGAGACGATCTCACCCTGGTTGTCGAACGAGACCTGGACGCCGGTGCGATTCCAGTCGGAGCGGATTTCGGCCTCGCGCCACATTTCGAGGCGATGCGGGATGCTCGATGCCAAGCCGGCCGCGATCACGACGAGCGGCGCCAGAGCGAAGGCGAATCGCATGCGCGAGATGGAGGCCGCCGCGGCGGTCGACTCTGTTTCCGCCTCTGAAACTTTCTTTGGGCGGCGCCGCAACTGGTATCCACAAACCCGGACCACCCCGAGGCTGATCAGCCCGTTGAGGATGGTCCCCGCTTCCAGCGTCAGCATATCGCCGACCGATAGCCCCTGGCTGAGCTTCCCAAAGTAGACGCCGGCGCCCGACAGTCCGAGCACGATCAGCAAACCGAGCACGATGCGCAGTATCCGCCGGCGGCCATCGGCCAGCACGATCCAGGCCAGGGCGACGACCGGCAGCCCGCCCAGGGCGACGGCCAGGCCAATAACGCCGGCTTCCGGCAGAAGTGTGAGCATGGTTTCCCCATCGAAACCGTCATCCGGCGTCAGCCAGCGCAGCGCAGCCAGCAGCAACGCGGCGGCCAAGGTCCACCCGAGCAACGAGCGCAAGGAAAACTGGCTGCTCGCTTTCGCCGCCGACGGGCCCGCCGCGGCGGCGTCGCCTTCCGCCGCTTCCAGTCGCCAGCGACGCACGGCGCGAATCAGCCATAGCGGCGCCTGTAGCACGCCAAGCGCCGCCAGCCAGGCGGCATTGACCATCAGAAGCTGGGCGCCGTTTTCGCCCGTGTTACGATTCAAACCGTACAAACTAGCGAGATTGATGGCGCCGGCAAGCCAGAGCGTGAGCGGCAATCGCACAGCGGCCCGTTGGGGGCCGAACACGGCCCACAGGGCCAACAGCGGCGGCCACGCCACCGAGACGCCGATGGCTGCCAGAACGAACCCCTCGGCATAAGCCGCCGTCTCATCGCCGCCCAGCGGCGTGAGCACAGCCGCGGCGAACTGCACGGCCAGCAGCAGCCCGAGGAGAATGGCGGTTTGCCGCTTGGCCGAAGCATTATTCGAGCCGATCATCATCGCAAAAAACACGTCCGCGGATGGTCCGCCCATTATCACTTCTCCATGCTTCAAATTCGGACGTCGGAGATCGGGGGTAATAAGCCGATTGTTTGCATTTCCGGTGCTATGCGCGCCCTTCTCGACCCTCGGCCTCTGTCACCGCAGAATCACACAATTCGGCAACGCACGGGCCAGTTCCTGAGCACCTTCGTCGGTGACCTGCGAGCCGCGCAGGTCGAGGCGTTTGAGTTTCTTGAGTTCGATCAACTCGTAAATGTCGAGATCGTTCACTTCCGAATCTCGCAGATCCAGTTCTTCGAGTTCGTTTTGCCGGAAGACGAGACAGATCAGATTAACATTATTCACGGCTTCGGCCTCGCCGTTTCTAATGGCCCGGCCTCGCGCGTGCAGCCGCTTCAGCTTGATGTTTCTTATTCTGAAATGATGCGACTCTTGGCCCGGACCGTCCGAGGAATGCCAGACGTACTCCCTCGTCAATTTTTCGTCCAAACCCAGTAACGACTCGAAGCACGCGCCAGACCCGATCTTCGTTTGCGCATGCGACTTGCGAAAGCTTTCGGCCGCGGCGGCGGAAACAGCGGTCAATTGGACGTCAAGGTCTTTCAATGCCGGGAGGCGCCCTAAAGCCGGCAGCCCGTCGTCGGTAACCTCAGTCAGCGATAGTTGGAGCGATTCGAGCTTTGGCAACGCCTGTAAATGCGCCAAACCGGCGTCCGTAATCGCCGTATTCTCCAGGTTCAAATGCCTGAGTTCCGGGAACTGCGCAAGTTGTTCGAGCCCCGCATCGGTGATCGCTGTGGAAGACAGATTCAGGCTTTCAAGGCGCGCCAGCGGCGCGAGAATGACGAGTTGCCGGTCGTCGATCGTCGATCCGGCCAGGTCGAGGGCACGCAAATCCGCGAGGCTCGCGATGCGCCGGCAAATCTCGTCAGGCAGCGGCGGCTTATGACGGCACTCCAGGCCCGTGGGCGTGCCATCCTGGGCGAACGAAGCTTCGAGGCCAACGTCGCTCCAGCCGAATTCAATTGCGGCCCGACGCCACTGGGCAAGCCGCTGAGGAACGCTCCACGCCAGGCTCGCCGCGATGACGATAAGCGGGGCGAGGGTCAGGGCGAAGCGGACGCCCGAAATCGTCGCCGGCGGCTGAGGTTCGAACGCGACGGCGCCTTCCCTTTTCTTTGCATTGCGCCGCAGCCGGTAGCCACAGACGCGGGCCACGCCGAGGCAGAGAAGACCATTAATCACGGCCCCCGCTTCCATTGCCGAGATCATGGCAGGCGAACGGTCGATCGGCGGCAGTGATAGCCATTGGCCGATGCTCTCTGAAAATCCATAGGCGCCCGCGAGTCCCGCAAGTACCGCCAAGCCCAGCACGACGCAAAGCACGAGTCGGCGTTCTACCGCCAGCACGGTCCAAGCCAGTGCGACGACCGGCAGCCCGCCTAAAGCGATCCTAGGAGTGATCGCCGCCGCGCCGCTGAGGCTCCAGATAATGTCTTTGGTCGCGAAGCGGGCGTCGGGCGCCGCGCAACGCCAGCCGGCCAGCAACAACGCTGCGGCTAAAGTCCAGCCGAGTAATGCTCGCAACGAAAACTGGCGCGGCGATTCCGCCCGAGGCGGATGCGAGTCGGGCGCGTTTTCATCCACGGACTCGTGCTCCGGCGGCTTCAGCCGCCAGCCACGCGCCGAGCGAATCGGCCACAGCGCTAACTGTAACACGAGGAAGCCGAACAGCCAGGCCGCGCCTAGGCCCAGAGTGTTGGCATCAACAGTCGTGTCGCCAACGTCACGACTCCATCCGTACATTGAGCACAGGTCGACTGCCATGGCCAGCCATAGCGTCAGCGGCAGTCGCACGGCGGCTCGCTGCGGGCCGAACACGGCCCAGACGGCCAATAGCGGGGGCCATGCTAACGAAGTGCCTTTCGCCGCCCTGGAAAAAACATTCCAAGCTGAGTCCAACTCGTCCAAATCCAAATCCAAATATTGCGGCATGAGCTCCGCGGCGAATTGCACGGCCAGCAACAGCCCGAAGAGAATGGCGGTTTGAGTCCTCGCCGGGGCCTGGCCTTGCTCGCCCGTCGTCGCACAACGCACGTCCGCCGATCGAAAGTCCATCGTCGCCCTCCTTGTCGTTCGAGGGTCCTATGCGGCGTCGTTGCCGGTTTGGGCCAGCAAAGTTGATAGCGGATTCCACTTTCGGGGGTCAAGAGCGTTTGGGAGGTCGGAATTCGGAAGCCCGGTAGGATATGCTTCAGACTAGCGCGGCGGAGCCGCTAGTGAAAGTAGTAGGCACATTCCATGTGCCGTAACCGGCGCTACGGTTGGCCGTCATCCCACTCTGGCGACGGCTCACGGAGTGAGCCTGCTACGTTGGCGCAAGCGTCGCACGACGTCGCCAACCGGCGTCTTGAGCTTTTCACGTCAAATCTTGCCGGGACGACACGATTTTCGATCTTAATAGCATGACTACGTAACTTGCCAGCCTCGACAGGCGCGCTCACGGCTTCCGGACCCGATCGCCGACTCGCGCGATGCCAGGGGCGATCACCTTGGCGTTGACGCCGCGCAGGTGCAGCGTCTTGCCCAAGTCCCAATTGACGTTCTTGAATTCTTGCATCCGTGTCATCCGCGTAATCCGTGGTTGATTAAAAGTCGCCATCGAGCCGCTCCATGACCGGCCGGAGAAAGTATTCAATCCTCGGTCCTCAGCGTCGCCTCGCTTAACGCTTTGGGTTAGTGTAACCCGTCGCGCCGGCAAATTCCTGTCCTGGCGACGCCGACGCCGTTCGATCGGGCGCCGTTTCGCGGCGGGGAAACGATTCGAGATCGACCAGGTGCTGCAGGAGAATCCGCCGCACTTCCAGGATCGTCAGCGGATGGCGGTGCACGTCCATGTGCGCCGCTTCGACCTTCAGTTCCGAGGCCACGTCGTCCAGGTGGGCGCTGGCGAACGAGACGATGCCGTCGCTGTCGGGCGCGACTCTGCCGACGAGACCTCGATCGGGCAGCACGCCCAGGATGTTGTGGCACGTCAACGTCGCCGGACGCTCGGCCTCGAGCAGCACGGGCAAAATGGGCGAATCGGGCGCCAGCGAATCGAGGCTGGTTTTGACGTCGAACATGGCGGGTGTGCGGAAAATGTCGGGGTTCTCGCGGACAATCTGCTCGCGCCCCATTTTGGGCAGCTTGATCACTTCGCGCGCCAGCCAGCGCGTCGTGTTGTTGGCGAACTTGCTGCCGCGGTGCGGCGTGGCGATGGTAATCAAGCGGCGAACCGCCGGATTGGGATTGAAGAAAAACGTGTGCTCCAATCGCTCGTGCTGCTCGGGCGTCGCCTTGACCAGTTGAAACGGCTTGTCGCTGACGATGTGCCAAAAATCGTTGCGGCTGGCCACGACTTGCATTTTCGCCACCAGGCCGCCCATGCTGTGGCCGACCAGCACCATCTGGTCGAAAGCCGGCTCCTGGCGTTCGGGATCGAGCACGGTCCGCGCTTCGGCCAGGTCTTCGCGCAGCTTTGTCGCGCTCTGCCAGAACGGCTCGCCGCTGGGATACAGATAAAACCAGAATTGATAGCGCTCGCGGATCTTCGGATCGCCGCGCAGGTCGTTGAACATCTCCATCCAGGTCATCGGGCTCGACCACAGTCCGTGGACCATCAGCACCGGTATCTTGCCGGGTTCGTAAGGCTGCAACATGTACAGGCCCGTCTCGGCCTGGGTCTTGTCGGGCCGCAACAGCCCCTCGGTGGCAATCGCGTTGAGGTTGATCGCCGGGTTGTCCGGTTTGAGCTGCGGATCGTTGAGAAAGTAGGCCAGCGGCGTGCTGAGATCGGTTTCCAGCGGCACGCGGCGCCGGCCGATCTCGATATCGTGCGAGACCAACGGATCGTACAACTCGAGCAAGGCAACATGCCGCCGCCGCGAACTGTTGGCGTGGATTTGATCGTCGGGCAGCACGCGCAAAAACGCGGTCACCGAGAAGCTCAACAGCGGCGGCAGGAATTTTTCGGCCGGGTCGTCGGCATTTCGCCGCTTGCGAATGGCGATCAGCGGCACGCCCAGCCCGTAGCTCTGATACTGGTTTTTCAGGCCTTGCACTTCGTAGTCGGAAGCGAATTTCAATTCGGCGAAATCTTCAGGCTCCCAGCGGCTGTTGCGGAGCACGATCTTGACGTCCCAGGCCTGGCTGGAAGACTCGATGCTGTGCGTGGCGCCGGGCATCAGCCCGCCTTGCGCCTTGACGATCCGCAGGCTGTTTTCGAGCGAGCCGTTGTACAAATCGCAGGCGCCGCGAAACTCCGGATCGTAAGGATTCCGCAGCGGCACGTAGCGCTCGTCGAACAGGTATTTGTAAGCGTAGGTGACCGAGCTGCCGTAATGGTCGAGCGCGGCGGCCGGGTCGGTCAGCTCGGCGCGCTTGCCCGCGATATAGCTCAGCTCGGCGAAGGCGTAGACCTTTTCCGGCGAGGGCTCCTGGTCGGCGATTTCCTGCACCCGATCCAAGAGCGGCTGCATTTTGCCGTGCAGCGCCTCGACCAGGTCGTATTGCCGTAGCAACTGCATCGTGCGGGCGCTGGGCTGCGGCCCCCCGCGCGAGGTGACTTTGAGCCGTTCAACGAGCGGACTATGCGGGGCCGAGCGGACTTTGACGTAGTGCGTGCTGGCGCAGCTTGTCAAAGTCAATGCGGCGCAAGCGCAAACCGCCTTGAGCGCCCAAGCCCCACAGGCTGGGCGGCGAAAGGCAGCTTGTGCCCGAGCCGAAAAACCGCTCGAATAGTGCATAACTGGCTAAGTTAAGAGTTGTACGACGAGTAGCGCATCGAGCGTTGCGCAAAGCGCCGACCCGGCGGGCAGGCGGATCGAGATCGTGGCTTGGCGGCGAAGAGGTTGATTCATCGAACGCGCAACGGTAACTCTGAAACGGACCGACGCCATCGCGAGCGCACGGCGCCCCATTTTCCAGCTCGGGCACGATAGTTTCGTCCCGGCCGACGGGTCAATGTCGGTTTGCCGGTTTTCGTGCTCGGCCTAGCGCCGCCGGACCGCGTTTTCGTGAGTAACTGCAAGCACTTAGGTAAATCGTTCATGGCCGTTCGGGTGATTCATGGATTGGAAGAACTGCGCACACTGGTGGGCTCGAATTTGGGGTCCAGCGATTGGGTCGAGATCACCCAAGAGCGGGTCCAGGCGTTCGCCGACGGCACGGACGACCACCAGTGGATTCATTGCGATCCGCAGCGCGCCCGGCGAGAGTCGCCCTACGGCACGACCGTGGCCCACGGCTTTTTGACCCTCTCGCTCTGCAATTCGCTGGTGCGGCAAATTTTTCGGATCGAGGGGATCAAGATGGTGCTGAACTACGGGCTCAACCGGGTTCGCTTTCCGACGGCGGTGAAGGTCGGCTCGCGCGTGCGGATGAGCTCCGAACTGATCGATCTGAAGGAAACTCGCGGCTCGGTTCAGGCAACCTTCAAGCAGACCTTCGAGGTCGAAGGCGAAGCTCGCCCGGCCTGCGTCGCCGAAACAGTGGTGCGAATCTTCTTTTGAGCAAGACGATGAAACAGGGCCAGGGCTCTATTAGCTAAGCCTGACGAAGGCCAGCAGATTGGGGTGGCCAGGGCTGAGCCGGCTGAGCCTGGGCGAAGCCCCAGTTCACTGGGGCATCGCTTCGCTCTGCCGCCAGCCACCCTCCCGTCAAAATTGCCTTTGAGAGGCGCTAGCTGCCGGGGTTTGGCGGAACGAACTCTTCGTATTCCGACTTCCAGAGAATCATGGGCGTGATCAATGGGCTGACGGAGCCGGGCGGCAACGTCTCTTCGATGTAATACATGATCTCGACCGATTTCACCTTGCGGCCCGGCCGGCCTTGCGAATATCGCTCGTCCCAGCGCCGCTGGAGCCAGTGAGCCAGATCGCGCAGCGAATCGGCATAGTACGGTTCCCACATGTACATCAGGAATCGCCGCCAGCGCTGATTGCGGTAGGTCTCGGCTACCGAGGCCGGCTTAGTGAGCGGCAGCGGTTCGTCGGGCGCCCACAGGTTGACGACGCTGCCGTCCTCCAAAAAGCCCTTCATCACGAACCAGCCATCGCAGGTCATCGGCGATGGGGCGAACATGAACCACCACTGGGCGAGCCCCATCGCCCGGCCGGGGATTCGCCAGCCTTTCGGCAAATGGACCGCCGCTTTAACCGAAGCGAACGTCTCATGAACGTTCCACCCGGCGACGTACAGCAAGCAAACGGTCACGAAAGCGGCGCCCCAGCGGCTCAGTCGAAAATCCGCCCGCGCCGGGCGGCGAAACACGGTCCGATCGAGCGTGGCGACGATTCGCCGCGCCAGCGACGACTCGCTCCATGCAGCCAGCCGGCGGCAAACCGCGCGGCGGCCGAGCGCATCCCAAAACACGCCGGGCAGGTACACGAGCCAGACGGCGTTGACGATCCATTCCAGCACGCCGACTTCGAGAGTCAACGTCATGCCGGTGTGCAAAATCCAGAAGGCGAATACCGTGAAAGCGCGAGGCCAACGCGTCAACCCGGGACACAACGCCACGCACGGACCGAGCCACTCGAGCCAGTAGGTGATGATCGTCAAGATGCGGAGCAGCGTAGGGAAGTGCAGCAGCGATTGGCCGAACGGCGTTGTCAGCCCGTCGATGCTGAGCGCGTAATAGACGGCCGAGTATTCTTGATGCCAAGTCGGATGGTTCTTGGCGGCGGCGGTACACCAATACATCATCGCGATTTGCAGCAGCAAGGCGGCGCCGCCGATCGACAGCAGCTCGCGTCGCGGCTTGCCGGCGCCCGGCCGGCGGCGGCGATCGACGCTGGCCGCCGCGCCCAGCGGCACGAACATCGACCAGAACATCACCGCGCGCAGCAAGGTGTCGCCGGCGTCGATCAAGACCGGATTTCGCACGTGCAGCGAAACCAACAGCAGCCAACTAGCCGCCGTGCATAATCGCGTGCGATAGCCGACGAGCATGCCCGCGGCGAACACGGTCGCCGTGAGAAACAGCACGGCCTGCGCCCAGGGCTCGCCGCTGAGCATGTGCAGCGACCACTCGTAGCGAGTCTCGCCTTCGAAGATCTCGCCGTGCTCCAAGGCGAGGCGTGCGGCGCGGGGAAACACGCCGCGATCGGTATAGTGATCGACGAGATCGACGGCGCGGCAGGCCAGATCGACGAGCAGCATCGTGGCCACGCCGATGCGAAACGCCGCCAGCGAACGCACGTCGATCGCCAGCGGTTGCAACAAGACGCGAAGCGCGCGCCGTGCCGCCGCCTCTCGCGGCTGCGACGATTGTTCCGATGCCTCCATAGCGGCTGATTCTCTCGGCTTTTCCCGCCTCTTCGCTAGCTTAGCACACCGCTGGGCGACTCGGCGTCTGCGGCCTTGGAAACGGCTGGGGCTCGCGGGCCGGCAATGCCTCGGCAATAGGTAGTGATACCATTTGACCGAATGTAAAGGAGATTCTCTGTAGGGAACGCCCTCCGTGGCGTTCCGTGAGGCGGGATAGACGGTGAACACCGGGTTCACGGAACGCCACGGAGGGCGTTCCCTACAGTATCGGAGCGTTTATCCTTGACTCCCGTTCAAATGGTATCACCACCCCGCAAGACGCCGGCTCGCCGACTGGCGGGCGCCCGGGTATACTTTGCCGCAGTTGTGAGCTTAAGGGCGGGCGGCGTTTCTTGTTGAGGGATGGTCAGTTTTGAACTCGGCTTCGGCGGTCGTCGCAGCGGATGCGGTCAGCATGACGTTCCCCGGCGGGGTCCAGGCCCTCGGCGACATCAGTTTTACCTTTCGTCAGGGCGAGTTCATCTCGCTCGTCGGGCCGTCGGGGTGCGGCAAATCGACCCTGTTGCGGCTGATTGCGGGCCTGGCGAAGCCGAGCCAAGGCGCGTTGACCGTGGCCGGCCAGCCGCCCGAGCAAGCCCGGCGGCGAAAGGCGATGTTGTCGTTTGTGTTTCAAGACGCGACGCTGCTGCCTTGGCGCACTGCAGCCGACAACGTGCGGCTGCCGCTGGAGTTGGCCGGCGTCGCGCGGGGCGAGCAAGAGCGGCGGATCGGCGAAGGGCTGTCGATGGTTGGCTTGAGCGACTTCGCGCGAGCGCATCCCCGGCAGCTTTCCGGCGGCATGCGAATGCGCGTCTCGCTGGCCCGGGCCTTGGTCACGCGCCCGGAATTGATTCTGCTCGACGAGCCATTTGGCGCCCTGGACGACATCACGCGGCAATCGCTGAACGAAGAACTGCTCGGCCTGTGGAACAAGCATCGTTGGACGGCCGTGTTCGTGACGCACAATATTTCTGAGGCCGCCTTTCTGAGCACGCGGATCCTGGTGATGAGTTCGCGTCCCGGGCGCGTGGTCGCCGATTTGCCCGTGCCGTTCGCGGCGCCGCGCCGCGCCGAATTGCGGGCCGAAGCCGAGTTCGCCCGCTTTGTCGGCGAAGTCGGCCATCTGCTGCGAAAGGGGCGTGCATGAAACGCTTCGCACGCTGGTTCGTCGGCTTCGCCTTGCCGCCCTTGGCGTTGTTCGTTGTCGTGCTCGTGGTCTGGCACTTCGCTGTGACGATATCGGGCGTCAAACGATTTCTTGTGCCGCGGCCCGGCGATGTGTTCCGGGCCGGCTGGGAAAATCGCGAGATGCTGTTTTCCGCCGCGCTGACCACCGGCAAAGCCGCCGTCGCAGGCTTCGTGCTGAGCTTCGTCGCGGGCTTGCTGACGGCCTGCGCCTTCTCGCAGTCGCGCGCCATCCAGCGCAGCATCTATCCCTACGCGATCTTCCTGCAAACCGTGCCGATCGTGGCCATCGCGCCGTTAATCGTGGCCTGGTTCGGCTACGGTCTGAAGAGCGTGATCGTGGTGGCGTTCATCATCAGCCTGTTTCCGATCATCACCAACGCCACCACCGGCCTGACCGAGATCGACAAGAACCTGCTCGAACTGTTCGAACTGGCCGGGGCCTCGCGTTGGCAAACGCTCTGGAAATTGCGACTGCCGGCCAGCGTGCCGCACCTGGCCGTCGGGGCCAAAATCTCTTCAGGGCTGTCGGTGGTGGGCGCCATCGTGGGCGAGATCTTCGCCGGGTCGGCGCAAGAACAACGCGGGTTGGGCTATCTGATTACCCAATCAAGCGGCTTTTTGAAGACCTCTGAACTGTTCGCAGCCGTGCTGACTTCGGCCGTGCTCGGCATTGCGATCTTCGGCGCCGTCAGTTGGCTCGGCGCCTGGGTCGTCTCGCGCTGGCAAGGCGAGAAGCTGCTCGGGCGGTAGGAACGTTTGGGAGCGCAGCAACATGCCTGCGTCTTCTCGCGTCGTTCTTCTGTAGGGAACGTCCTCCGTGACGTTCCGCCTGAAGCGAGTTGGATTCTCGACCGCTGGTTCACGGCACGCCACTGAGGGCGTGCCCTACAAGGCTGCGGCGCAACGCATTTCCGCGCCCGTTTCACACGCCCGAAATCGAGCTTGCTTTTTTTCGCCAAGCTTGACATATATCTATACGCACGTACAGTTATTCGGTGAGGTGCTAGCAATGCTATCGCGCGAGCAAGTCGTGACTGCCCTGAAAGAGCGGATGCGACAGGCGGAAAATTTGCATCATGCTCCTGGAGAACGACTTACGACTGGCATTTCGGCCCTCGATCGGCTGCTGCCGCAGGGCGGCTTGTCGCGGGCAGCGCTCGTGGAATGGCTGGGCGAGCCGGGCGCGGGGGCCAGCACTTTGGCCCTGTTGGCTGCTCGCGAGGCGTGCCGCGAAGGGGGCTCGCTCGTGGCGATCGATCGCCCGCGGCGGCTTTATCCGCCGGCGGCGGCGATGCTGGGAATCGATTTGGAAAAGTTAATCGTCGTTCGGCCGCAAACTCAGGCCGACGAACGCTGGGCGGTCCACCAGGCGTTGAGTTGCCCGGCGGTCGCCGCCGTGCTGTGTTGGCCCGAGAAGCTGGACGACCGCACGGCACGCCGCTGGCAACTGGCGGCCGAGCGGGGGAAAAGTCTCGGTTTGCTGGTCCGGCCCGAGCAGGCGCTGGCCCAGCCAGCCTGGTCGGAACTGCGGCTGCTGGTGCGGGCGCTGCCGGCGGAGGGCAACCGCCGCTGGCAGGTCGAGGTGGTTCATGGCCGCGGGGCGAGTGCGGGCAAGAGCGTGGAGTTGGAATTCGACGATGCAACGAGCGCTGTGCATTTGGCTCCCGAACTGGCCGATTCAACGCCGCACGCTCGCCCGGCCGGCGCTTAAGCGACGCCCGCTGGTGGTTTACGAGCAGCACCGCCGCGGCTGCTTCCGCGTCACGGCTTGCTCGGAGTCGGCCTCCGATCGCGGCGTTGAGTCCGGCATGCCGCTGGCCGAGGCGACCAGTCTGGCTTCCGCCGAGTTGGCCGAAGACGATCCGCGCGCCGATCGCGAGGGCCTGGAAGAACTGGCCGCCTGGTGCGAGATGTTCAGCCCGATCGTCGGCCTGGAAGGCGGTCGCCATCCGGAAAATCGGCCGGAAAGCTTATTGCTCGACGCCACCGGGCTGGCGCCGCTGTTCGACGGCGAGCCGGCGCTGGTCGAGCGGATCGCGCGGGCTTTCGCCCAGCGCGGCTTATTGGCCCGCACGGCTTTGGCCGATACGATCGGCGCGGCTTGGGCGCTGGCGCACTACGATTCTGGCGGTTTGCTGGGGCATCGCTGCGCTCTGCCGCCAGGCACTCTAGCGCAAACCGAATCTGGAAGGGTGGCTGGCGGCAGAGCGCAGCGATGCCCCAGTTCGGCAGATGACGATCAAGTTTATCTGATCGCCCCGCCCGGCCAGACGCAGCGGCTGCTCGAACCGCTGCCGGCGGCAGCGCTGCGCCTGCCTGGGTCAACAACTGACGTTCTTCATAATCTTGGAATCCGTTTTATCGGCCAATTGCTGGCCTTGCCGCGGTCGAGCCTGGCCGCGCGGTTCGAGCCGGAACTGATCGAGCGGCTCGATCAGGCTCTGGGCGCCGCGCCGGAGCCGATCGTCGCCCATCGCCCGGCGCCTGACATCGCCGCCGAACGTCTGCTGGAATATCCGATCCAGCAGCGCGAGGCGGTGCAACACGTGCTTGGGTCATTGATCGAGCAAGTCGCCGACGCGCTGGCGGCCGGCGGGCAAGGGGCGCTGCAATTGCAGTGCGAATTGAGCTGCGAGACGGGCGAGCGGCTGCCGCTTTTGTTCGGGCTGTTCGAAGCCAGCGCGGCGCCGCGGCACTGGTTCGAGCTGGCGAAGTTGCAGTTGGAGCAAGTCCGGCTCCCCGGGCCGATCGCGGCCGTGCGGCTATCGGTCTTGTCGGCGGCGCCGCTCGTCGCCCGGCAGCAGGAGCTGTTCGTCGACGAGCGACCACATTCAGCGGATTCTGGCTGGCGGCAACTGGCGCTGTTGGTCGACCGGCTTAGCAGCCGGCTGCGGCGCGAGGCGGTGTTGCGGGCCGTGCTCACGCCCGACGCTCAGCCGGAATACGCCTATCGCTACGAGCCGCTGACGGGCGTCGGGCCGCGACGGAAACCGGCGCCGAAGTCAACGTCGAAGTCCGCGTCAAAACAGGCAGGACCGTGGCCGCGCCCCGTGTGGCTGTACTCGGCGCCGATGCCGCTGGAGACGCTGGCGGTCGCGCCCCAAGGACCGTTGGTGCAATTTCTTTTGCACGGGCGGACGCATCAGGTGGCGCGCCGCTGGGGCCCCGAGCGGATTCGAACCGGCTGGTGGCGCGGTCGCGACGTGAGGCGCGATTACTACCGCATCGAAACGTCCGCCGGACAGCGGTTTTGGATTTTCCGCCGACCAAGCGACGGTCAGTGGTTTTTGCACGGAAGTTTTGATTAGTCCGGTTTACTCACTCGCCCACACCAACCCGAAGCGCCAGCGAGGCGCGTGGGCGGCTGTCTCCTCGCTGGCGCTTCGGGTTGGTATGCAACGTGGGTGGCTGGCGGCTGAGCCTTGGCGAAGCCCCAGTTCGCTGGGGCATCGCTGCGCTCTGCCGCCAGCCACCCTGCTACTTCAATTCCCTACAAAAAATGCCGGAACAACCTTCAGGAAAACGAGAACCCTTGAACGCCGCGCCGAAGGTGCGGCTGCCAGGGCCGCCTTATGCCGAGTTGCACTGCAAAACGAACTTCTCGTTTCTCGAAGGCGCCTCGCATCCCGACGAGCTCGTGTTGCAGGCGGCGACGCTGGGCTATGCGGCCTTGGCCGTCGCCGACCGCAACAGCCTGGCCGGCGTGGTGCGGGCTCATGCCGCGGCGAAGCAAGCGGGGCTCAAATTGCTCATCGGCGCCGAAATCACGCCCCTCGACGCGCCGGCCGCAGTGTTGATCGCCCCGGATCTCGCGGCTTACGGCCGCTTGTCGCGATTGATTACGCTCGGGCGGCGCCAAGCGCCCAAAGGCGAGTGCCGGCTGACGTTCGACGAAGTGGCGGCGCACGCCGAGGGCTTGTTGGCCGGCGTGACCGGCGAGCATGCCACCCCTGCCGAGTTGGCCGCCTATCGCGAGGCGTTCGGCGACCGCGGCTATTGCTTCGCGTCGCTGCACTATGGACCCGATGACGAGCGAGACTTGCAGCGCCGCTTGTCTACAGCCAAGCAGGCTCGGCTGCCGCTCGCAGCGACTGGCAACGTTTATTTTCATCATCCCAGCCGGCGGCCGCTGTGCGATACGCTCACGGCCATTCGCCACGAGTCGACCGTTGCCGAATGCATGGCGGCCGAACCGGGCAATCGGCTGTTTCCCAACGCCGAACGCTATCTGAAAACGCCGCAACAAATGTGGGACTTGTTCGCCGCCGCGCCGGAAGCTGTCGAGCGGACTGTCGAAATCGCCGACCGCTCGACGTTCTCGCTGGACGAACTGCGCTACGAATATCCCGAAGAGTTGGCGCCGCCGGGCGAAACGCCGCTGGAGTATCTCACGCGTTTGACCTGGTCAGGCGCCCGCGAACGCTATCCAAGCGGCGTGCCCGACAAAGTGCGGCGCCTCGTCGAGCACGAATTGGCGTTGATCGCCGAGCTGAACTACGAGGCTTACTTTCTTACCGTGTACGATCTGGTCGCCTTCGCCCGCTCGAAGAACATCCTTTGCCAGGGGCGCGGCTCGGCGGCCAATTCGGCGGTTTGTTATTGCCTGAAAATCACGGCCGTCAATCCGAACGAGATGGAGATGCTGTTCGAGCGCTTCATCAGCCGCGAGCGAAAGGAGGCGCCCGATATCGACGTCGACTTCGAGCACGAACGCCGCGAAGAAGTGATTCAGTATCTTTACGACAAGTACGGCCGCGAGCGCGCCGGCATGACCGCCGAGGTCATCACCTATCGGCCGCGATCGGCCGTGCGCGACGTGGGCAAGGCGCTGGGGTTGTCGCTCGATCGGATCGACAAGCTAGCCAAAACCTTGGAGCACCACAGCCTCGAACAGCTCGAACCGTGCTGCCGCCTGGCCGGCATCGATCCGGCCAGCCGCGTCGGGCGGCAATTGTTGAGCCTCACCGGCGGGCTCGTCGGCTTTCCGCGACATCTCGGGCAGCACGTCGGCGGCATGGTCATGACGCGCGGGCCGCTGTGCGAGCTCGTGCCGATCGAAAACGCCTCGATGCCCGACCGCACCGTCATCGAGTGGGACAAGAACGATCTCGACGAGCTGGGCATGCTCAAGGTCGATTGCCTGGCGCTGGGCATGCTGACGGCGATCCACCGCTCGTTTGATCTCATCGAACAGCACACGGGGCGCCGGCTGACGCTGGCCGAGATTCCGGTCGACGACCCGCCGGTTTACGAGATGATCCGCCGGGCCGACACGCTGGGCGTGTTTCAGATCGAAAGCCGGGCGCAGATGAGCATGCTGCCGCGGCTCAAGCCCGAGCGGTTTTACGATCTGGTGATCGAGATCGCCATCGTCCGCCCCGGGCCGATTCAAGGCAACATGGTGCACCCTTACCTGCGGCGTCGGGCGGGCGAAGAGCCGGTCGAGTATCCCAGCGATGCGATTCGAGCCGTGCTCGAAAAAACGCTGGGCGTGCCGCTGTTCCAGGAACAAGCCATGCGGTTGGCGATGGTCGCCGGCTTCTCGGCTAGCGAGGCCGATCAACTGCGCCGCGCGGTGAGCGGCTGGCGATCGTCGGAGTTAGTGTCGAGATTCAAAACCAAGCTCGTCGACGGACTGAAAGCGACCGGCTTGCCGCAGGAGTTCGCCGAGCGCGTGTTTCAGCAGATCGAAGGCTTCGGCGAGTACGGCTTTCCCGAGTCGCACTCGGTCAGCTTCGCCCTCTTGGCCTATGCTTCGGCCTGGCTGAAGTGCCACTGGCCGGCGTTTTTCGCCGCGGCCTTGCTCAACAGCCAGCCGATGGGGTTTTATGCGCCGGCGCAAATCGTCCGCGACGCCATCGAACACGGCATCGAGGTGCGGCCGGCCGATGTGAACCATAGCCGCTGGGATTGCACGCTGGAGCCGACCGCCGCCGCGTTCGCCTTGCGGCTCGGCCTGCGGATGATCGGCGGCTTGCCGCAGGCGCAAGTGCAGGCGATCGAACGGGCGCGCGAGTCGGGCGAGTTCCGCTCGGTGCAAGATTTCGCCCGGCGCAGCGGCTTGAGCCAGGCGGCCATCGCCCGGCTGGCCGCGGCCGACGCTTTCGGCTCGCTAGCGCTCGATCGCCGCAGTTCGCTCTGGCAGGCGCTGGGCCAGGAGAAGCGCAAGCGGCCTCAACCGCTCTTCGCCAGCCTGGAAGACAACGAGCCGCCGGTCGCGCTGCCGGCCATGAGCCCGCAGGAAGAAGTGTTCGCCGACTATCAGACGGCCGGGCTGTCGCTCAAAGCCCATCCCGTCTCGTTCTTCCGCGCCGAACTCGATCGGCTCGGCGTCGTGCCGGCCGAACGGCTCGTGGAAATGTCGCACGACGATCCGATCTGCGTCGCCGGTCTGGTGTTGGTGCGGCAGCGGCCCGGCACGGCCCGCGGCGTGACGTTCGTCACGCTCGAAGACGAGACGGGCATCATCAACCTGATCGTCCGCTTGCAGGTCTGGAAGCGGCATTACCAGGTCGCCCGCACGGCCTCGGCCTTTCTGGCCCACGGCCGATTGCAAAAGCAGCACGACGTGATTCACGTGCTGGTTTCGAAGCTGGCGAACATGGCCGGCGCGGTACACGAGATGCGGTCGCAATCGCGGGATTTTCGCTAAGCCAATTGTACTAACCTCCTGTAGGGCACGCCCGCCGTGGCGTTCCGGGAAGCGAGAATTGGCGCCATTTCCGCACTTCTCGGAACGCCACAGAGGGGGCGTTCCCTACAGCGTCTACCGCACGAACCCCTGCTTGCGCACGCGTGAATTCGGCCGATTCAGCAGCGACGAGCATCTCTCAAGCGAACAGCTCCATCGCCGACATTCCCGTCCCGTCGATCGTGGCGTAAAACGGCCGCTTCTCGACGTCGAACGCCGTCTTGGGGCTGACGCCCATGGCGGTCAGAATCGTGGCGTGCAGGTCGGTCACGCTGATCGGGTTTTTGACGGCCATGAACGGCCGCTCGGGCGCCGACTCCCCGTACAAGAAGCCGCGCTTCACGCCGCCGCCCCAGAGCACGACCGACGACGAACCGGTGAAGTGCCGGTGCTGGCCGTAGTGCTTCAACTCCTGCATCACGTCGACCTTTTCGGTGGCCTGGTCGGCCGCGTTCGAGCCGGGCTTGCCCTCGATCAGCATGTCGCGGCTGAATTCGCTGGCCAGAATCACCAGCGTGCGGTCGAGCAGCCCGGCGGCCTCCAGATCGAGAATCAACTGCGAGATCGGCCGGTCGATTTCCTGCTTCATTTTCTTGAGCGTCGTGTGGCCGTTGGCGTGCGTATCCCAGTTGAAAAACGGCACGTACTCGGTCGTCACCTCGACGAACCGGGCGCCCGACTCGACCAGCCGCCGCGCCAACAGGCAGCCGCGACCAAATCGTCCGGTGTCGTATTTCTCGTAGCTCTCTTTCGGTTCGAGCGAAATATCGAACGCGGCTCGCTCCTTCGCACTCAACAGGCGATAGGCGTTGTCCATCGAACGGACGAGCGATTGCTGCTGGTGGTCGCTGAGGTATTCGCGCCGCGGCGAGCGGTCGATCAGCTTGCGATAGAGCTTGTCGCGGTTGGCGAAGCGGCCGGAGTCCATGCCCTTCGGCGGCCGGACCGATTCGGCGGCCTGCTCGGGGTACGGCAGGTTCATCGGGCCGAACTCGCTGCCGAAAAAGCCGGCCGTGGTAAAGGCCTTCAACTCTTCCTGCTCGCCGACCCCTTCCAGCCGCTGGCCGATGTTGATGAACGGCGGAATCACCGGGTTGTTCGGCCCCAGTACGCGGGCCATCCAGGCGCCCAGGTGCGGGCAGGCCACCGTCTGCGGCGGCACGTAGCCGGTGTGCCAATGGTATTGATGCCGCGAGTGCAGAATGCTGCCCAGGTCGGGCAGCACGTGCGAGCGGACGAGCGTCGCGCGGTCCATCACCTGGGCGATCTGCTCGAGCCCTTCGGTGATCTTGATGTTGCCGACGACCGTATCGATCGCCGGGAAGGTGCTTTCGACGTCGGCCACGCGCACGCCCGGCTCAAAGGGAACGTATTTCTTTGGATCGAACGTATCGGGCGCCGCCATGCCGCCGGCCATCCACAGCAGGATGCAGGCATCGGCCCTGGGTTGGGGGCGCACGATCTTTTCTCCGTCCGCCGCCGACAGCAGCCTCGGCTCGCCCGCCATCAACGCCGCCGCGCCGGCGGCCGCCAGTTGCTGCAAGAATTCGCGGCGGGCTTTTTGACGTTCGATCGATCGTGCGTTCATCGTCTCTCTCTTTTGGCTTCTGTCTGTCGTCTTTCGCCGGCGCGAGAGCACGCCCTTGGGCTCCAGCGACCGGCGACAATCGAGGCTACCGCGAATCCAATAGTTCACCCTAATAAATTGCGGGCAGAAATGCCAGCGATGAGTATCCGCGGTAGTGGGCTAACAGCGTGTTGCTGGCTCTTGCAAGGCGCCCCGCCTAGCTTTCCGGCCCGGCGGCTTACGGCTTGCGGGCAGTCCGCGGCGAGCGCTGGGGGCCGAGCGAAATTCCGATCCAACCGTCGGTCACCACGCACTGAGTGATCGCCAGGCCGGCCAGCCGAGAATCGCGGGCCAGTTTCGGATCGACCAGCGCCAACTGCCGCTCTTGGGAGAACACGCGGCTGAAGATGCCGCGCAGCGCAATCTGCGGCTGGGCCCCGAATCGTTCGCCCCAAAGCTGCACCGTGCCGTCGCGCACCAGCCGCAGATCGAGCCCTTGCCGCACGGGTTTGTAATACGCTCGGACCTGAAAATCGTGCCAGACGCTGGGGCGCTTCCACAATTCGGCGACGGCCAACGTGATTTCAACGCGGCCGTTGACGAATCGCACTTGAACCGCGTCGCGGGGAGCGAACTCGATGCGCATGTCGCTGGGATACTCTTCCGAAAACGCTGAAGCGTCGAGCCCCAGAATTTGCGCCAAGTGTTTCTGCAACTCGGGGAGCGCGAACGAGCGGCCGTCCAACTGCAAGCGTTGGCCCACGTTGTTCAGCAGCGATTGATGAATCTGCACGCTGGCCAGACTGTCGGCCAAGGCTTGCGGACGGGGCGTGCAGGCCGCCAATTGCTCGTCGCTGGCCACCCGTGCGCGCAGCGTGATTCGCTCTTCACTGGTTCGCATGGCCGCCACGGTCGGTTCGAGCGACAAGTCCCGCAGCGGCGCCAGCACGCGGGCCTGGAACTGCTGGTTGGCCTGTTTCAACTTCGATTCGACCGCCGCGTCGAGTTCCTCTTGCACGCGAGAAGCCACGCGCTGCCGGGAAATGCGCCGCAGGGCGCCCTCCTGCTCGGCATGTTTGACGCGGGCGACCGCTTCGATCACCAGGCCCAGCAGGGGCACGTTGTCATAGTCCGTTTCGACGTCTTGCAACTGCGGCGTGTTCGAAGCGTCGGCTTCAGCCGGCTGCGTGTGAACTCCGGCCAAACCCACGATGATTTCCTTGCGCGCCAGGTATTCGGCGTCGCTATGGCTGTAGAAGGTGGCCGGCCCGCTGCGCGAGGTCGTTCGCGCCCGTACCTGACCTTGCACCTCCAAGGCCACGCGCACACGGTGCGGATCGGGAATCAACCGCACGCCCAAATCGGCCGTCGTGCGACTCCAGCCGTGCGTCGGCACGCCCAGAATCCGGTCGCGCACCGGGGCTTCGATCGGATCCTGCCGGGGAACCAGCCGATTGAGCAATTCCGCCGTGATCGCCACGCGCAAGTTCGAATTGCGATAATGGGCGTCGAGCCACGATTGAGCCTGCGCGGCGACGGGCCCCGGCCCATCGGCGACCCGTCTCACCAGCCGGGCCAGCTCCAGCGCGTCGCTCGGCGAACCCGATTCTTCGAAGCGTTCCAAACTCGTCAGCAATTGCCGCGGATCGACCGGCTCGGCGATCCAACGGTGCAACTGGCGGTCGAGCGCCGACAGCGGGCTGGAGGCGATGAACTGCCGTTGTCGCTCGTCGAAAGCGGCGCGTTCGAGCTTTTCCAGCACGCGCCGCGCCAAGTCGCGCTCGGCCTGCTCGTTCAGTCGTTGTCGAGCCAGGGCGTCCAGAGCGCCCAGTTGCAGGTACTCGCGCCACGATTCGCCCGCCGGATCGCTGCTGGTCAGGGCCGCCACTTCGGCCACGCAATGAGCGAGCCGCCCGTGCTCGGCGGCCGTCGGCGAACCGGCGGCGCCGCGATGTTGGGCCAGTTCGGGCGTCAGGCGCCAAATCTCCACGTGCCGCATCAGGGCGTGCTGGATGCGCCCCAAGGCTGCGGCGGCGCGAGGATCGGCAAGCGGGCGCTCCAGCGGGCGCTGGCTGACGGCCAGTCGCTGCAACTCGTCGATAATCTCCGCCGCGCGCGGCGTCGCCGGCCCGGCTTGCCGGCACAGTTCGCGAATCAAATCGCCAGTCCGGGTCGCCCACTCGGTCGCCTCGCAGTCGAGCGACAGCCGGTCGAGATTCGCCATCAACACTTCGGGCGTTTGCCAGAACGCGGGCTGCGCCTCAGGGGTTCGCGGAGCGCCGTTGCGAGCCCTCTTGGAGCGCGCTTGCCTGTTGCCGGCCGATTTCGGCTGCGCCGCCTTGGAACGCCGAGGGCTTGCCGGCGCCGTTAAGGCCGGCGGCTCGGGTCTCGTGCGCTCGCGAATCGCGATTCGCGGCTCCGGCGCCGCCGCGGGTTCGGCAACGCGCAACGGCGGCGCCAGCGTTGGCTCGCTCGGCAACGGCTGGCGGTTGGGCGCGATTTCGACCTCGGGGTCGACTTCATCGACCGGCGCTTCGCGAAGGACCTCGATTTCGGCCAGTTCCTCGCGAATTGCCGGCTCGCGGTCATCTGGGGCGCGGTCGTCCGGTTCTCGTTCGACCAGGCTCATGACCTTGCCGAGCGGCTCGCTAGACGCCAAAGGCTGGCGCTCGAGAGGCGGCGCCGATCGTAGCGGCATCGGAAGGGTTGCTTCGGCCGGCGGCATCGAGCGTTTGGGGGTCGAATGTTTGGAAGCCGAGCGTTTGGAAGCCGATTGGACTACTTGCCGCGCGACGGACGGCGCGGCCCGATGCGAGATTTTTCGCCAACTGCGCGGGGTGGTCACGCTGAAGACGAACAGGCTTGTCAAGGCCACAAGAAAAAGCCAAATCGGATTCTGCGGACGGCTCATCGCTTCCTCGGTTGCCGGCGCGTCGATTCCCCCCTGACGCAAGATCGCTCTAGCCAAGATCGGCAGCCGGAAGCAGTGAAATGGAAACCGTTTACCCGAAAAGTCGCAAGTCTGCGGGGGTCGACCCAAGCGATCGCCGCCGACGGCCCGGTTTTCAGGACGAATGGACGTTGAACGGGCCGATCGACTAAGAAAACGAACGTCACGCCGGCCGCAGCGCGGCGGAACCATCTGGCTTGCGCTCCTTTTGAACTCTGCCCAAGCTTCGCAAACTTCCGCCGGTTCCGAGCTAAGCTAAGCCGTCCGTCGCCGCCGCCTGGCTGCAGGCGGCGCCGTGAACTCGTACAGCAAGGCGTTGCCTTGTTTGGCTACGACCTTCGCGGCGCCCGTTTCGCGCAAGCAGTATGCGACGCGCTGCGCTGTCCAGCGCGGCGCAGCGAGAAGCTGCGATAGCTGCCCGGTATGAAACGGGCGGGGTAAACCGGGCGGAATCAGCTCGCGCAAATCGGCGGCCGTCGACAGGCGATGCACGTCTTGCACGGCGCAGAGCTTCTGGTCCTCGACGACGAAGTCGTTTTTCCGATAGCGCCGGCGCCGGCCGTGGCCGGGGTAGCGCCATTCTTCGATCTCGACGAGCACGATTTCGAGCGTCAGCCGCGGATGCGGAAAAACTTTGGTGAAATAAACCAGTTCGTCGAACACGCCGAGCAGCGAACCTTGCTTGGGGCTGCGGCGGCGCTCGACGATCGGCCCGCCTTGGCGCGACCGCTTCACCAGCAGTTTGCCGGCGACGATGGGCTTGACGATTCGCAGCCGATGCGTTTGGAGCAGTTCGCGGGCTTTATCGCGGATCGCGGCCAGCGAACCGTGCTGGATTTCGACCAACTCGTCGCCGTTGACGACGTCGATGCGAAAATTGCCGTGGCGCACTTCCAACTGCGCGGCGTCGACGGCATAAAGCCGTTTCAATTCTCGATGCAGCGAAGTTTCCATGACTGCGGCCGCGCACGCCCGATGCGCGTTTCACCGTGAAACGCGCGAGCGCGATTGGTAGCAGCGCGAGCGAGATTCGGCAATGCCAAACGACGTTCTATTGCAGCCGGACGCCAAAACCCTTCAAGGCCGGCAGTTGCTCGTTCTTGGCGGCGTCGCTGAGCGGGTTGTCGGCCAGGTAGAGCCGCAAGTAGGGCGTAAAACGCTTCTCGCCTTCGGCGTCGGCCTTGGCCGCCGCGACTAAAGGCGCCAGGTCGGTCAGCTTGTTGCGTTCCAGAAACAGCATGCTGAGCTGATTGCAACTGGAGATCGGCGCCAGATCGGCGATCTGGTTGTCGCTCAGTTTCAACAGCGAGAGCCGCTTGATCTCGGCCAGCGGGGCCAGGTTGACGATCTGGTTCTTCGCCAGATCGAGCGACGAAAGTTTAGTCAGCTTGGCCAGCGGCGCCAGATCGGTCAGCTTGTTCTCGGCCAGGTACAACGCCGACAGCTTGGACATGGCATCGAGCGGCGGCAACGAAGCGAGTTGGTTGGCCGAGAGTTCCAGGTACTGCACGTTGGCCAGCCCGGCCAGCGGCGTCGCGTCGGCGATCTTGTTTTTCGACAAATCGAGCGATTGCACCTTGGTCAGGGCCTTGAGCGGCGTCACGTCGGCGATTTCGTTGCCGGGCAGGTGCAATTGCAGCAGGTTCGTGCATTTGTCGAGCCCCGTCAGGTCGCGAATGCCCTTCGAACGGGCCTCCAGCACGAACACCTTGCGCAGGTCGTCGTCGGTCAGCGGCGTCTTGGGATCTTTTTTATCGAACAGCACCGAGCGGACGGCCGTTTCCAGGTTCGCATCGGCAAACGGCCCCTCGGCCAGCGCGCTGCGGGCGGCCATTTGCATGGACCAGCCGGCAAGAGCCGCCAGAATCAGTGTTCGCATCAAGTTGTTTTTCATGGGTTGTTTCCTCCGCACCAAACCGCCCCCCTCAATTACCCGTATCGTGCCATCTTAACTTGCCAGGCCCTCGGATTTCCACCCGGCTCATGGAGGCTCATCCGGCGGGCCGTTTGGCCCGCTGGCCGAAAGAGGGACGCACGGTTCGCGCCGTGCGTTCGCCGGCTCAGCATTCACCTGCCGGCGCCATCAGGCGCGCCTGCCAGTCATCGAAGAACCGGCCAGGCCGGCTCAGCTTTTTTCGCGTTTTGCCTCCCAATCGCGAGATTGCTTTTCGCCGTTGCGTTCGAACTCGGTCTTGCCCTTGATCGTGTCGTCGCTCAGTTTGCCTTGGTACTTGATCGTGAACTTCTGCCCGTTCCGCTCGCGGGTAACCGTAAACGCCACCTCGCCGTCCTTGAACGTGGCGTCTTCGATGGCGATCTCCTGGTTGTTGCGTCCGAGCATCGTGCCCGTGAGCTTGTCGTCTTCGAGCTTGAGTTTGAGCGTCAGCTCGCGGGATTGATTGTTGAACATCACCGTCCACTTCCAGGTTCCGGTCGGATCGGCTTTCTCGTCGGCCATCGCCAAACTGCAAAGTCCGCTCGCCAGAATCGCCCAGGCCGCCGCCACGAGAGTCAAGCGTTTCATGGAAATCGCCTCCAAAAGAAATGGTGGGTGCAACGCCGTATGGTACGAAAGGCCACGCACGCGCAGGCGCGGAACGCCCCGCCGCAGCTACCGCCATGATAAGACGCCAAACTCGCGACGCAACGCGCCGGGGCCGAATTCTTACCCGCCGCGGCCAGCGTGGAAGCGGCATCCTTGCCGCTTTTCACCGCGGTCGGCTCGGGCGACGAAGGAATTCAACAGGCAGACGCTTGCCAGGGCAAGCAGCCGGCGGCATGGAAATCGAGGCATGTCAGCTCTCCGATCGTCGCGATTAAGAACGCAACGATTAATATAAACGATCCGTAAATAAGTGCAGAATAAGGGCGATGATTGAAACGCAAAAAGTTGTCACGCGGAGTCGCGGAGAGCGGACAATCGCCGTTTCCTTACTTGCTCCTCTCTCTGCGGCTCCGCGCCTCCGCGTGAACTGATGACCGCATTTCAAGTTAGCTCGGCTCGTCGCCGCCGTGCGAACTTCGATCGATTTCCGCTCGGTGTGGAAGTTTTGGTAATCCACGGGGCAAACCGCAACGAGATTCACGAACCGCGCGAAAACAGGCTGCCTCGCCGGCGGTCATTTCGCCTTTCCTGCCCTGGCCGGATCGACGAACGACTCGGCGCGAATCGATAATTGTTCGAGCACGACGTCGACCCCGCTGTCTTTGCTGAAGGCGCGGGCGTAGACCTCTGCACGCATGGCGTCCGCCTCGCCGACGAGATGCTCGGAGATCAGCCGATAGTCGTCGGAGTCGCGCTCGGCAAAAAGATAGTAGGCGACCGGCCCCTTGCGCGCGATTTTGAGCTTTCCGGCCGCGGCGGGCGTCGGTTGCGATTGCATCGACATCGGCCGATCGAGCTTGTCGGGCAACTCGAAGGCGAAGATTGACTGCGAGATGTGCTGGCCGTCGTCGCGTTGGCGGCGTTCGAGCATCAAATCGGGATTGTCGGCGCCATCCAGCCGCAAATGTAAATCGATGCCGGGGCCCCAGGCTTTGGCAGCGGGCGTCGTTTTCAACTCGCTATAGACGGCGACGATTTCGAAGTCGCCGTGCAGCCGGAAGCGGGTCTCGTAGCCCACGGCGCCGGGCTTCTGTTGACCGACGGGCAGCACGATCTTCGCCCCGGCGGCCGACCGGCTGATAAACGTTGCGGCGTTTTGGGGCACGGGCGCCAGTTCGCCGGGAATCGGCTTGGCGCCGCGAAAGTCGAACTGGAATTGGGCTGTCAGCTTCTGGGCGTCGAGTGCGGCCCGCTCGGCCGGCGACGCGGCCAGTTCCTGATCGGCCAGCGAGGGCAGCGACTTCGGCCAGGCGCCCCGATAGAGCACGTTGCGCACGCGGGCCTCGGTATGGGCGGCGTCGTGGTACAGTCCGAACATGCGCTGATTCGTCGGTTCCAGCTTGCGCTCGTAAATCTCGATGCCGTTGAGCTTGAGCGCGACCGTGTCGCCCGTGAGCGTCAGCCGCACCTGGTTCCAGGCGTGATCTTTCAGCGGCAGCGCGGCGGGGCCGCGGCGGTGTTCCTGTTCGATCGTGCGGTTGTCGGGCGTCAGGCCGGTGCGGTCGAACTGGGCGTCGGAGAGCCAGTGGATCGCGACGCCCGAGGGTTCCATCAAGAGCGCCAGCCGGTCGAGCGCCGGGGCGACAGTCGCTTCGCCCGGCTGATAGTAAAACTCGTAATCGATCCGGCCATCTTCGAACAGCGGGCGGTGATATTGCAACAGGCTCTCGCGCACGCCTTCGCCGGCGTCGGCAAGTTTGCGGCCGAAGATCTCCTCGCCGCGCTTCGCCCAAGCGGCCTCCTCGCCCGCGACCGACTCGTGGTAGTATTCGGCCAGCCAACTATCGAGATTGGCTGCCGCCGACAAGTTGATCTCGTCCGGCACGCTGGGCGAGCCGCTGATGCGAACCTGTCGAACTTCGCCCAGGTACGGCCCCCAAGACTGAATGGCCAGCCAAGGATCGGGCTCGGCGGGCAGGCGTTCGCTGAACACCTGCCGCCCGTTGACGAAAGCCGTGTACTGGCCGTCCTTGACCGACAGGCGGCAGCGAAACCACTGTCCCAGCGGGGCGAGCGGCGGATCGATGGGGCCGTTGGGTCGGTTGCGTTCGAAGTTCGACAGCGTATAGTGCTTGTGGTCGTAGAGAACGCCGAACTTGAGCCCGGCGTATACGGCCTTTATTTCGCGCCAGCCGAACGTGCTCAGCTCGGCCTCCAACTCGAAATCTCCCCGCAGCGGCACGCCGAAGTAAACATAATCGAACTCGTGTCCCGCGTAGTGCATGAGCCCGCCGGGGCGATGCTGCCAATGCACCGGCGGCTGCCCATTGCCGCGGCTGGCGGCCGTCGCATGGTTCGCCTCGCGCCATTGCTTGAGCGCCAGCGGAGCGCCAAATACGATGTTGCCGTCGGGCCGCGAAGCCAGCGCGGCGCGAGCGCGCAAATGGCGAGAAATGTTGACCCAGCGCGGGGTCGTCCCTTGGCTTGCGTCGGCGATCTGGTTCAGCATCGTCATGGCGATCGGCCGCAGCGCCGGCCGCTCGAAGGCCGCCCAGGCGGCCGCCAGCGCCGGCCAACGCCGGTATTCCGCCTCCGCTTTCGGCGTGGTCTTGGCGAGCGGGTAAAGCGTCGCGAGAGCCTGCCGGGCCCGTTCATCGTCGTGGGCGGCGACGGCGATCAAGGCCAACAAGGCCATTTTGCCCTGCTCTGAATATTTGTCTTGCATCGCGCGGGCTTCGACGGCGACGCGCAGTTCGTCGAGCTTGCCCAACTCGGCGGCGACGGAGACGAGCTCCAGCGCAGGCGCGACCAGGTCGCCCCCGCGATGAACGCGGCGCGCGCCTTCGTCGAGCGGCGGCGCGGCGCTCACGGAATCCGCCACCGGCGGGGCGGGATCGGTCGGCGTAAAGTCGCCGTAGAGCCGCACGACCGAGCCGCGGACCGCATCGGGCAGGATCCAATCGCGCAAGTATGCGTAGCGCTCGGGCGCAGGAAGCGTGCGTGAAGCTTGCCACGTCGGCCACGTGCTCAGGTAGACGTTTTCTTCGCCCAGCAGCGTTTCGGCGAGCCGACCGGGGTCGATGTCTGCCTTGGGATCGATCGGCGAGAGCAGGTTCGCGAGTTGTGTTTCGCTCAGCGTTTGCGGCCAGTCGTCGCCCGTGAGCACGACCTTGCGCACCTGGGCCGCGGTGCGGTCTTTGAAGTGAAAAAAGCTGAACAGCCGATCGTTGCTTGCTTCCAACGGCCGGCGGTAAATCTCGACGCCGTTGAGTGCCAAGGCAACTTCGCCTTCCGCCAGCCGCATCTCGACGGCGTTCCACTCGACCGGCTGGAGCGGCAGCCGGTCGGGGCCGCAGCGACTGGCCGGTTCGACGGCCCGGTTATCGGGCGGCAGCCCGGCGGGGTCCGTCTCGCCGTCGGTCATCCAGTGCAGGGCTACGCCTTCGGGTTCGAGCAGAAACACGAGCCGATCGAGGGCCGGGTGTACGTGGACGGCCTCCGGCTCGTAGAAGAACTCGTAGCGCAGCGTTTCGCGGTCTCGCAGCGGCCGCAGGTAGTGGAGCCGGCTCTGCGACGACTCGGGCGATAAGCCGCTGACGCGGCGACCGTGAATCACGCCTGCGGCGGCGCGCCAGTCGTAGTCTTCCGGCCGCAGCGTGTTGCCATAGCGATAGTAGCCGCCGTTGTTGTTGTTGTTATTGTTCGGGTCGGGCCGAAACAAGCGCGGCGGCTGGCTCTCGTTGTAGTAGTGCGTCAGCCAGCCGTCGAGCCGGTCGCCCGCAACGAGCTGCAGCTCGTGCGGAATCGTCGGCTGGCCCTTGATCTGCACGTTGCGGAACGCCGTGCGACGCTCGCGACTGGTGAACAGCGCCAGCCAGGGCGCGGCGGGGCTTGGGGCGTTCTCGCGATAGACCGTTTGCCCATTGATCAGGAACTGCACGCTGCCGGGCTCGACGCGCACCGTGTAGCGATTGAACGCCCCCGAGCGAATGGTGAACAGCTTGCTCTGGATCTGTTCGTGATGACCGACCGGATAGACGGTTGCGTTCTTCGAGAATGCAAAGGCCTCGAGACAGAGACCGCCGTAGCCGAGATTGGCTTCGGCCCAGGCGCCGTCGAGCAAATCGGCCGAGACCTCGAAGGCGCCGGCGAGCGGATAGTCGAAGATCAGATGGTCGGACGCGGCGCCGCCAACGTGAACGGCTTGCTTGCCGTCGACGGCCCACCAGGGCTTGGCGGCGCCCGAGCGATGCGCGGAGGCATCCAGATAAACCGCCGGCTGCCAGGGGATTCGTTGGGCGACGTCGTCTTGCCGCTGGCCGCCGCGGCGCCGGGCCGCCAGGTCTCCCACATCGATCCGCAGATGCGAGAGCAGCGGATGGTCCTGGGCGCGCTGCGAATAGATGAGCAGCGAGTCGAGCATCTCGCCGCCCAGGTCGTTCAACTGCGAACTGGCCGCGCAAGCGTTGGCCGCCAGGTATTCGCCCCAGGGAGTCGGCTTCGTACGGTCTTCCTGGGCCGGAATGCTCTCGGACAACTGCGTTTTCAAGGCCTCGGCCGCCTGCCGCGCTTCCTTGGGCCGGCGCCGGGCAAGTTCGACCAGCACCGCCAGCGCGCCGGCATTCTCGATTTTCTGGTTTGGATCGTTCGCCGCCGCACGCACCAATTCGGCGAGCTCGTCCAGCTTGCCCGCGCCTTGCGCGGCCTCGACCAGCGCGGTCAGCGTGCTCTCGACGTCGCCCGCAGCGTTGCCAGAGTTCCCGAATTCCGCCGGACCGGCAAACGGCTGGGGCAGATCGTCGCGCGGCACGAACGCTGCCAGCAGCCGCACGGCTTTACGGTCTTTCGTGGGCAGCGACCATTGTTTTAGTTTTTCGTAGCGCACTGCGGGGGGCGCCGCAGCCAGTTGCCGGAACAAGGCGACTGCCGCGGGGCCCACGTCGATCTGGCCGTAGTTGGAGGGAATCGTCGTGTCGGCATACTGGCCGAGCATGTCGAGCGCGTCGTCGATTTGACTGGCCGCGGCAAACTCGTTGGCGACTTTGGCCAATTGTTGCTTGCGGCGGTAGACGCCGTAGTCGCCCGAATAACGCACGTTCATCTGCTGGCAGACGGCCAGATAATCGTCGAGCGTCTTGCGACCGGCTTCGGCGGCGCCGGTGCGCAACTGATGGCGCGCCACCAACAACAGCAAGCTGGCGGCCGGCTCGTCATTGGACGTTTGTTGGGCCTGGGTCGACAGATTGGCGGCCGCCGTCTCGGCGATGCCCAGCGCCCTGGGCGCCAACGCGGCGTCGGCCAAGGCAGGCAGCGCCGCGTGGCAGGCCAGCTCGGCCGAGCTTTGCAGGGTCTCGCTGACGATCCGCTGGCGCAGCCAATCGAGGTTTTCCGCCGCAGCTTGGCGGTCGCCCTTCGCCAAGGCCAATTGCACCAGCAGCACATGACCGGGCAACTGCGCCAACGGCTGTGGCAGACGCTTCGTGATTTGCTCGCGGAGCCGATCGGCGCAATTGCCGCGGACCGCCCACTCCGCCAGCGCCTTGCCGGCGCTTGTCGGGCCGCGCAACGACGACGTGCTCAAGGGCGGCGCGTAGAGCAGGATTTCACCCGGCCGGCCCGCGGGCATCACCGCCTCGGCCAGCGCCTCGTAGATGGCGGCCGGCGGCGCGGCGTGCCGTTTCCAGAGGGCATCCAGCCGCCGGATGCGACTTTCCACGCGCTCGGCAATTTGCGATTGGTCGTTGTCCGGGCGGTTCGATCGCGTCATGCGGATGACCTGCCCGCCGCTGCGCTGCATGGCCTTCATCGGCAGCACCGGCGGCCCCGGGCGCAGCGCCTCGCGCGCCGCCCGCAGGCTCAGTTCGTGCAGGCCGTGCTCGGCGGCCAGGGCGGCGATTTCCATCGCCTGGTCGAACTGTTCGAGCGTGGCGACGGGCAAGCCGGGCGATTTTTCAGGCGCCTTGGCGCCGCGGGCGGGCGAAGGCCGGGCGCGTGGCGGCGCCGGGGAATTGTCAGCCAACGCCAGTTGCGTCGGCAGGGCGCGGTCGAACATCGCAAGCGACGCGGCGAGCGGCGTCGGCAGCGAACGCCTGGCGGCGACGCGACTGCGCGCGGCGCCGAGCCGGGCGCTTGGCTTGACGCCGTTGACGGGCTGGGGCGCTTTGCCGGGCTGGGGCGCTTTGCCGGGCGCTTTTTTCGATTCGTCCGGCTCGGGCAGGACCAATTGGAGCATTTCGCCCCAACTGCGCTCGGCCGCCTTGCGATCGCCGCGATCGAGTTCGGCCTGGCCTCGCTCGCGGAGCATGGCCAGGGCGTAGATCGGGTCGAGCTGTCGCCGGGCGGCCTGCAAGGCTCGCTCGGCCAGCTTGCCGCCGGCCTCGCGAAGCGAATCTCGCTTCAAGCACTCGCGGGCCACCAGCCACAGACCGATCTGGCGCGCGGCTTCGCCCCGCTGGCGCGAGTTGGGACGGCCCCCTGCGGCGACCTCCTCCAACGGCGTTTCGGCGACCAGCTTTTGCAAGCGCTCGAGGGCCGCGTTGATTTGGTCTTCTTGACCGCCCGCCAACGCGGCCAGCGCCGCGGCGATTTGCGCCGAGACATCTCGCGGGTGGTCGCCGGCCAGCGCGTTGGCGCGCGCCTCGGCCTGGGCGCGCAACGCGGCGTCCGATGCGGCCGATTTCAGTACGCGGGCCAGCATGCTCGTCAGCTCGGCGCGCGAAAGATCGCGCGGCTGCACCATCAGCAACAAGTCGATGGCCGGCGCGTCGCGCCCCGCTTCCTCGGGCGGGGCCAAAAGCGTGTCGATCGCGCGTCGCAAATCCTCGGGCTTGAGGTTTTCCATCGCCTTGGCCAGTCCTTGCTCGGCTCGCTGCTGAAAGTTCCCGCCGCCCCAGTTCTGCGCGAGTTCGAGCGACTCTTTGCCGGCTAACAGTTCGTTATACGTCTTTGCCGCGTCGGCGACGTAACCCAATTCGAGCAGTTGTTGGCCGATAGACGTCAGATTTTGCACGCGCTCATAGGCCGCGTAATTCGGATCGTAGTTGTCGTAGTTGCTGCCCCTCGCCAACTTCAGCACCAGCGCGCGAGCGTCTTCATCGCGGCCCGCCTGATGATAGATGCCGACCAAACGTTTGAGCGGGCTATAGCTGTATTCGAGTCGCACGTCGGGGTTGTCGACGGTGCTCTCGTAAAGCTTCGTCGCCAGGTCGCTAAATTCGCCGCGGTTCTCCAGTTCCTGGCCCGCCACCCAGCATGCATAGGTAGGCAGCGGCGAACGCCGGTCGGCCAGCAGTTCCTCGATTGCGGCGCGGGCCTCGGCCGGCTGGCCGCGACGCGCCTGGATCAGCGCCAGCAGCAACTTGCCGCCGGTCCATTGCGGAAAGTTCTTGACGGCCGTTTCCAGTTCCTTCGAGACGGGTTCCAACTCATTGCGCTGCGCTGCGGCGTCCAAAAAGCGGCTGACGAGACTGTTTACCCGGCCGTCGCCGTTGTAAGACATCACGCTGGTGACGCCCGACCAGGCATCGGCCGGCGCCACGCCGGCTTTCGGGATGACCGCTTCGCGAGCGTAGCCGTAGGCTTCCTGCGTGTTCCAGAACTGGTTATCGTACATCTGCGAGAGGAGCTGATCGCGTTGCGTCGGAAAGGCCTCCCAGGCCATTTTGAACAGCTTCATCGCCTGCGTTCGCTGTTCGGCGGTGCGGGTCATGTTTCGGATGATATTGGTGACCGTGTAATAGTTGCCCAGCGACTTGAGATCGATGCCTTCCAACAGCTTGACCAGCTCGTCTTCCTTTTTGGCTTGGCGGAAGGTTTGTTCGATCTGCCAGTAACTATTGCCGAACAGCCGGGGCTCCTTCTTGATCGCCGCGACGTAACGTTCGACGGCCGCCGCGGGGTCGCCGGCTTGCGATAACTGCTGGGCCGTTTGGTATTGCAGCCGGGCGTCATCGGGCCGCGCCGCCGCCATTTGCTGATACATTTCGACGCTTTTTTTGCGGTCCCCTGCCGCTTGGTAGTATTCCGCCAACATTTGATGAATCTGCACCGAGTGGGGCGAGTTCTTCAATTGGGACTCGGCCCGGTCGATCATGTCTTTGAGCTTGCCCATCCGCGCCAGCACCTGAATGGCCTGCCCGCGGGCGACGTCCTCGCTCGTCTGCCCCATGTTAAGATTGTTCTGCCGCGCGGGGGCGCGGCGCAGGATTTGGTGCGCCACTTGGGCCGCCACGTCGGGTTTGTCCTGGCCCTGGTATTGCTGCATCAAGGCCACCAGGGCCGCGGTGCGGTTGCCCGCCTGCCGCCGCGCGCGCGACACGATGGCTTCGGCCAGATCGTGCATGCCCAACTGCCGCATCTGCGCGGCCAACTCGATCTGCAGTTCGGCGTCGAGCCGCAACCCGAACAACCGTTCGGCCGCCTGCCTGGCCCGTTCGATTTCGCCCGAGCGCACCGCCACGCGCAAGGCCAGCAGCTCGCGGCGCTGCATGGTCGTCTGATCCAAGGGCGTCACGGCGTCGGCCAGCTCCAAGGCTTCCTCCAGATCGCCGTTGGTCTCGCATAGCTCGGCCAGTTCGAGCTTCAGGTTCAAGTCGTCGGGCGCCAGTTCGCAGGCCCGCGCGAATTCGTCGACCGCCTCGCGAGGCGATTCCTGCCACGACTCGACATAGGCCACGGCCAACTGCGGATAGATGCGGTCGGCGCCGCGCGCCGGATCGGCCGCGGCGGCGCGCAGATGCGCCGTGAGGTCGCTCAGCAAGTCGTCGCGCTTGTAGAGTTCGTAGGCGTTGCGCAACAGCATGATGCCGCCCGCGTCGAAATAATCGTTGGGCAGCGGGAAAGCGATGCGGACGTTCGTCGGGTTCGACCCGACATAGATCCGGTAATAAGGCGAATTGACGTTCGTATTCGAGCGGCGAGTCGCACTCGGGCGAGCGGCGGCCCGCGTTTGCTGCAGGTAGTAGGCCCAATAGCGGTCGTACAGCCGCAACACCTCGGCATGTTGCTTGGCGTCGGCCTGCTTGCCCATCAGCCGTGCCAAAGCGTCGGCGACCGTGCTCGAGTAGTTCGCGGCGCTCGGGCCGCGGCGGTTGACGGGTTGTTGGGCCAGCTTGTCGAGCAGTTTCAGTGCGCTTGCGGCGTCGCCGCGCTGGCTGGCGAAAGACAGCATCGAGACGATGCTCGCGCTCTGGTCGGCCTGGTCCAGCGCCTCGCCGTAGATTTGCTGCTCTTCTGCGGTGCGTTTGGCGCGGCGCAATTCGGCGGTCACGTTGTTGAGAACTAGCTGTCCGTAGTAGCCTGATTGGTCGAAAAACTCGGGCCGTTTTTGGCGGAGGCTGCGATACGCGGCCAGCATCCGATCGAGTTCGTCGGCAGCCAGCGGTTCGATGCCATCGTCGGCGCCGCCAGCCGAGCGCGATGGGCTAGTGCGATTGGGCATTACGGTTCGGTTGCCCAGCGACGACAGATAAACCCATTGTCCCATCGGATCGTCGCCGTCGGCCAGCGCCTGCCCCGCCTGGAACATGGCCGGATAGTCTTGTCGGACGGCCTGCAGATAATACCAGTCCCATCGCGCGCGCAGCCGGCGATCGGCGTCGGGCGATTCAACGGCGTCGTCGCGGGCCTGTTTCTGCTCGGCGAGAAAGGCGTCCTGTTGGCTGCCCTTTTCGGCGAAGGCCAACAGCCAGGCCAGTGCCGCCATCCGCGCTTGGCCGAAATCGCCCGGCGACCAGAGCCGCGGCTGGTTCGAGTAATAGGACTGCACTTGCAGGCCCGTGACGCTGCGGATTTGATAGGCCGCCTGAACTCGCATCAGCGCTGGCGGCAGCTCGCTCACGAGCGACGTCTGGCGAGTCGAGACGCCCGTCGGCTGCCGGGCCGTACGGCTCTTGAGCGCTTTGGCTTCGGAGCCGAGGTCGTCGTCGCTCAGCCGCAAGGCCAGGATTTTGCGGCAGCGGGCCGCGGCCTCCTGCGGCTTTTCGGCGGCCAAGACCTGCGCTTCGCGGTAGAGCATCTCCCAGTCATCGGGCCGTTCGCGCAAGGCGCGGTCGGTCACGGCGAGCGCCGTTTCGCCTTTGCCCGAGTTGATCAGGCTGTCGATCGCGCGGAGCACTTTTTCGGGCTCTTCCTCCTTTTCGGTCAGCCGCTGCCAGATGGCGCTGGCCTCTTCGGTTTGGCCAGTGCGCGTCAACAGCAGGGCCAGCCGCGTTTCGCTCTCTTTGCCGGGCGCCAGGCGCACCAACTGCTGCTGGTACTTGGCCGCCTCGGCCAGGTCGCCCTCGGCCTCCAGCAGCGTCGAGAGCTGTTGCAGAAGCTGCGTGTCGCTGGGGTTCTGCGACAACAGTCGCACCAGTTCCTGACCGGCCGTGCCGTAATCGCCGGCGGCGTGATACGCCTGCGCCACGCAAATGCTCGGTTCGCGCGACTCGCGGGCTTCGCGCCGCAGGCGTTCCAGGCGTTCCAGCAGGCGGTCGAAGTGGTTGGTTTGCAAATAGAGCTCCGCCAGCCGCGAAACGACGTCGAGTTTCGGCTCCAACTCGCCGGCCTTTTCGAAGGCCCGCCAGTAAAGCTCGATCGCTTCGTCGGTGCGGAAACGGTCGGCCAGCGTTTTCGCCAAGGTCAGCAAGACCCGCGGATCGCTGGGATTGGCCCGCAGCGAGCGGCGCAGCGTTTCCAGCCCCTCTTCGCTCTCGCCGAGTTGGAAGCAGAGCTCGGCGAAGAATTCGTAATGCTCCGGGTTGCCGGGCGCGGCGGCCAGCAGATCGCGGCCGGCGGCCAGCGCATCGTCGCGGCGGCCGAGCCGGGCTTCGAGCTTGGCGACTTCCGTCAAGTACAGCGTCCGCGAGCGGCGATCGATGGCCGCCAGCTTGCGATAGGTGTTCGCCGCGTCGAGCAGGTTGCCCGCAGCTTCTTCAATTCGCGCCGCCGCCGTCAGCGCCCGCGCCGATTTGCCGTCGAGCGCCAGCGCCTGGTTGATGGCGGCCGTCGCCTCGGGAAGCTGCCGGGCCGCCTCGCGCAGCCGCGCCAGCCGATACCAGTCGCCGGCGTCGGCATTCGACTCGATGCGCTGGCTCAAGGCGTCGATCTCGGCCGCGAGCCGCTCGGCCCCCTCGTACACTTTGATCTGCTGGTTCAAGACGCCTTCGTGCTCTTCGTCGTTTCCGGCCAGCTTTTCGGCTACGTCGAGTTGAGGCAGCGCCTGGTCGAACTGCCGATCCTGGCCGAGCAGGTCGGCGTAGGCGAGCTGCCGGGAAAAGTCGTCGTTTTCCAACTCGCAGGCCTGGCCCATCGTGTCGACGGCTTCCTTCAAGTAGCCGAAGCCCGAGAGCACCTCGGCCAGCCGCGTCAGGTTCTTGGCGTTTCGGTTCGATCCGGCGGCGATGGCCCGCCACGCGGCCAGCGCCTCGTCGGATCGTTTGAGCGTGTGGTAATACTCGCCGAGATATTCGTGGTACTGCGGCGAGTCGGGGTCGAGTTCCACGGCGCGACGATAAAGCGCAAGCGCCTCGTCGGTCATCTCGGCGTGCCGGAACAGATCGGCCGCTTGCGTGGCGGCTAGCGGATCTTTCGGCCGGGCGGTCGCCAGCCGCCGCCAGATCTTGGCGGCCGCTTGCTTGCGCTCGGCCTCGTCGCGAGACTTGTCGCGCAAAATCAACTGCCCCCATTCGCGCAAGTAGTCGGGATTGTCGGGATCGGTCTTGTCGAGCGCCTCGTACTGGGCGATCGCCTCGGGCCAGCGCTGGTCGAAGATCAACTGCTCGATGAACGTCAGCCGCAGCTCTTTGCGCGAGGGGGCGAGCTTGATCGCCTTTTCCAGCCACGTCTGCGCCTCGGGCACGCGGCCTTGCGCCGCCAGCGTGTGCGCCAGCCGGGCCATGGCGTCGACGTCGTCGTCGTGTTTCTCCAGCCAGCCGGCGTAGTACTTCGCCAGGCCGGCCTGATCGTCGTTCCGCAGGAAGGCTTCTTCGATGCGGCGGCGGACCTCGCGATAGAGCCAGCTATCGGGGTTCAGATCGGCCAGCATGGTCTCGAAACCGGCCAGGGCCTCGGCGGTCTGGCCGAGCTTCAACTGCAACTCGCCCGCCTGCATGCGAAACAGCGATTGCCGGTAGCGGTCCTTGGTCGAGTTGGCCAGCTTCCGATAGCGAGTCAAAGCCTCAGCGTGCTGGCCTTCTTCGGCCAGGGTCGAAGCGATTTGCTCCTGAACGCGGGCATCGTCGGGAAACAGCTTTTCCAGCCGCGCCCAGACGGCCAGCGCCTGCTCGTTGCGCTGAGCGCGCTGGTAGACACGCCCCAGCGCTTGAAACACCTCCAGCAGTTCCGCGGGCGGCGGCTTGCGCTCGATCGCCCGCTCGAAAGCCGCGGCGGCCGCTTCGGGCTGGCCGACCAGCACGAGCGACTGACCCAGGTAATAGGGCGCCAGGTAATTCTTGGCCGCCGCCTTTTCAGCCTGTTCGAAGGCGGCGACCGCAGCCGCATCGTGCCCGCGTTGCGATTCGATCAGCCCCACGATCATCCACGAGACGCCGTCGGCGGCGACTTTCGCGGTGCGCTCGCGATAGGTTTCGACGAGCTTGTCGAGCGTGCCGCGTTCGACGTGATAGCCGTAGATGCGGTCGAGCGCCGTGCCGCGCCGCGGGTTCTTTTCGAGCACGGTGAGAAATCGCTCGATGATCTGCCGCTCGCGCGCTTCGTCGGCATCGTCCTGCGCAGGCGCCGAGTGCTCGACGGCGACGACGACCAAAGCCAGGAACAAGATCCGCAATGCCAACGTCCAACGGGTCATGGCTGTTTCTCCTCTCAGCACGGCAGCCAACCGAATGCGACTCATTGCCTCATCCCCTTCAACGAGATTCGCCGCGTCTAAAGCTCGAAATGACCGTTGACCGGAGCCGCATAGGCTTGTCAGCGCTTGAGAAGTGTCTGGCAGCGTCCGGCAAGGATTCTCACACCGTAGGCGCGTGATTGGTGAATGTCAACTTAATCAAGTTCCTGCGCTGTGAGGCGCCGCGCCGTCGCAAATTATCGAGTTTGCAATATTTTATGACAATTTGGTTGACAACCTTGCGCCGACGCGGTTTCAATGCAGGCGTTGTGCGGCCTCTCGTCTTCGGAACCTTGCGGCCCCTGGGGCAGCCATGTTGTCAGCTCAGTCCTTTCTCTTCGACGACGGCCGTTCTGTTCGGAATGTAATCGGCGCGCTATCGTTATTCGCGGCTGGCGCACCGCACCGATCGACCTTTCCGCGCGGAGTCTCTGCTGCATGAGCGTGACCGAAAGCGTAACGGAACAGACGAAACAGGAACTCGATCGTTTTCGGCAGGACTACGATGCCTTGCGCCGCGAGATCGGCAAAGTCATCGTGGGCAACGACGAGATCGTCGACGGCACGCTCACGGCGTTGGTGGCCGGCGGGCACGTGCTGCTCGAAGGCGTGCCGGGGTTGGGAAAAACGCTGCTGGTGCGTACGCTGGCCGACGCCTTGCACCTGAAGTTCCAACGCGTGCAGTTCACGCCCGATCTGATGCCGGCCGACTTGATCGGCACGAACGTGGTGCTCGAAACGCCCGAGGGGGGCAAGCGGTTCGAATTTCAGCCCGGCCCGCTGTTCGCCAACGTCGTGCTGGCCGACGAAATCAACCGGGCCACGCCCAAGACGCAATCGGCCTTGCTGGAAGCCATGCAGGAACACTCGGTGACGGTGGCCGGCCGGACGCACAAGCTGCCTCAGCCGTTCTTCGTGATGGCCACGCAAAACCCGCTGGAAATGGAAGGCACGTATCCGCTGCCCGAGGCCCAACTCGATCGCTTCCACTCGAAGCTGCTGGTGCGGTTTCCCAACTCCGCCGAGATCGAAACGATTCTCGACCGCACGACCGAGGTCGCCTCGCCGAAGGCCGAGCCGGTGCTCGACGGCGCCCGCATCCTCGAATTGCAGAAGCTCGCCCGGCAGATTCCGATCGCCGACGAAGTCCGCCGTTGGGGCATTGCGGTCGTGCTGGCGACGCATCCGGAAAACGAACGGGCGGCGCCGAAGTCGCGCAGTTTCGTGCGCTACGGAGCGAGTCCCCGCGGCGCACAGGCCATGATTCTGGCGGCCAAGATTCGGGCCATCATGGACCATCGCTATCACGTCGCCCGCGACGACCTGCGGGCCGTGGCGCCGGCGGTGTTGCGGCACCGCTTGATCTTGAACTTCGAAGGCCAGGCGGAAGGCATTCAACCGGATGCGGTCGTGGAGAACGTCTTGGAGAGCGTCTGATCGATGCCGCTGTTCGACTCCGACTTTTTGAAAAAGCTCGAATACCTGTCGCTGATTTCGCGCAGGGTGTTTCGCGGTTCGCTGTTGGCGCAGCGCCGCACGATGCAGATGGGCGGCGGGGTCGAGTTCGCCGATCACCGCGAGTACGCCCCAGGCGACGACTTTCGCTATCTCGACTGGAACGTCTACGCCCGGCACGACGAACTGCTGCTCAAGCGGTTTCAGGAAGAAGAAGACCTGCACGTCTACCTGTTTCTCGATTGTTCGCGGAGCATGGATTTCGGCTCGCCGAACAAGTTCGATTTCGCGCGGCAGGTGACGGCGGCGCTGGCCTATATCGCCCTGGCCGATCTCGATCGCGTGGCAGTGATTGCGTTTTCCAATGAGATCGTGGCCGATTTTCCGCTCACGCGCGGCAAAGCCCGCATCCTTTCGCTGTTGAAGTTCCTGGAGTCGCTCGAGCCGCAGGGCACGCTCACCGACCTGGCCCGCGTGGCCGCCGGTTTCGTGCACCGCACGCAACGCCGCGGGCTGGCCGTCGTCGTCAGCGACTTTTACGACCCCGGCGGCTTCGAACGCGGGCTCGACCTGCTGCGCCATCGCCGCTATGAGCCGCACGTCGTGCAAATCTTCGACCGCACGGAAGCCGAACCCGCAGTGCTGGGCGATATCGAACTGTACGACATCGAGACTGCGACCGCCCGCAAGGTGACCGTCACCGAGCGCAAGCTGCGGCAGTACCGGGCGATCTTCGAGCAGTTTCAGCAATCCCTATTGCGTTACTGCCGGAACTACGGTCTCGGCTGCACCCGAACGTCGACTGAAATCCCGTTTGACGAATTGGTGTTGAAAATGATGCGCGCTTCAGGACAGGTGGGGTGAACACAGCAAACTAAGTCCGGCTTTTGGCTTTGAATTCCCGACCTCTGTCTCCTGGCGCCGCCGTGTCCCTCGCCCACCCTGCTGCACTCGCTTGGCTCGCGCTCGCTGCGCCGATCGTGATCTTCTACATCCTGAAGATCCGCCTGCGCCGCGTGCCGGTATCGACGATCCTCTTCTGGCAGCAGATCTTCGAGGAGAAGCAGCCCCGTTCGATCTGGCGGCACTTGCGGCACCTGCTGTCGTTGCTGGTGCAGTTGGCCATGCTATTGCTGCTGGCGTTTGCCCTGGCCGAGCCGTTCTTCAACTGGGAGATCGCCCAGGCCCGGCGGCTGGTGCTGGTGTTGGACAACTCGGCCAGCATGCGCGCCGCCGACGTCGCCCCCAGCCGCTTCGACGAAGCGCGCCAGCTTGCCCGGCGAAGTATCGACGGCCTGCGGGCGCGCGACGAGATGGCGATCGTGGTGGCGGGCACGCAGCCGCGAGTCGTTTGCGGGCTGTCCGGGCATCAACGCACCTTGCGGCAAGCGCTCGATTCGATCGAGCCCAGCGACGGACCGACTTGCGCGCCCGAGGCCGTCGAACTCGCCAGACGTTTGCTCTCCGGCGGCGAAAACGGGCGCGTCGTGCTCGTCTCCGATGGCTGCTTCGAGGGCGCAGCCGCGCTGGCCGAAGGGAAAGATATTGAACTGGTCGTCGTCGGCGCCCGCACGGCGAACGTCGGCATCACGCGGTTTCAAGTCCGCCGCAGTCTGCTCGACCCGATCGGCTACGAAATCCTGGCCGAAGTACAAAACGCTTCGGAAGAGCCGGCTAAATGCCGCATGGAACTCGATCTGGGCGAGGACGTGGTCGACGTGGCGCCGCTGGAGTTGAAGCCGGGCGAGGTCTGGGTTCACGTATTCGAGAAAACGTCGGCCGAAGGGGGCGTGCTTACCGCGCGGCTCGATCACGAAGACGCCTTGGCGTGCGACAATAGCGCTTGGGCTTTGCTGCCGCGTCGCGAGATGCTGCCGGTCACGCTGGTGAGCGAAGGCAACCTGTTTCTCGAAAAAGTCTTCGAGGCGAATCCGCTCGTCAAGCTCACCGTCGTGAAGCAGCCGCCCGCCAAGCCAGCGCCCGGCTCGATCACGGTGTTTCATCGAAAAACGCCCGAGCGGCTGCCCAAGGGCCTGGTGTGGGTGATCGACCCGGCCGGCTCGTGCGACCGCTGGCAAGCCGGCGAGAAACTGGAGAATCCGATCGTCACGGCGCAAGACAAAGACTCGCCCTTGATGGCGTATGTACGGTTGGACAACGTGATCATGCCCGAGGCGCGAAAGCTCACGTTCGCCGAACCGCCCAAGGTGCTCGTCGGCGCCGTCACCGGCGAGCCGCTGTATGCCTACTTCGCTAGCGGCGACGATAAGGTCTTGGTGCTCTCCGTCAATCTCGATCAGGGCGACCTGCCGCTGCGGACCGCTTTTCCGATCATGGCGACCAACGCCCTGGGCTGGTTCGCCGGCCACCGCGGCGAATTGCGCGAATCGCTGGCCACCGGCGCCATCACCGAGGTCGACCTGGCCGCCAAAGCCGGGCAGAAGCCGGCGCCCGGCGAAGGCGATTCCGCCAAGCCGGCCTCCGACGCTTCGCTTTTCTCGCTGGTTGCTCCCGGCGGCCGGCGCCGCGCGTTGCCGCCTGGTCTCGCGCAGACGACCGTCGGGCCGCTCGACGAGTGCGGTTTGTGGCAAGTGGCTGCGGGCGAAGCGAAGTCTCCGCCCGAGAAGCCGGCGCTCGAACTGGCCTGCAACCTGGCGAACCGTCAAGAGAGCGACGTGCGGACGCCGGAGACGCTGTTAGAGCGAAGGGCGCCGTCGCACGCGGCCGCGGGCATGCTGGTGCGGCCGGTCTGGTTCTATCTGATTGCGCTGGCCTGGTTGTTGGCGGCGGTCGAGTGGTATCTGTATCAACGCCGCTGGATCAGTTGAGATGACCGACTCGACCATTCAATTCGAGCTGACCGATCCCGTCTGGCTGGCGACGTTGGCGGCGTTGCCGGTGGCGGCGTATTACTTCGTGCGCAGCCTGGTCGATTTCGCCCGCTGGCAGCGAATCACGTCGTTGGCCGTGCGATTGGCGATTCTGCTGTTGCTGGCGCTGTCGCTAGCCGGGCTGACGCTGATTCGCCCGACGCACGAACAGTACGTCGTGTTCGCCATCGATCGCAGCTTGAGCGTGGGGGACGAGTCGCAAAAAGAAGTCGATGAGTTCATCAAGCAGGCTCTTTTAGCCCAAGGGGCGAACCGCGCGGCCTTCATCCCCTTCGCGGCCGAGCCGGGTTTGGTCGGCGACCGCCCGCTGGAAGGCTCAGCGGCGGTCAACCGCGAAGGCACGAATCTGGCGGCGGTGATCGAAGCGGCCGCTGCGTCGGCGCCCCCTTCGTACGTGCCGCGGATCGTGCTGGCGACCGACGGCAACCAGACCGACGGCGACGCGGTGCGCGCCGCGCTGCGGGCCGAGACGCCGATCGACACGGTCGCGCTCAAAACGCGCAGCGACCCCGAAGTGCAGGTCTCGCAAGTCAGCGTTCCGGCGCAGGTGCGCGAGGGCGAGCCGTTTTACGTCGACGTAGTGATCGACGGCAATCACGACGACGAAGGGCTGATCGAGGTCTATCGCGGCGCGCACAAAGTCATCGGCGAGCGCCGCAAGCTGAAGAAAGGCGAGAACCGCCTGCGATTCCAACAGTCGATCGTCGACGAGCGGCTGGCGCAGTACACGGTGCGCGTCAGCGGGCTGAAGCAAGACACGCTGTTGGACAACAACGCCGAATCGGGCCTGGTATTTACCGCCGGCAAGCCGCGCGTGCTGTTGATCGAAAGCGATCCGAAGCTCGGGCAGCATTTCGCCTGGGCGATGGAGCAGGAAGAGATTCAAGTCGACGTGCGGCCGCCGCAGGGCATGCCCGACGGTCTGGCCGACCTGCAAAACTACGAGCTGGTGATTCTTTCCAACGTGCCGGCCACGGCGCTTACGCAGCGGCAAATGGAAATCGCCCGCACTTACGTGCAGGATCTGGGCGGCGGGTTGATGATGCTCGGCGGCGAGCAATCGTTCGGGCTGGGCGGCTATTACAAAACCGTGCTGGAAGAAATCTTGCCGGTTCGCAGCGACTTCGAAAAGGAAAAGGAGAAACCGAGCCTGGCGATGGCGCTGGTCATCGACAAGTCGGGCTCGATGGGCGGCGAGAAGATCGAGCTGGCGAAAGAAGCGGCCAAGAGCGCGGCCGAGTTGCTCGGCGGCAGCGACAAGCTGGGCGTGATCGCCTTCGAAGGAGAAGCCTACTGGATCAGCGAGATGCAGTCGGCTTCGAACAAGGGCCGGATCATCGACGACATCAGCCGGCTGGAAGCGGGCGGCGGCACCAATATGTATCCGGCCATGGACGAGGCGTTCGCTGCCTTGCAAGCCACGGTGGCCAAGCTCAAACACGTGATCATTCTTTCCGACGGCATTTCCGCGCCCGGCGACTTCGAGGGTATCGCCAACGACATGGCCACGTCGCGGATCACGATCTCTACGGTCGGCGTCGGCGAAGGCGCCGACGAGCAACTGTTGGAAGAGATCGCCCGCATCGGGCAAGGACGCTATTACTTCACCGACGACCCGACGAGCATTCCGCAGATCTTTGCCAAGGAGACGGTGACGGCCAGCAAGTCGGCCATCGACGAGCAGCCGTTTCTGCCGCAGGTCGTGCGGCCCAGCCAGGCGCTGGCCGATATCGACTTCGAGGCGGCGCCGTTCCTGCTGGGCTATGTGATGACGCGCGTCAAGCCGACCAGCGAACTGATCCTGGCCTCGGAAAAAGGCGACCCGCTGTTGGCCTGGTGGCGATACGGCCTGGGCATGACCGTGGCCTTCACGTCCGACGCCAAGAGCCGCTGGGCGGCCGAATGGCTGAGCTGGCCTGGCTACGGCAAGTTCTGGGCTCAGGTAGTGCGGCACGCCATGCGGAAAAGCGAAACCAAAGGCGTGCTGGTCGAAGTCAAGCAGCAGGGCCGTCGTGCGACGGTCACGGTGGACGCCGTCGACCCGGCGGGCCGTTACCTGAACCAGGCCGAAACCGAGTTGACCGTCATCGACCCGCAGCTTCGCAATCGCAAGTTGCCGATGACGCAAACTGCGCCGGGTCGCTACATGACGCAGTTTGACACGCCGCAGCCCGGCGCCTATCACCTGGAGTTGGCGCCCAAGAGTCAAGGAACTGTGGCTTACCGCCAGTCTCGCGGGCTGATGGTCGGCTACTCCGACGAACTGCGGTTGCGGCCGACGAACGAAGCGCTGCTGAAATCACTGGCGCAGGTGACTGGCGGCGCCTACGCTCCGGCGCCCGCCAAGGTGTTTGCCGAGACCGATCGCACGGCCCAGCGCACGACGCCGCTTTGGCCCTATCTGCTGATGGCGGCCGCCAGTTTGTTGGTGATCGACGTGGCGCTGCGCCGGATCGATTTCAACCTGCTGGGCAGTTGGCTGCAAAGCGAAAAGCTGCCGACCGTGGCTCCGCCGCCGACCGTAGTCGCGACCGCCAATGGCGAGGTCGAAGATGTCCGGGAAAACCGCAAGTTTCGCTACAAAATACTTGGCTGAACGGGGGTGAAAAAGGTTGCTCGCTCGGGCCGATACGGTTACGATTCGGTTGCTCAGCTCGCCGGCGGTGTCGATCAATTCAAATCAACTTTCCGCGAGGGTGGGTCATGGAACGTGCGATCTACGGGCGGTTGGCGCAAGTTCGGCGGCGGCAACGCCGCTTGTTCGTCGAGCGGATGGCAAGTGCGGGTTTGCTCGTCGGCTCGCTGGTCGGCCTCGCTCTGGCGCTCGGCCGTTGGCTGGCCGCTTGGCCCGTGACGCCCTGGCAGCCGGCGCTGGCGTTTCTGATTGGCCCGGCATTGGGCGCCTTGCTCGGGTTCTTTTGGCCGCAACGTTGGCGCGCGGCTGCGGCGGCCGTCGATGCTCACTACCGCTTGAAAGATCGCGCCGTGACGGCGCTGGCTTTCCTGGGCAAAACCGAAAAGACGCCGCTCGATGAGTTGCAGGTCCGCGACGCCGCCGAGCACCTGTCGCGGGTCGATGCCCGGGCGGTCCTGCCCTGGCGAATGCCCAAGCTGCTGCCGCCGGCCGTCGCCGCCTTGGCTCTGGCCATGGCGCTAGCCGTCTGGCCGGCAGGCCCGCGGGCGATCAAAGCGGGCGTGAGCGAGCCCTTGCCCGAGGTGCTGGAAACGGTCGCCGCAATTCAAGAAGACCTCAACCAGTTCGAAGAGTTGGCCAAAGAGGACCAGAACCCCGAGCTGGAAAAGCTGGTGGAAATGCTGCGCGAGAAGGTCGAAGAGATGAAAGAGCCGGGCGTCGATTTGCGCGAGGCGCTGGCCAAGCTCAGCGACATGCAGTCGGCTATTCAGGCCCAGCAGGCCCAGTACAACGTCGAACTCGTCGACGCGCAGCTCGAATCGCTGGGCTCGGGCATGAGCCTCTCGCAAGCCCTGGCCGAAGCCGGCAAATCGTTGGTCGAAGGCAAGTTCGACAAGGCCGCCGAAGAGTTGGAGCAACTTGACGAGCCGCCTTTGGACCGCAAGGAAGCCAAAGCCGTCGAAGAGCAGATGAAAAAGAGCGCTCAGCAGATGGGCGAAGTCGGCCTGGGCGATCTGGCCGACGCCACCAGCGAAATGGCTGACGGCATCAAGGGGGGCAAAGGCAAGTTCCAGCGGGGCTCGCGGCGATTGGCGAAAGAAGTGAAAGGCCATCAACGTCGGCGCAAGATCAACGAACTGCTGAACGCGGAACTGAGTCGCCTGAACGAAAGCAAGTGCAACTGCCAGAAGAATTCCTTGGCGCGGGGCAAGAAGCCCCAGAAGTCGACCTCGCCGTCGCAAAGTTTCGGCCTGTCGACCAGCGGCAACGTGCGGGGCGACCAGACGAATCTGCTCTCGAAAAAGAACCTGGAGCAGGTCAGCGGTCCAGTGTCGGACGACGGCCCGTCCGAGGTCGAAACGACGCATTCGCCCGAAGGACGGCAGCAAGCCAGCCGCGGCTATCGCGATTCGTATCAGAAGTACCGCCGCCTTTCCGAAGCGGTGCTCGACAGCGAGCCGATCCCGCTGGGCCATCGGCAGACGATTCGCCGCTACTTCGAATTGATCCGGCCGGAACAAGGCGATCTGCCGCCGGCTGCGGATACAAAGTGAGCGGGTAAATGCCTGGCCGCACCCTCTCCCGACGGCGGCAGGGGAGGACATTGCCATGATCGCTTGCCAGGGGGCATGCCGTCGCGCGGATCGCTTGGAGTGGTTGCTCCTGGCGGGCCTGCTGAGTCTGTTGCCGTTGGGTTGCAATCGAAACAGCGACGCCCCATCTTCCGCTGCGCGGCCTGCTTTGCCCGGCGCTTCGCCGACCAAGGCGACGCGAGACGCGGAAAAGGCGCGACTGGCGCTGGGTTCTCGGCCGCCAGCGAGTGTAGAATTGCACAACGACGAAACCGCCAAGCTGCCCGCGTACGCCGCAGATGCCAAACAGCGATCGGCGCATGACGAGTCGAAAGCCGAGAGCGAAGCCGCTTTAGCGAACGGCCTCTCGGCGGATGACAATCAAAACCTTTCGGCCGACCGTTTTGCCTTGCTCCTGCCTCGCGCCCCGATCGTCGTCGAGTTGCGAATGACGATCGACGGACGACCGTTTCGAGCCGCCGATGAGAAGTTGGTCGACGACGTGCTGGCGGCGGCCGACCGCAACCGCGACGGGCGAGCGACCTGGGGCGAGGTCTTTGCCGATCCGAAGCGCATTCTTGGCCCGCGATACGGCGAGTCGCTCAAGTTCTCGGACCGCCAGGAATTCATGAAAGACAACGACGCCAACCGCAACGGGCTGGTCGATCGCGACGAGGCCCGGCGGCTCGTCGATCGCGCCAAAGGCTCGGCCGCATTCCTGCTCGACAATTCGCCCGACTACCGCCAGGCGAACTTGCGGCAATCGATCGTGCGGGCCTTGCTCGACGTCAATGGCGACGGCGCGCTCGACGGCCGCGAGTTGGCCGGCGCCCGCCAGCGTTTGCTCGTCGTCGACGCCAACGACGACCACATCGTCGCCTGGTCGGAGTTGGACGATTCCCTGGCCGCCGACGAGCAGGCGATGACTTCGCGGAAGCGGCTTGGCCGCAGCGATCCGGCCGCGTTGTTGCTCGGCGCCATTATCGACGCTCAGCGAGTCTTTGACGAAAGCAGCGACCTCCCAATCACGTCCCAGGAGCTGCGCCGACTCGAACAAGCCGAGCCGCAACTCGTCGTCGCCGCGAACTTCGGCGACGCGGACGATTCGCCGCCGGAGCTGTCGTTGGTGCGAGCTTCGCCTGAACTCGGGCCGGTCGAGTCGCAACTCTCGCCATCGAAGCAAGATCTCGTGCTGCAATTCGCGACTTGCCGCATCCGGTTTGCGATGGACGATCGTGTCGCCGTCGAGCAGGACGCCCTTTCGATGAAATCGATGGAGGCGATGGCTCGGAACGAGCCGGCCGCCAAGGCTCGGCCGCCGCGATTGGCCGCCATTCAGGGCGTGGTCTGCAACGAGCAAGACGTGCTGTTTTCGCTGCTGGACGCCAACCACGACCGCCGGCTCACGCCGCGGGAATTGCGGCGATGCAACGAGGCGCTGCGCGGAATCGACTCCGACGGCGACGGCCGCGTCACGCTCGAGGAGATTCCTGCGGCGCTGGCGCTCTGGTTAGGTCGCGGCCTGCCGCCCGAGACGGCGCCGCGGCGTTTGCGAGCCACGGCGCTCGCCGCAGCCCAACCCGCCGGGCCGGAGTGGTTTCTGCACATGGACGCCAATCGCGATCAGGAGGTCAGCGCACAGGAGTTTCCCGGCGATAGCGCTAAATTCCGCGCGCTCGATTTGGATGGCGACGGGTTCATCGTCGCCGGCGAAGCACAGGCGGCCGATTCCGCCGCGCGTCGCCAATAGTACGCGTTCGGCTGCGCGTCTTCCGTTTCGTTGAAAGCTGTTGGCCGACTCGCGCAAATGTTGCTTGCCTATTTCACCGCCCGCGCGAATAAAATAATCACGGTTGAAACCGCTTGCGACCATCACGTCATTGACAGGCGGCTGCTGCATTCGCGGAACCAACCTGATCGCTGCCCATCTGGCGCCGGACCATCTGGCGATAGCGGCCGCTGGCGCTCATCAGCTCTTCGTGCGTGCCCGACTCGACGATCCGGCCGTGCTCGATGACGACGATCCGATCGGCGCCGACGATCGTGCTCAGCCGGTGGGCGATGACGAAGCAAGTGCGGCCGCGCATCAACGATTGCAGGCTGTGCTGAATCAGCCGCTCGCTTTCGGTGTCGAGATTGCTGGTCGCTTCGTCGAGAATCAGGATCCGCGGATCGGCCAGCACGGCCCGGGCGATCGCCAGCCGCTGCCGCTGTCCGCCGCTGAGCTTGACGCCGCGCTCGCCGATCAGCGTCTCGTAGCCTTGCGGCAGCGCGGCCACGAATTCGTGCGCGTGCGCGATCCGCGCCGCCTGCTCGATCTCTTCCGGACTTGCGTGACGCGCCGAGTAGCCGATGTTTTCCGCGATCGTGCCGTCGAACAGAAAGATGTCTTGTTCGACGATGCCCAGCAGCCGGCGAAAGCCGTCGAGTTCGATCTCGCGCAAATCGACGCCGTCCAGCGCGATGCGACCGCCGCTCGGATCGTAGAACCGTGCGACCAGATTGCAGAGCGTGGTCTTGCCGGCGCCGCTGGGGCCGACTAGGGCGATCGTCTGGCCCGCTTCGGCTTCGAGACAGAGGTCCTTCAGCACCAGTTCGGAACCTTCGGGATATTGAAAGTCGACGTGGTCGATCGTAATCCGGCCTTCGACGCCGCCGGGCCGCACGGCGAGGGCGCCGGGCACGTCGGGCATTTCGCGCGGCTCTTCGAGCAGATCGAGCACCCGGTCGAGTCCGGCCAAGCCGCCCTGCAACGCCGTGGCGCTTTCGGCCAGCACGGCGAACGGTTCGAGCAGCATCGTCAGGTAGACCAGAAACATCATCAGATCGCCGAGCGACAGCCGTCCGGCGAGCACTTCCGATCCGCCGTAGAGCAGCAAGGCGGCCGAGGCCAGCGGAATGATCGTATCCCAGACGATCTCCACGCCTCGCGCCCACCACCAGGCGCCCAGTTCCTGCCGGGCCATCAGATGGTTGCCGCGAGCGAAGCGGCCGGCCTCGCTGCGTTGGCGTCCAAAAGCCCGCACCACGCGCATGCCGCCGAAGGCCTCGGTCGCGTGGCTGTCGACGTCTTGCCGCTGCTTGCGAATGTCGCGGTGCAACGGTCGGATGCGATTGATCCAGGTGCGGTGACTGAAATAGACGGCCGGCAGCAAGAGCAGCGATCCGGCCAAGAGCCGCCCATCGACCCAGGCCAGCACGGCCATGCTGCCCAGCAGTTGGATGAGGGCCCGCCAAGGATTGTAGAGCATGCTGAACACCAGCTCGCCGACTCCGCCGGCGTCTTCGCGCAGGATGCTGGCCACGCCGCCCGACTTGAGCTGATAAACCCGGTGCAAGGGCAAGCGAGAAGCATGCTGAAACACCTGCCGGCGCACCGCCGCCTGCACGCGCTTCGTCACCCGGGTGGCATACCCGCGGCTCCAGAGATGAATGGCCGTCTGCGCGAACGAGACCGCGACCACGCCGGCCGCCAGCAGCGCTAATAACCGGCTGCGATCGCCCGCCACGCCCCACCACTCGGCCCAAGGACCGGCCAATGGCTTGCCGCTCAGCACGTTGTCGATAACCAGCTTGGTGGCGGCCGGCGGCAACAGCTTGAGCAGCGTCGAAACGGTCAAGGTCGCCAGGGCCAGGCCGATCTTGAAGTGCAAGCCGTTCAGCAGCCGCCAAAACTCGGCCAGTAGCCGCCAAAAGGTGCGGTGCTTCGGCGCCAGGGGGCGCAATTCCCCGTGCAGCGACCCGGTGAATTTCAATTCGCCGGCGCGGCGGCGCCGGGCCAGGTCGAGTCGGTATTCGCGAAAACGGGAGCGGCTGGAGGAGGAGCCACGCGGCATGACAGCTCGTCAAGTTGGAGGATCCGCCGGCTCACGGAGAGGCCAGCGCGGCGTTCGCTCCCGCCGCACAGCGGAATCTGCAGGGCTACTCACTGCACCCTGCAGACCGCCAGCGACTTCCAAGAGCGGCGCCGCCCCCATTATAGGCGCTATCAACACTGCTGGCGCGGCCCCGACCGGCTTGACTCAACCATTCGGGCAGGCGGCGAGACAAATCGCGAGGTCAGTCCGATTGGCCTCAACCAGCCGCTCCTGCTGGAGCCGCTCGAACACTTCTTGCCGGTGAATCGGCACTTCGGCGGGACCGGCGAAGCCCAACTTGACCTTGTCTCCGCGGACTTCGAGGATTGTCACCGTGATCGAGCCGCCGATGACGATTTGTTGTCCCTTGGATCGCGATAGCACCAACATGCCGGAACCTCCTTGCAGGCGAAGTAACAAGAAATTACGGGTCCTCGCGGGTCAACTTCGGGCTTCATTCCGAAGAGTTGGGCCGCATCAGCCTTGCGGTCCGAACATGAAAAAACCTCTGAAGTGCATTACGAAGCACGCCAGAGGCCTTCACAACCCAGCTTGAACTTGTCCGCCATGAACAAGGTCCACGCGGGTAAGGGTAAGTCGCGGAGACCGAGAGAGTCAAGGGCAGTTTCCCAGGTACGCACGGTTTTTTCGGCATTGAAAAAACGCCCGATCGCGGTATGGAGATCGAGGCCCGCAATCCGCTTTCCAATCGTGAACCCTCGTGAAGGCGACGAGTTGCGGAATAGGTACGCAACTACCGGATGAACCTAAAAGCCGGAGAGATCAGCCCCAAGAAGCCCGACCTTGTGTCCGTTTTGCTGTAGCACTGTCGTCGCTCGGGAAGCAACGAACAGCAGCACCATTACACCGGCGCATGGGACGAAGGGGGCCGCCGCCGCGGCGGGCAGTATGCCGAAGACGAACATGACCCCGACAAAACCGAGCATTGGTACGACCGCCACCAACGCGCGCAAGACGGCCAGGCCCACATGATTGACTTTGGCGGCCAGCAAAAAGATCAACACGGTCCCGGCCAATCCCGCGAAAAGATACAGTAATCCTACTACTGGCAGAGGTACGAGGAACTGACTGAGCATCGCGATCAAAATAACCAAGACGCAAATCAGAATGCCTTTTTGATAAACCGCCACGCTTTTCAGATCCTCGCGGCGTCCGCTTTTGACGCCTACTGCGTAGTCATCGGATTGCGGAGCCTGAAAAGGATTATCGCTCATTGTTGCTTCCCCAAGGCTGGCATGGAATTGTTTTTCGAAGGCGACGCGACTTCGCGTTCGCCCCAGCATAACCCCTCGCCGGAGCTGTTCCAGGGTTCCGCACCAAGAGCGAGCAAAAACGAGCCAGCGTCCCAACAGGATGCCTTCGACTTCAAGAAGCGGCGCCATCGAGATTTTCGTCCCCGGCGAACAATGACCGACGCCGCGCCGGTCTGGGCTGGGCATCCAACCAACGCCGCAAGACGGCCAAGATGTGCCCGATTTCAGCTTCCGAAAGCTCTTTTCCGGCGACGATTCCGTGCCATTTCGCCAGGCACGAGCGGCAGCAAGTGGCCGTCGCGTGCTGGGCGACGAACGCCGGATGCCCGCGCATCGGCGTCTGGCGGCCGTCGTTTGCCGGGCGTGCCGGCGCCAGTCGCTGCCGCAGAAACGTCTCAGCATGTTCGAGCACCGCATCGAGCCCGCGATCGGACAGGTAACCCGCGTCCTTGGAATTCAAGCGAAACCGGCCGCGGAATTTCGAGCGGGCCAAGGCGGCGAACAGTTCGTCGAGCGGGGGCGGCGTCATGGCATCTTACTATACCGGATGCCGACGCTTTGACCGCCTGCGAACCCGCGTAGTAGTATGTTGTCGCTCGATCACACTTCGCCCAACGGGGAACACGCTGATGACACGCATCGCTTGGCGGTTGACTTGCGTTATTCTGTCTCTCGGCGCCTTGGCACGGGCGGCCGATCCGCCACCTAAGTCGGCTGGCGGCGACGATCAGATCGCTTCGGATGCAGCAAAAAAGGAACGGCTCGCATTCCTGGCCGAAACGTTCGCCTCCTATTCTCTTTCGACGCCTGGTCGAAGCGAGCAGCCCTTCGCCCATAGCGGAGAGCCGCTGTTGCGTTTTAACAATCCGGTGCGGCAGGCATTCAGCGACGCCGCTGTCTTTTTGTGGCTCGACGACGGACGGCCGCGGGCCGCGGCGACGATCGCAATCCGCAGCAAGGGGCAAGTCTCTCGCGAATTCACATCGCTCAGCAGCGAGCCGCTGGAATGCCGGGGAAAGGCGGGCGAGCGCTGGCTGCCGAAGTCGGCCGGTCTCGCCGAGCAGGATTTGCCCGACGCTCCGGCGCCCAAGGCGTCCGATAAGCTGCGGCTGATCCAGATGGGGCAACTGGCCCGGCGGTTCCGCGTCGTGATGAAGGAAACGGCGACAAACGAGCAGAGCGAGCTACGCTTGATGAGCCGCCCGATCTACCGTTTCGCCGCCGAGAAGGCGGGCATTATCGACGGCGCTTTGTTCGCCTTCGCCGAAGGGACCGACCCCGAGGCTCTGCTGTTGCTGGAAGCCGTGCGCGGCGCCGGCGAATCGCTGGAGTGGCGGTATACGCTGGCCCGCATGACCGCCCGGCCTCTCGACGCGGAACTCGACGGCCGTCAGATTTGGTCGGTGCTCGGCTTTTGGGACAATCCGCGCAGCCCGAGCGATCCGTACATCGAGATGATCCGCGGCACTTACCCGCTCACGCCCTGAGTCGCCTACTTTCTGCAAGCGAGTTGGAACATGAAAGATTTTCTCTGCTATTACGTCGTCAAACCCGACCGCGGCCCGGCCAGCGCCAAGGTCGCCCGGCGGCCGATCGAGGAACTGCCCGCGGGCGACGTCTTGAGTCAGGTCGCCTATTCGTCGCTGAACTACAAGGACGCCCTCTCGGCGACGGGCCATCCAGGGGTGACTCGCAAATTCCCGCACGTGCCGGGGATCGACGCCGCGGGCAAGGTGGTCGAAAGCGGCGCCAGCGAATGGAAGGCCGGCGATGAAGTGCTCGTCACCGGCTACGACATGGGCCAGAACACGTGGGGCGGCTACGCCGAATACGTGCGCGTGCCGGCCGCTTGGGTCGTGCGCCGGCCGGAAGGCCTGAGTCTCCGCGAGTGCATGATCCTCGGCACGGCCGGCTTCACGGCCGGCATGGGGCTCGATGCTCTGGTCGAGCGCGGCGTGTCGCCGGCCCGCGGAGAAATCGTCGTTACCGGCGCCTCGGGCGGCGTCGGCAGCCTGGCCGTGGCGCTGTTGGCCAAGGCGGGCTATCAGGTCGTGGCCTCGACCGGCAAGACGTCGGCCCACGAATTGCTCAAGCGGCTCGGCGCCGCCCGCGTCGTCGGCCGCGATGAAGTGCTCGACGCCAGCGACAAGCCGCTGTTGCCTTCGCGCTGGGCGGGAGCCATCGATACGGTCGGGGGCAAGACGCTGGCGACGCTCGTGCGTTCGGCCCATCACGACGGCTGCATCACCTGTTGCGGGCTGGTCGGCGGCACGGATTTGCCCCTCTCCGTCTATCCCTTTATCCTCCGCGGGGTCGAACTGGCCGGCATCGATTCGGCCGAATGTCCTCGCGAGCGGCGCTTGCGCGTCTGGAGAAAACTCGCCGGCGAGTGGAAGCCCAACGATTTGGAACAACTCGCGACCGAATCGAACCTCAATCAACTCGGCCCGCACATTCAAGAGATTCTAGCCGGCCGCAACACCGGCCGCGTGCTGGTGACGCCGACGACGTAGGCCGAGCCATGTACGAAACCTTCGAGCACACCGCCGACCTGGGACTGCGCGTGACGGCGGCCGATCTGCCGACGTTATTTGCCGAAGCGGGCCGGGGGCTGACTTCGATCATCGTGGCGAATCTCGACGACGTGCGGCCTGTCCGGGAAATGAGCTTTGCCGTGCCAGGAACGCAACTCGATGAATTGCTGTTCGACTGGCTCGATGAACTCCTCTACGCCTTCGAAACGCAGCGATTATTGTTCGCCGAGTTTGATGTGAGCGTCGACGACGCCGGCTTGAAGGCCGCCGCCCGCGGCGAAACAGCCGACGAGACCCGGCATCGGCTGGAACACGAAGTCAAGGCGATCACCTATCACGGATTGAAAGTCGAGCGAACGCCCGAGGGCTATTTGGCGGAAGTCATCGTCGACATTTGAGCCGTAGACGCGGCATCCTTGCCGCGTTTTTTCGTCGTCGTAGACGGGGCGCCCCTGCCGCGTTCGAAGCAAGCGGCAAGGATGCCGCTTCTACAGGCGGCTCGCGCCAAAGGCTTTCTTGCTAATGCCTTACCGGGGCAAGACTTCTGGTTTGACACCCAGCCCGAATGACCTAAGCTTCGATCGAAGGCGCTCAGGACGCGCCGGCGCAGCGATTTGCGATCTCGGAGGCCCCCGCGATGAAAACCCCCGACCAGGAGTTGGCTTGCCAGAAACGAAAGCTCGCGAACCGAGCCTTTCGCGATTTCTTCGCCTCGCACCGAGACGAATTGCAGGAGTTCTTGACTCGCTATTTCGAGGGCGACGAGAAGGCCGCGGAAGCCGCCTTGACCCTGTCCTTCTTTCAGGTCTACCGCAATTTGCACCAAACCGGGCTCTGCCCGAACCGCGCGGAATTGTTCACGATGGCGACCGACCATGCCACCGATCTGAAGGGCATGGACGCCGTCATTCCCCGCTCTCAATTCTTCGCTCTGCGCGAAATCAGTGCGGGCGAATCACTGTCGCCTCGCTGAACTTGCCGGTTTGCCGCGCAGATGCTGGCATTCTCCCGGCTGCGCCATTATCGTTAAGGGGCGGCGCCTGCGGCAAGAATCGCAAAATGCGAGTTGCAGACGGGCGCTTTCATTGGGCCAAGCACGTGGCGAGGGCGCCGCAGGCGACTAAATGAGCCAGCTCGATCGAATCAAGCGGCGCTCCGACGCCGCGACCGAATTCAACCAGCGACACAATCGCCAGGACGGCGCGCAGATCGTCAACTCGTTGGCCGACGGGCTCAACGCCTTGCGAGACCTGCTTTATACGCGCGTTCACGGCGATGTCGAACAGCGCGTCGGCGTCGATTCGCTCCTGGTTGCGGCCGCCGAAATCAAACAGTTGGAAATGGGCAGAAATGAAATCGAGCTATATGAAATCGCCGAATCGGCCACAATGGTCGCCGAACGCCGATATTTCCCCAAAGATGACCCCTGGTATCTCGATTGGCTGATCCGGCTGCGCTTGGGCGAAGCGGAGAAAAACCCGGCTGCCAGCAAACGCTTGTCGGAGTATCTTTCGCAATCCCCCGACGGTCGCCGGCGCAAGTTCTCACAAATCCTGGAGAGCAGCCTCCCCGATGCCGGGCATGCGCCGCTGGTCATTTACCGGCTGTTTCCGCTGGCCGTCTGGGTCGCGACGGCGCTGGCCTTCGGCGATCATGCCGGCGCCGAGGACGCGCGCCGGCGGCAGGTCGCCATTCTGCCCGGAATCGGCGATTGCCCAAGTTGCCACGGCTGCGTACTTGCCAACGAAGAGCGATGCCCGCAGTGCGGCAATCCCTTTTGGAACTACGAGTGGCTGATCGACGATTGAACGGGCCACTTTCCTGCCGAATGGGGTTGCAATCGCGGTCGTTTCGGGCAAAATAGCGAGATTCGCGCTAGCGAGAATCGATCGCCCAGGGCGTATCGGCAAGAAACAGAGACCCACGCGGAAGGCTGTTTGCCGATTGCGGCGTGCATCGCCGAGCGGTGAGAGCGGCAAGCGTCGAGGCAAGCCATAAGTGCAATAAATATTTAAGGATAGGTCATGTCGGAAGTTTTGACGGTCGAGCGTCGCGAGAATCTAGGCAAGCGGCACTCCCGGCGTCTGCGCAATACGGGCCAAGTGCCTGCGGTGCTGTACGGCCACGGCGAGGCGAATTTGAGCTTGTCCGCCCCGGCGGATCAGGTTCGGGCGGCCATTCGCCACGGCGCCCGAGTCGTCGACTTGACGGGCGCGGTCTCGGAAAAAGCCTTCATCCGCGAGCTGCAGTGGGACGTTTACGGCGTGGAAGTGCTGCACGTCGACTTGAGTCGCGTCTCGGCCGACGAAAAAGTCGAGGTGGAATTAACGATCGAGCTTCGCGGCGAGGCGCCCGGCGTCAAGGACGGCGGCATCGTTAATCAACTGGTTCACGTCGTTTCGGCAGAGTGCCTGGTGTCCTCGATTCCCGAGAAGCTGCACCTGAGCATCAACGATCTGAAGCTGGGCGATGAGTTTACGGCCGCGCGTTTGGAACTGCCCGCGGGCGTGACCTTGCTGGACGATCCAGAGAAGGTCATCGTCGAGTGCGTCGAGCCGAAGGCCGAGGAAGAGGCGGAAGCAGGGGCCGAAGGCGCCGAGCCGGAAGTGATCGGACGCAAGGCGGAGGAAGAGTCGGAGGAAGAATAGGCCTTGGCTTGCCGGGTCGATGTCCATGAAATTGGTGGTAGGACTGGGCAATCCCGGCCGAAAATATCAGGAAACGCGGCACAACGTCGGTTTCGAGGTGATTGCTGAGCTCGCCCGGTTGTTTGGCGGCGGACCGGCCCGAGCGAATTTCCAAGGCGAGACCGTAGATGCTAATCTGAAGGGCGAACGAGCGGTGCTGCTCACGCCCCACACGTTTATGAACAAGAGCGGCACGAGCGTCGTGCGGGCTCGAGATTTTTATAAATTGGCCAATCGGGAATTGCTGGTCGTCTGCGACGACTTGAATTTGCCGTTGGGCAAGCTTCGCCTACGGCCCAAGGGGTCGGCGGGCGGACAGAAGGGCTTGGAAGACATTATTCGCTGCCTGGGCGGCGACGACTTCCCCCGGCTGCGAATCGGCATCGGCCAGCCGCCCAATGGCTGGGATGCGGCCGATTACGTGCTGGGAAAGTTCAGCAAGGCGGAACGCAGCGAGATCGACGCGGCGATTTGGCGGGCGGCCGATGCCGTGACGATCTGGGCCCATGAGGGGGTCGAAAGCTGCATGAACCAATTCAATGCGTAACGTAAAGCACGCAACAAGAAACACCGAACCTAAAAAAATGGAGGGACGGGCGCCCCCGCCCGTCCTCAAGCCCTAAAAAAATGGAGGGACGGGCGCCCCCGCCCGTCCTCAAGCCGGGCGAGGGCGCCCCGGCCCTCTCTAGCACGAGGAGTGAAGTCTTGACGAAGAACGTCTACGAAGGACTGTTTATTTTCGATTCCAACCGCTACGGGCGGGATCAGCTCGGCGTGTCGGGACGAATCGCCGAGTTGGTGACCAAGCTCGGAGGCGAAGTCCTGGTCAGCCGCTTGTGGGAAGAGCGGCGGCTGGCTTACCCGATCAACGGACAGCGCAAAGGCACGTACTGGCTGACCTATTTCAAGCTGGACGGCGTGCAACTGCCCGCCTTCGAGCGCGAATGCCAATTGAGCGAGAGCATTCTGCGATCGCTGACGCTGAAGGTCGAGCCGCGAATTGTCGACGCCCTGGTCAGCCATGCTCAGAGCGCCGGCGCCGATCTAACCCGCAGCCGCCGGCCGGAACCAGCGAAGACCGCGGAAGTCGGCGTCGAGGCGGGCGAGGAAGCCCCTGGCGACGAAGAAGTGAACGCGGGCCAGTAGAAAGCTGCATCCTGCCGCTTGCTTCGAACGCGGCAGGGATGCCGCGTCTACAGGCTTGCTATAGAAAGCGAGTGTTTCTTGCGCGAACGATCGACCAACCGACGAGGGGGATATGGCAAGCTATAACAGAGTGATCTTGCTCGGCAACCTGACGCGGGATCCCGAGTTGCGATACACCCCCAGCGGCATGGCCGTGACGGAAATCGGCCTGGCCGTGAATGACCGCCGCAAAAACGCCAATGGCGAATGGGTCGAGGAAACGACGTTCGTCGACGTCACGCTCTGGGGTCGCACTGCGGAGGTCGCTACCGAGTATCTCAGCAAGGGCTCGTCCTTGTTGATCGAAGGCCGGTTGAAGCTGGACCAGTGGCAAGATAAAAACTCCGGCGATAAACGCTCCAAGCTGCGGGTCGTCGGCGAGCGAATGCAAATGCTTGGCGCGAAGCCAGGCCCCGGCGGCGGGGGAGGCGGCGCACGAGCCGCCGGCGGCGGGCGTGCTCCGTCCTACGACGAATCGGAATATGGTGCCCCGGCCGACTTCGGCGAACCGAGCGGTTCCGCCTCGGGCGGTCGGCCGCCCGACGACGACATTCCGTTCTAACGGATGCCGCTTTGGCGATACGGAACTAGGACGTAGGTCAGGCTTTCCAGCCTGACGCGCGTCAGGCTAGAAAGCCTGACCTACAAACAAATTATCAGCATCTTTTAGTTGGAAACGATCATGCCCAAGCTCAGCAATAAATTGGATCAGGCCCAGAAGCGCAAGGCCCATCGCGGCAACAAACGGCTGCCGCGCGGCCCGCATGGCGGCATTGAATTGCTGCTGATCCAGTCGGTCGACCATCTCGGCAAGCAAGGCGACGTGGTGTCGGTCAAGCCGGGCTATGCCCGCAATTACCTGTTGCCCCAAGGGCTGGCCGCGCTGGCCACCGATCATCACAAGCGTATGATCGAGAAGCACCGCGCCCGGCTGCAAGAGATTCAGAACACGCGGTTGGCCGGTTTGCGGGCGCAGGCCGACGAGTTGGGTCGCCAGAGCGTGACCATCGAAGCCAACGCCAACGACGAAGGGCATCTCTACGGCTCGGTCGGCGCCGCGGAAATCGTCAATGCCTTGAAGCGCGCCGACATCACCATCACCAGCGATCAAGTTCGGCTCCGCGGCCCGCTCAAGGAGTTGGGCTTGTACACCGTCCTGATTCACCTGGGACACGAAGTCGAGGCCGAACTCAAGGTCTGGGTCGTGCCGACCGTCAGCGACGAAGCCAGCGAGAAGAAAGCCGAAGCGATCGCCGCCGAAGCCAAGAAAGCCGAGCCCAAAAAGGGTTGAGATCGCAGGGCTGCCGAACGGCGATCTTTCGAAGCCCTCTGGGGCTTGCGCGAAGTTCGTGCTGCGTCCATCTTGAATCGATGGTTGGCTGGGCCCGAGTTTTGGCGAAGCCCCAGTTCGCTGAGGCGCGACCGAGCATTCCTCGGAGCGAATTCCGGTCTGCCATCGCGTACAGGTCCTGGATTGCGGAGCGTCGCGACGCTCCCCTTGCTTCTCGTTTCTCTTCGGCGCCCCGGCATGGTAGAACAACGCTGGGGGCGAATTCATCCGGCGCGCGACGGCTTCGATCTCGCCGGCCAACACGGAGGTTCGTAGGCGATGGCCACGTATCAGCGCATCGACGACCGCAACTCGGCCCCGGCCCGCGAAGTTTCCGAGATCCTCGATCGCGTGCCGCCGCAGAACCTGGAAGCCGAGCGCGGCGTGCTGGGCAGCCTGCTCTTGGATCCCGAGCTTTGCGACGAGGTCGCGCTCACGATCAAGCCGGCCGATTTCTATTCGCCCCACCATCAGTCGCTCTACAGCCACCTGCTGGCGATGCACAACGACGGCCTGCGGATCGACGCGACGCTGCTGCACGAGCGGCTGAAAAAAAGCGGCGACCTGGAGACGATCGGCGGGCTGGCCTACCTGGCCGAGGTGGCCGACAAGGTGCCGACGGCCCACAACGCCATCTATTACGCGCAGATCGTGCGCGACAAGGCCACGCTTCGCTCGCTGATTCACGCCAGCACGGAGATTCTGCGCGACGCCTACGATTCGACCCTGGAAAGCCGCGAGCTGTTGTCGCGCGCCGAAGAACGCGTGTTTCGCATTCTCGAAGACCAAGGCGCCGGCGAACTGGCGGCCTTGCAAGACGTGCTGTACGAAGCGCTGGTGCGGATCGACGCGCGGCTCGAGAAGGGGGGCGGCGTCGGCGGCATGTCGACCGGCTATACCGATCTGGACGGCATGACCGGCGGCATGCACGAAGGCGAACTGGTGATCCTGGCGGCCCGGCCCAGCATGGGGAAGACCGCACTTGCCAGTAATATCGCCGAGCACGTGGCCATCGAACTCGGCCGCACGGTGCTGTTCGTCAGCCTGGAAATGTCGCGTCTGGAATTGGCCGAGCGCATGCTCTGCGCCTACGGCCGCATCAACGGCCACAAGCTGCGCAACGGCTTCATCTCGGCCGCCGACCGCACGAAGCTGACTTCCGCCTCGGGCAAGATGAGCACGGCGCCCTTGTTCATCGACGACACGCCCAGCCGCACGATGACCGAAATCGCGGCCACCGCCCGGCGGCTGAAGCGGCGCGAGAACCTGGCGCTGGTCGTGATCGACTACCTGCAATTGATCGAACCCGACAACCCCCGCGACCCGCGGCAGGAGCAAGTCGCCAAGATCGCCCGGCGCCTGAAAGGGCTGGCGCGCGAATTGAAAGTGCCGGTGCTTTGCCTGGCCCAGCTCAACCGCCAGGCCGAAGTTTCCAAAGACAACCGGCCGCGGCTCAGCCACCTGCGCGAAAGCGGCGCCATCGAGCAGGACGCCGACGTCGTGATGTTCGTCCATCGCGACGAATACTACATGACCAACGAAGAGGACAAGGCCCGCGTCGCCGGCCAGGCCGACATCGTCCTCGCCAAGCAGCGCAACGGCCCGACCGGCGACATCAAGCTCGCCTGGCTCCAGGATTACACCCGCTTCGAGAACCTCTCTCGCGACGAGTACGACTTCAGCGGCGGGGGTGAATTTTAATCGAGTTGGCTCCCAGAACCTGTCTTTTGCGGTTGCGCTCCTCTCGCAAAAACCAGTTCCTCGGCAGAACCTGTGGGTGGTTCCGGCTGCAGATCAAAGCGCCGAAACCGCCCATAGCTTCGGCGGAAGAGCCAAAAAACCCGCCCCTCCTGCGCCAATCGGGTAGTGATACCATTTGCGAGCATGTCAAGGAAAAAAGGGCGAATTGGAAGGACGAGCTTGGCCCCATCCGTGTTTGCCACCAGCTTTAGCTGGTGGGGACCGGCAACCATTCTCTCTCTTTGGGAGCCGGCTTTTTCAGCCCTCGGGAAGCCGGCTAAAGCCGGCTGAAAAGAAAGGTTGATGTTGTTTCGCTACCACCAGCTAAAGCTGGTGGCAGACAAAGCGATGATTTTTTCTTGACACCAGTTCAAATGACATCATTACCGCCAATCGGCGTCAGTTGACTTATACATCAGCGCGCTGTATTGTATGTCATCATCGCGGCGAGGTGTACCAGAACCGCGATCGAGGCTGGAACCATGGAATTCCGTCGGCGACAAATGAAAATCGAGCGGACTGAAGAAGAACAGGCCCGACTCAAGGCCGTGCGAGAGCGCTTCCAGCGCGAGAAGCCGACCTCCGAACAACTGGTTGCCAGCGGCGACTATAATCCGCCGATCAGGCAAGGCGAGTACTGGGAACTGATGCAGGCCGCGGCGGCGCTCAAGAAAGCTCGCGAGGCGGCCGGTATGTCGTTGCGCGAAGTGGCGGAAAAGATGGCCATCGATGCTGGGGCGTTGAGCCGCCTGGAAAACGGCGTCAACGACAATCCGACGATCGATACGCTGTTTCGCTATGCCAACAGCCTGGGCAAGCAAATCGTCGTGCAGATCGTCGATTTGCCTAGCGAACGTCAATTAACTTGAACCGAGTCGTCGCGTTGGAAGCGACTCGCGAATGAATTCGTTGAACGATTCAGCGAGCAGCGTCCGCCGAACCTCCTTGCAGCAATCTATCGTGCTGCCTACCGAGCCCAAGACTGTTGTCCGTCGGAACACGCGGACCGAGGCCGCTCCTTGAAACGCAAGAGGCATCGCCCCCTGTTCAAGCGATCACCCCCCAACCCGCTTGCCCAAATGCTCGGCCAGCCGATCGAGCGCCGGGCTGCGGTCGTCGAGCGAAAGGTGAACGTGGATCAGGCTCATCTGCTTATCGCCCCAGGCTTGCTTCAAGGCGGCGTCGAACTCGCCCTCGGTGCGCACGTCGTAGCCTTTGCCGCCGCCGAGCACCTCGGGCAGCTTGTGGTAGTTCCAGGGATGGATCTCGTTGTACTTGTAGTCGCCCGGGTGCAGAAACCGCTCGGTGCCGTAACCGTGGTTGTCGAGCACGATCACGATCGAATGGAAGCCGTGGCGGACGATCGTCGATAGCTCGTTGCCGGTCATTTGAAACGCCCCGTCGCCGACCAGCGCCACCGTCCGCACTTCGGGCCGGGCCGTGGCCGCGCCGACCGTGCCGGGCACGGCGAAGCCCATCGAAGTGTAATAGGCCGGGCCGATGAACTCGGTGTGGCCGCGGGTCATCAGCTCGGTGGCGGCGAACAGCGCGTCGCCCACGTCGCAGATCACGATCGTGCGGTCGTCGAGCGATTCGTTCAGCCGCTGCATCAGCCGCGTGATGCTGATCGCGGCCTCGGGCCGCAGTTCGAATTTCTCGCCATTGAACGAAGGGTGCAGCGGCGGCTTGCGCTCGGGCGGCTGCGGCCGCCGGGCGGTCAGCGCCCGGATGAAATCGCCCAGTTGGACGTTGTGATAGTGGTGGTGGCGAATCTGCAAATCGTCGCTGACGGCGTAGATGCACTTGCCCGGTTCGAGCTTGGCCGTGTAAATGCCCAGATCGATGTCGGTCATGAACGTGCCGAGCAGAACCAGGCAATCGCTCTCTTCGACGAACTGCGTCACCTGCTCGCGGCTCATTGCGCCTTCGTACAGCCCGGCGTAAAGCGGGTGCGTCTCGGCCACCACGCTCTTGCCCATCATCGTGCAGGCGATCGGAATCCGCGAGTGCTCGGCAAAGTTCAGCAGCTCGTCTTGCAGGCCGTAGCGATGGATTTCGACGCCGGCCAGAATCACCGGCTTGCGGCAATCGTGGATCAGCCGCGCGGCTTCGGCCACCGCTTCGGCCAGCGCCTCGGGATCGCTCGACGGTTCGGCCTGCCGGAATTCGTACGGCAGACCAGGCACGACCTTGACCATGTCGCGCGGAATCTCGATGTACACCGGCCGCTTGTTGCGCGCCGCAGCCACCAGCACCCGGTCGATTTCGCGGAAGGCGACGGCCGGATCGGTCAGTTCCGTCGTGGCGATGCAGAGCTTCTCGAACACGTCGAGCTGCGTGCGAAAATCGCGCACCTTGTGGTGCAACAACGGGTTGTTGAACCGCTCGCGCATGCCCGGCGCGCCGGAGATCACCACCACCGGCGATTTTTCGGCGTACGCGCCGGCGACCGAATTGCAGAGGCTCAGTCCGCCGACGCCGTAGGTGACGCAGACGGCGCCCATGCCGTTGACGCGGGCGTAGGCGTCGGCCGCGAACCCGGCGTTATCCTCTCGGCAGCAGCCGACCACATTGAGCGGGCTGTGTTCGAGCATCGAATAAAAGCCGAGCACGTAGTCGCCCGGAATGCCGAACACGTCGCGGATGCCGAAATCTTGCAGCCGGCGGATCAGGTAGTCGCCGATCGAAAGCCCCGCCACCGATTCGGTTCTCGGTCTTGATTTGTAGACCGCCTGGGTATGCGTCATGCCGAGTGTCCTTTCGCTGTCTCTCGCTCGGGGCTCGCAAGGCGCCGCCACGACGCCCTAATAACATCTTAGGGCGGAAACGACCGGGGGCAATTCCGCCGGGGGGCGGGCTATTTGCGGTTTTGCCTCAGCTCGCGTCCGCGCCGCGAGTTAAGCATCGCCAGCCAAAAGCCGAGAAATCCGAGCACGCAGCCCATCGTGACCAGCGGCCGGACCAAGCTGTGCGACTGTCGGAAGGCCCCATACGAGAGTACGCTGCCCCAGACCAGCACGGCGAGCATAATCAATAGTATCAAGCGGTTTTGAGTCATAGTTGAATCGATTTCAAACGGAGTGCGGGCTGCTTCGCATGGAGGGCCGGGCGCCCTCGCCCGGCAAATAGGGACGTCCGGGCGCCCTCGCCCGGCTTGCCGATCGCGAATTCTATCCGGGCGAGGGCGCCCGGTGCTCCATGTTTGTGAATTCTATCCGGGTGACGGCGCCCGGTGCACCATGCTTGCTTCGCAATCCAATGCGGAACTGTTTCCTCTTATAGTATGACAACTACGGCCCGCACCGCGAAGAGGCGATCGGGGTTGTTTTTGGCGATCGGTTCGTCGCTGGTCGTCGAACCGGCCGCCAGCTTGCCGCGGAAAGCGAAGGAGTACGGCGCCCGGCTGGTCATCATCAATCGCGATCCTACGCCGCAAGACGCGCTGGCCGACCTCGTCATTCGTCGGCCGATCGGCGAAACGCTGGCGGAGATCGACCGAGAATTGGAGAAGTTGGCGTCCGCAAATTAGCGGAGCGAAGAGGATCGCGATTCTCTTTTCCTTGTGGCGCGATCAGTTGGCCGTTTTTTTGCGTTTCAGTTTGCCATCGCGGCTTCCTCGTTTGCTCGAACTCTTGTTTTGCGCTTTCGCGTCGTCATCGGCCTCGGCGTCGTCGCGGCCGAAGAACATCACGTGCTGCCAAGGAAGCTCTTCGAATTCATCGACCAGCTTCAAGCCGTTGGGCGAAAACTCCTTCATGATCTGCTCTTTGCTCATCTTGTGTTCGAGCTTGATCGGCACATCGGGATCTTCCAGCCGGAACTCGACCAGCGCGATGCGGCCCGTCGGCTTGAGCGCTTTGCGCATGGCGGCGAGCATCTGCTCGGGGTACGAAAACTCGTGGTACACGTCGACCAGCAGGATCAGATCGACTTCGCCGTCGGGCAGCTTCGGATCGACGACCGTGCTCTGGATCGGCTGGATGTTGGACACCCGCGCGTTCTTGGCGCGCAAGTCGAGCAGGTGCAGCATCTCGGGCTGAATGTCGACGGCCAGCACGCGGCCGGTCTTGCCGACCAGCTTCGCCATCCGCAACGTGTAAAAGCCGTTGCCGCAGCCCATGTCGCATACGACTTGCCCGGCTTGCAGCTTGAGCGCCTTGAGCAGCGTCTGGCAATGTTCTTCTTGCTCGCGGTTGTCGCGTATCAACCAGTTGGCCCCATGGTACGACATCGTCGGCGCGAACATGCGCTCCTTGTAGTGCGTCGGCGGCGAGATTTTTTGCTTCTCGACCGCCGGCGCCTGGGCCTGGAGCATTCCGGGCGCTGCGAGCGCGGCCCAAACCATCGAGAAAGCGACCAGGCCAAGCTGCAGTAACTGGCGCATGAGTTCTCCCATTCACCCTCGAGGATGCGGCGGTTCCCCTAATTGGGTTCGATTATAACCGCATCGTCCGGCGAATGCCGGGTTTTCCGAAAACGCCCCCTCCAGCGCTGCCGCCGGGCCTGCTACTTGATCGGCTTGTCGCCGGCTCTCACCGGGCGGGCGAGTCGGGCGACGTCCGGCATTCCGGCCGGCTTTTCGCCGGGCTGGTAGACGCTTTTGGCGCCGGCGATGACGTCGTCCCAGTAGAACAGCTCGGGCTTGAGCTTCTGCTGGCTCAGCAGTTGGGCCTGGTCGAAATAGTGCGGCGAGCGAGGATCGCCGCTGGCGCCGAAGTTGACCACCGTCGCCCCGCGCACTCGCTCGCCGAACTCGAACACGCCCATGTACGTGTAGCCGATCACGCCGTAGTGTTTCGAGACGCTCTTGACGAACGGAATGTGAATCGTCGGGGTGTAATACTGCGTGAAGACGACGCCCATCGGGCCGTGAGCGCCGGCCGAAGGCAGGCTGGGGACTTTGTCGGAGAAGGGAACGCGCACCAGATCGGCGACGTTGGGATGGCGCTGAATGCGATACACGTCGCCCCAGGCCACGCGCCAATCGCCGTGCGCGGTCCGCAAAATCGCCGCCGCCTTGACCAGCGCCTTGAATTGCAACGGCAGATCGCCCGCGAAGCGCTCCTTGAGCGTCTCGCCGGGGTACGTGTTGCCGTAGAGTTGCTCGTACCAGGCCACGCACAACGTGGCCTGCGTCGAGTCGTGCGTCACGCGGCAGTCCCAATCGAGCAGGTGCTCGATATAGGGCTTCACCTGCGCGGCCAGTTCGGGATCGCATTGCTTGAGCTCCTCGAACGCCTTCGCATAAGCGGGCAGCTCGGTCAGCGCCCAGTAGAGCGTCGTATCGTAGGCGGCGGTTTGCAATTCGTCGAACGTCAGGCCGTGCATTTCACCGAGCAGCTTGCGCGAGAGCTTGGCCCGCCGCTTGTCGTCGTGCTTGTCCTCGACCATGTAGGGCGGAAAGGCGTTGATGTCGGGGTTTTCGTCGTCGGTCGTCGTGAACGGCGACGAATTGCAGTTTTGCACGTAGCCGGCCGCGGGGTTCAGCAATTGCGGCAATTCGTCGAGCGTATGGTAGCCCTGCCACTCGGTGCGCGGGTCGCTGCCGTCGACCGGCTTGCTCCAGTCGAACTGCGGATCGCGCCGCGGAATCGCGCCGTTGTAGAGAAAAAAGACGTTGCCTTCGCAATCGGCGTAGACGGCGTTCATGATCGGGAAGTTCAAGCTCGCCATGCCCGCCTTGAATTCGTCGAGATTCCGGGCCCGCACCAACTGGTCCATTTGCTCCAGCAGCAGCGATTCCTCCAAACGGCCGATGCGCACGGCCAATTGATGCTCGTCGTCTTCCTTGGCCACGATCGGGCCGTGGTGCGTCTTGCGGAACGTGTAAACCTTTTCTTTGACGTCGCCGTGCGTCTTGACCTTGATTACGTCCTTCCATTCGACGGCCGTGCGGTAGCCGTCTCCGTAGCGATAATTCAGCGGATGCTGGGGGTCGTCGAACGTCTCTCGCCAAACGTCGGCGACGTCGGGCTCGTTGGTCGTGAAGCTCCAGCCGATGCGCTCGTTGTGCCCCATCGTCGGCAGCGGGCTGCCGAAGAACGTGGCCCCGGTGAAATTCCAACCCTCGCCGCTACGGAGGTGCGCTTCGTACATCTGCCCGAAGCCGAACCAGGGCTGGTGCGGGTTGGCGAACAGCATGGCATGGCCCGACTGAGTCCGCTGGGGAGCGATGGCCCAGGCGTTCGAGCCGGTCGCGGCGGCAATGATCGGATTGACTCGCGGCATGTAGTTGCTGTGCAGCCGCGTATAGCGGTACGTCAGTTCGAGCATCAATTGGCGGCCGCAAGCCAGCACTTGCCAGGGCTCGAATTCGGTGATCAGGCGGGGCTTGGTTTGCGGATTCGTCGCCAGGTAATAGTTGAGCCCCGCGACATAGGCTTCGCAGAGCGATTGCATGTCGGCGTCGAGCTGGGCGTAATCGGCCTTGCTCTTGGGCACGATCTCGAAGGCCCGGTTGAGCAGGTCCGAGTTGATGCCTTGCGGGCCGTAAGCTTCGGCATAGCGGCCAAGGCTGAGCAGATACGTGTCTTCGACTTGCCAGAAGAAATCTTCGGCCTGGGCGTAGGCAAAGGCGAACACGGCCGCTTCGTCGTTGTCGGCATCGATGTGCGGCACGCCGTAACCGTCGCGATAGATGACGGCTTGGCGAGCCAGTTCGGAAGCGGCGCCGCTGGAGGCGGGTTTTGTCGCAGGCTTGGCAAGCGCTGCACCGCCCGCCGTGGGGCGATCTGACGTTTCTGCCGCCGCGGTGTTGCCCTCTCCCGCCGAACAGCGCGATGGCGACAAACAGGTGCAAGCAAAACACGACAAGGGCAACGCGGCGAGCCAGATCGTCAAGCGTTTCGGCCACGCGGGCGCGGCGATGAGCAAAGCATACATCGGTTGAGAGCCTCCTGCCCGCCTTGGAGAAGTTCAAGCGCGCGACGGAATTCCCCAGGCTGGCGCCGGCCACCGCCTGGCGCCCGGAGAATCGAAACGGCGGATCGTACCTTGCGCCGCCGTTTGCGGGCAAGGTCGAAATCAAGCCGCCTGGCTGGTCGTAGCCGTATGAACTTCACCAAACGCAATGCTTGCAGCTTTCATGCCGCGAAAGCTCTAAGCGACTGCCTGTAACATGCAGCCCGCCTATTTTGCCGTCTCGCCCGCAGTTGGGGCGGCGGCTGGCGCCGCTGGAGGCGGGGTTTGGGCTGCCGCAGGCGCCGCCGGGAAGACCTCGGCCCAGGCCGTGATTGGCTTCCAAAGCTTCAGCGAGTCGCTATGGCTGCCGGTCGCTAGCACCTGCCCGTTGGGGGAGAAGGCCAACGCCCAGAGTGAGCCTTTATATCCTCCCAGCGTGGCCGTCTCCTGCCGGGTTTCCAGGTTCCAGATCTTCACCGTGCGGTCGTGGCTGGCGGTGGCCAGCGATTTGCCGTCGGGCGTAGGGCGAATGGCGACGATCCAGTTGTGGTGCCCCGACATGGCGCCGATCTCTTTGCCTTCGGCCGTGTTCCATAGCTTGACCGTGCGATCGTAGCTGCCGGTGGCCAGCGTCTTTCCGTCGAGCACGAAGGCGACCGACGAGACGACGTCGGTATGGCCTTCGAGTTTTTTGGTCATGGCGCCGTCGGCCGCATTCCAGAGCATCGCGGTCTTGTCGCCGCTGCCCGTGGCGATGATTTGACCATCGGCCGAAAACGCAACGCTGGTCACGCCGCCCGTGTGTCCTTTGAGCGTGAGCTTTTCGGCCGGCGGCATCGCCGCCATGTTCCAGAGCTTGACCGTCGTGTCTTCGCTGGCGGTGGCCAGCGTCTGGCCGTCGGGCGAGAAGGCCACGGCGGTGATCCAGTGCTTGTGCGCCGGCAGCGAGGCGATCTCCTTGGCGCCAGCGACGTCCCACAGCTTGAGCGTGCCGTCGTAGCCGGCGGTGGCCAAGGTCTGGCCGTTGGGCGAGAAGGCCACGGCCCAGATGATCGTGTTGTGACTGCCGAGCGTGGCTTTCAATTGGCCCGTCGCCGGATCCCAAAGCTTGATTTCGCCCGGCCGGTAGAGCAGGCTTTGGCCGCCGACGCTGGCCAGCGTGGCGCCGTCGGGCGAAAAGGCCAACGCGGTGACCCAAGTGGTATAAGTCGTCAGCGGCGGCGCCTCGGCCTTTGCCGTCCCGGCCAGATGGGCAAGCGCCGCCGCGCCGAGCACGGCCGCGGCGCCCAGGCGCCCAAGCAGCGAGCGAGGCGAGCGATGAGGTTTCGAGCAAAGCGAAGAGAGCATGGCGTTTCTCCGAGGCGATTGATCCAGAAGGATGGCGCGGGGTTCGATGAGCCGTTACGACTTGCCCAGATAGTATATCATTCTGTCTTATCCGCCGCTCCAAGGAAACGGATCTCGTAGGTCAGGCTTTCCAGCATGGCGCCACGTCGGCCTGGAAAGCCCGACCGACGTGTCGTTAGCCGCTCTTGGGCCAGAACCTCCCCCTCCCCGCGATCGAACGATCCGTGGTCCGTGTATTCGCTAATGAGCTCCCTATCCAGTGAATCGAAATTGGGTCTCATTGCCCGACGTCTTGTCGGGACATCCTGATTCGCCCCTCGGAGCTTGGAGTCGGTCCAGAAGTCGTCGGGGATATAGGAACTCGCGTGAATTCTCGATTTTTCGTTGCCGGGACGCTTGACAAAACGATTCCGCGGACGGACAATCGCCCGCGTCTGAGGGGGCTCCCCTCGTTGCCTCAGGCATTCGCACGGTTCGCTCCTTTCCTAGAAAGGGTCGCGTCACGTCGTATGCCCGTCATCTCTCACCGTCGTTGCGCAAAGCACGTCGCTCCTTCGAGACACTGGAAACCCGCATCGCGCCGAGCGATACCCTGCTGGTGCTGGGCGCAGCCATTGCGGCCGCCCGGCCCGAAACCATGTTGATCGCGCCGCCGAAGCCAGCGACGCCCCGGCAGCCGTGGGCGCCTGAGAAGATGGAAGTCGCGGTCCCGTCGATTCCCTCGACTCTCCCTCCCGAGGCGAACGCGCGAGCGACCGTCGCCCCAGAAGCCGCCGCCCCGCAAGCTGTCGACGAGTTGTTCCGCGACGAGCTCGATCTCGACTTCTCGATCGAGCTCGGCGACAGCCTTGGCCCGGACGTTCCCGCCCAAGAGCCTGCCGCTCCCCGCCCTGCCGCGCCACTCAGCCTGGGGATCGGGACTAGCCCGAGCCCGGCCCCAGGCAGTGGCAGCGGTGGCAGCGCAGGCGGGAGTGGCGGCGGCGGCGGCTCTCATAGCCCGAGCCAGGCATTGACGGGCACGACCGACGTGGTGCATGCGGCCGCGCCGGCGCCAAACACTTCGAGCACTGTTTCGCCGATGGACTTCGGGCCTGTCGCCAACGATGACTACTATCAGGTAGCCCATGACGATGTTGTCAGCGATAATGTGTTGACCAACGACAGCGGATTCGGCACGGTTTATCTCGACAGCCTGCCGACCTTGGGGACGGTAAGCATGGACCAGGGCGGAGGTTTCACGTACCAGGCAGGATACCACAATTCAGGCGCGGACAGCTTCACGTACCACTTTATTGACGATACGACCGGCGAATCGAGCAACATTGCCACCGTCAACATCGACATACTGGAGCACCCTCCGCAGGCGAATGACGACGACTATACGCTAACGCACGACATGCCGTTTGGCACCGACTTCAGCAACGGGGTTCTCGTCAACGATTTCGATCCCGATCCGCAGATGGAAACGATGACAGCCAGTCTCGTGACCGGTCCCGCGGAGGGCACGCTTGTATTTAGGAGCGACGGCACGTTCGACTATACGCCTAAAGAGGGTGATGTCAGCGTTCAAACATTCACATACAGAAATACCGACGCACTCGGAGAATATAGCGACGCCACTGTGACGCTCGATGTCATCGATCCGAACCAGCCTGTTGCCCTGGATGACGGTATCGATCCCTCTGGAAACGTGATCTGGCAGACTAGCTGGCGTAAATCTGACGACGTTCAAAGTAGCTTCAGCGGCAACGTGCTCGTCAACCAATATGGCACCGACTACGACGATGATCCGATGGACACGATAACGCCTGTTTTCGACTCAGCGCCATCAGGCGGTACGCTACAACTCACCTATGATGCCGAGGGCAAATGGACGGGTG
>Ga0307373_10000497_pt1 | contig 74627 bp, 67 predicted proteins | sample OX2MG_FD_202534 | JGI IMG/M metagenome (GOLD analysis project Ga0307373, IMG submission 202534) | Soil microbial communities from Risofladan, Vaasa, Finland - OX-2 | ecosystem: Environmental > Terrestrial > Soil > Coastal area > Acid sulfate soil | place: Finland: Risofladan, Vaasa | collected... | reverse complement strand
GGGATTCGGTCAATGGATTGCCCGACGATTATGTCACTACATGACGGATTCCAGGTCTTGGCCTAGTCTTTTACTGGAGATTTACGAAGTCGTTACGGAAAATGGGACCCGGACTGTCAAAGATGGGATAAGCCTGCATCGCCTGGGCAATGTCGGCCGCCAGCGTGCTCGCCGCCGGCTGGATCGGCGCGGCGGTTTCGCCGGCGGCAGCGGCGGCGGTGCTGCTGCTGGCGGTGCTCGTGCCGGTGCCTGGGGCGGCCCCGTTCGCCTGCATCGCCTGAGCGATTTCGGCTACCAGCGTGTTGGCGACCGATTGGAGCGACGCATCACCGCCGGAGGCGCCGGTGCCGGCCGCGGCGGTCCCGTTCGCCTGCGTCGCCTGGGCGATCTCGGCTACCAGCGTGTTGGCGACCGATTGGAGCGACGCATCGCCGCCGGACGTTCCGGACGTGCCGGAGGCGCCGGTGCCGCCGGTCGCGGATCCGTTCGTCCCCAGGGCGGCGGCGATGTCGCTGACCAGGCTGGACAGGGTTGCCTGGATCTGGTTGCCGCTGCCCTGCTGGCTGCCGTCCATCGCATGGTGGCGGTGGCGATGCCGGACGCCGTCGGTGCTCGGCTGGGTCGGCTGGGCCGAGGTCGAGGTCGAGGCTGGCGTCGCGGTTTGCGTGCCGGCGGCGGTGCTTGCCTGCCACTGCATCAGCTCCGCCTGGAATGCGCTGGTGCCGGTTTGCGAACCATTCGCCGGCGATGACGGATCCATTCCGTTCGGCCAGGACCAGGGGGGCGTGGCGGCGGCGGCGCTGATCGACATGGGATGGTCTCCTTTCGCGGGCTGTGCCGACCGGAAGAGCAAGCGCCGTGCCGTACACCTCGCCACACCTCGCCGGCGCGGCAGGAGAGGCCGAGACGCGCAAGCGGCGGGGGCGACGGTGTGGCGCGGCGACCCGATCACCGTCACCCTCGCGGTTTGTCCGTCTCGGCCTCTCCTGCCGCGCCGGCGACGCGGGTGCTCGCCCGCCCGGCGGGCGAGGTGTCCGTTGCCCGGCAGTTCCTGCCGCGGGGCAGGTTCTGCCGGCGGCGCTACCCGCTGTGCTCGCCGGTGGGGAACAGCAGCGGGAAGGCGCTGTGCACGTGCGGGAGGAACACCGGCGGCGCGCCGGCATGCAGGAAGCCGCGGTTCAGCTCGGCGAGGCTGCGCGCGCCGGCCAGGGCCATCGCCACACCGAGTTCATGCTCCAGCAGGGTCAGCATCGTGGCGACTCCGGCGGCGCCGCCGGCGGCCAGTGCGTAGCAATACATTCGCCCCATCGCCACCGCGTCGGCGCCCAACGCGATCGCCTTCACGATGTCGGTGCCGCGGCAGAAGCTGCCGTCGATCATCACCTTGGCCCGGCCGCGCACCGCCGCGAGCACCTCCGGCAGGGCGTCCATCGCGCCGCGGCCGTGGTCGAGTTGGCGCCCGCCATGGTTGGAGACATAGACGCAATCGACGCCATGCTCGCAGGCCAGCGCGGCGTCCTCGGCGGTGGCGATGCCCTTCAGGATCAGCGGGATGTCGTGGTGGTCCTTGAAGTGCTTGACGTTGTCCCAGGTGAAGCCGGCCTGGAACTCGTGGCCGGTGGCGGCGGCACGCCACGGCTTGACGAAGCGGCCGGCGATGTCGCGCTCGCGGCGGGAATAGGCGGCAGTATCAACGGTGATGGCGAAGGCGTCGTAGCCGGCGGCGACCGCGCGCTTCGCCACGGCATCGCACCAGGCATTGTCGCCGCGCACATAGAGCTGGAAGATTTTCGGCCCCGGCGCGGCGGCGGCGGTTTCCTCCAGCCCGGGATGGGTCACCGAGCTGACGATGATCGGGATGCCGAATTCCGAGGCCGCGCTGCCGGCGGTGGCGGCGCCGCCCGGATGGAAGGATTCCAGCGAGCCGACCGGCGCCAGCGCCACCGGCATGCGCCATTTGCGGCCGAACAGCGTGGTGGAGGTGTCGATCCGCGACACGTCGCGGCACACCCGCGGTCGCAGCGCGATGCTGTCGAGCGCCAGGCGGTTGCGCCGCATGGTGGTTTCGGTCTCGGCGGCGCCGACCAGGTAGCCCCAGACGTGGTTCGAGAGCTTTGCCCGCGCGGCGGGGATGAACTCGTGCAGGCACTGGTAGTCGCCGCCGGGCTCGTGCAGGTGGCTGGCTTCGTCGGGCATCTCTTTTCCGCTCCCTCGGGCTTGATGGTCCGGCATGAGGCGTCAGGCGGGTGGGGAGCGCAAGGGGTGAGGGTGCGGGGCGGCGAGACCGGATTTCCTGGGAGCGGTCCAGGCGGGCGGCCACCGGCACTATCCGGCCACCAGAGTCCGCACCGCCGCCGCCGCGTCCGGCGTGGACCAGTCCGCTGCTCCCTCCAGCCGCGCACGCTCCTGCCCCGCCTTGTCGATAATGACGCTGGTGGGAATCCCCTCCGCGCCGAACGCGCGCGCCGCGGCGCCTTGCGGATCGAGCAATACCGGCAATCCGGCGATGGCGTGCTTGCGGAAGAACGCTTCCACCGCAGCGGCGCCGCCGCGATCCGACGACAGCGGCAGCACCGCGATGTCCGCCGGCGCCAGGGTCTTCGACAAGGCCGCGAGCGAGGGCATCTCGGCGACGCAGGGGGCGCACCAGGTGGCCCAGAGGTTGATCACCATGCCGTGGCCGCGGAACTCGGACAGGCGATGTTTTCCTCCGTTGGCATCGACGAAGACGATGTCGGGCGCGGCGACCGGGGGAGCGGCCAGTTTCAGGGCCGCGCTCAGGTTCTTCAGTTCCTGCGCGCGTGGTTTGCGCGGCAAGGCCGCCGCCGCTAGGGTCCCGCCCGCCGCCAACGCCGCCCGGCGGGTGATCAAAGCCATGATGGACCTCCTTCGTTGACCGACGATCCGCCACGCCGCGACGCCGTCGCGCATGCACCCAGGGGCAATCCGACATGGGGTGGGCGCTTCGCCGCCGGACCGTCGCCGATCATGCAGGAGATCAATGCCTCGATCGGCTTCGACCGCAAGCTGTGGCGGCAGGACATTCGCGGCTCCATGGCGCATGCGGCCATGCTGGCCAGGATAGGCATTCTCGGCGCCGCGGAGGAAAAAGCGATCAGCGGCGGGCTGCAGGCGATCGCGCACGAGATCGAGAGCGGGCGCTTCGCGTTCGACGCGGCGCTGGAAGACATCCACATGAATATCGAGGCGCGGCTGACCGAGCGCATCGGCGAGCCGGGCCGCCGCCTGCACACCGCGCGCAGCCGCAACGACCAGGTGGCGACGGATTTTCGCCTCTGGGTGCGCGACGCGATCGACGGGCTGGACGCGCAGCTCGCGGACCTGATGCTGGCGCTGGCGGAACGCGCCGCTTCGCACGCCGCCGATCCGATGCCCGGCTTCACCCATCTGCAAACCGCCCAGCCGGTAACCTTCGGCCACCACCTGCTGGCCTATGTCGAAATGTTGTCGCGGGATCGCTCGCGGCTGGCCGATTGCCGGCGGCGATTGAACGAGTGCCCGCTCGGCGCCGCGGCGCTGGCCGGCACGTCGTTTCCGATCGACCGGCACATGACCGCGGCGGCGCTGGGGTTCGACCGGCCGGCGGCCAACTCGCTGGATGCGGTGTCGGATCGGGATTTCGCGCTGGAGTTCCTGGCGGCGGCGGCGATCTCCGCCATGCACCTGTCGCGCTTCGCCGAGGAGATCGTGATCTGGTGCAGCGCGCCGTTCGGGTTCATCCGGCTGTCGGATGCGTTCACCACCGGCAGTTCCATCATGCCGCAGAAGCGCAATCCCGACGCGGCCGAGCTGGTGCGCGCCAAGACCGGGCGGGTGACCGGCGCGCTGGTGGGGTTGCTGACGGTGATGAAGGGGCTGCCGCTGGCCTATGCCAAGGACATGCAGGAGGACAAGGAGCCGGTGTTCGACGCGGCGGAGGCGTGGGCGTTGTCGCTCGCGGCGATGGCCGGCATGGTGCGCGACATGACACCCGATGTTGCCCGCATGCGCGCATTCGCCGGCGCGGGGTTCGCCACCGCCACCGACCTGGCGGACTGGCTGGTGCGTGTGCTTCTCCTGCCGTTCCGCGATGCGCACCACGTGACCGGGGCGCTGGTGGCGCGGGCCGAGGTGTTGGGTGTCGATCTGGCCGGGCTGTCGCTGGCGGAGCTGCAAGCGGTGGAGCCGCGCATCACGGCGGAGGTTTTTTCCGTGCTGACGGTGGATGCATCGGTGGCGTCGCGCACGAGCTATGGCGGGACGGCGGGGGCGAACGTAGCGCGTGAGGCGGCGCGGTGGCTGGCCGCGTTGAGGGCTGCGGCGTGAGGCGCGCCTGGCTGCTGGCTTGCGCGCTGGGCTGCCTGATGGCGCTGGCGGCGTGCGGCAAGAAGGGGCCGCCGGACCCGCCCGGGCCGCCCAGCCAGGTCACCTGGCCGCGGGCGTATCCGACGCACTGATTTTTTTGCCCGGTGTTGCGAGGGGGCTGCCCATCAAGCCGACCACGACCATTCGCATTGAGAACGACCTGAAGGCGCGGATTGCCGCCGCGGCAGAGCGCGCCGGAAAGACCGCCCACGCCTTCATCCTCGACGCGATCGCCCCGACTGTGGAGCATGACGAAGTGGACGCAGGGTTCCATCGCGTCGCGGACGAGCGATGGGCGAGAGTGCTGGCGACCGGGCAGACCGTGCCGGGGACGATGCGAAAGCCTGGGTCGAGGCTCGGTCGCGCGGGGAGCGCCCGCGTAAGCCGGTGCCGCGCACGCCCGGGCGCTGACCGGCCGCATGGCGCGCGTCGAACTGGCGCCGGAGGTGCTGGACGATCTTGACCAATTTTTCGACCACATGGCGCGCTTCGAGGTTGCGGATGCGCCCGCGAGCATTGAGGAGATCGTGCAGGCGATACAAATCCCGACGCACAGCCCGTTGATCGGCCGGCCGGTCAAGGGCGGCAAACGGGAACTCGTGGTTGGGCGGGATTTGCGCGGGTATGTCGCGCTTTATCGCTTCGTCGCCAGCATCGATACGGTCTTTGTTTTGGCGATCCGCAGCCAGCGCGAGTCGGGCTACAAGCGCAAGCGTTGACGATGGGGTCGTTGACGATGGCCGGCCGCGCCGCGGTGGGCCACTCCGCCGTCGGGCTGCAGAATTCAAGAGATATTTGCATCAAACCCAGGCCACTGATCGGAGTGGGCTTTTCCGATGCAGATTTCTGATGCACGATGCGAGCATGATTCACGGCTATGCCCGCGTCTTGAGCGACACCCAATGAACCCTCAGTATCACGGGATTTGGCTGTTGCTCTACGACTGGCAGACGCTCATTGCGGGCTTTCTGGCGATCGTCGCTGCGGTGGGTACTATCTGGGCGACGGTTCATTCTGCGAACCGTGAGATTGAGGCCACCAACAGGCAGATCAGCACGGCCCAGAAGCAGATCGATATTGCGCTTCGGCTTGAGCGGCGACGCGTCGCGTATGCGAGCCATGCCTTTCCGACCGCATTGAAATCAGCAGTAGGCGCGGTCATCGACAACGTTGCCGAATGTCGGAAAGCGATTCCAAGCCCTCCATCACACGACAGCTTGGCTCTCTATCGAGCTCGGCAACGGTTGCCGTGTCCTCTATTTCAAGACCTGCGCCCCGCCTGTATCCGCCTTGGGAGTGATCTTACGGATATGTTTCTCTGCCTGGATCAAGGCAGCATTGCATTCGCCGTCGCTCGGGTTCCCGCTCCGTCGACTATGGGTGGAGGATACCGAAGCGGCGCGGCAACAGGTTTTTATGAAGATTTGACGCGGATTGAGAAACTGGCACGTTCGCTGCGAGACGGAGCGGAGGAGCGGCCAGAAAAATGCACCGCTAAAATCCATGGCTTGGAGGCGGAATTAGAATAGTAGATGAGAGGAAAGCTGCCAACGCCGGTGTCGTAGAGCTTCACTGCAAAAGGCAGAGGTCTCGCAAAGCCGACGAGCGACTTATCGTAAGGCCACGTTATCCGGCATCCGATGTTGGCGCCAGGTCAAGCGTGTCCCGAAATCGATCGTTTTCGAGACAGTGTCACCAGTTGCCAGGCACGATAGGCACCGCCCTGAACCTGCCATGCCCTCGGGTAACGCACCCTCGGCCGGGCGGTCGGGCTGCCGTTATTGCAGTTCCGACGGATACACCAGGCGCCCATCGAATGTGTTGCCGCATCCGGTCTGCGCAATGGCGCGAGCGACGCGCGTTCCCAGCCGACCCGCCTTACCCTCCCCGCGTGGTCTCCAACGAGATCCAAAACCAATCCCCCGCGGTTGCAACGTTCGGCGGGGTCCGCGGCGCTTCATGCTTGTGGCGGTCGCGGCAGTGTCGTTGCGCGCACTCGTGCCCGGAGGGTTTCCGGCTCATGCGTCCCCCTCAAGCGGAAGCGGCCGGCGCGATCCGTGACGGATATGCAGCACCGTGACCACGTCGCGCGACTCGTCGATCGTGAAGATGATCCGATAGACGTACCCCTTCCTGCCATCCAGCAGATGGCGGAGCTTGCGGTCCTCCGGGGTCACCGGACATCTGGCGGGATGCTCGTCAAGGCTGAGAACCGCTGCTTCCAGCCCGTTGAACCAAACCCGGGCCTGCTCGGAGTCTGCGGCGTTGATGTCCCGGTAGATGTGTCGGAAGTCGCCGCTCGCGCGGGCGGTCAGTTCAACGTGGTATGCCATGCTCTGCGCGGATCTCGTCGAAGACCTCCCGCGCCGGCCGGGTGCGGCCGTTCGCCAGATCCCCCAGCCCCTGGCGGATGCCTTCGGCGGCGCTGGCCTCGGCCGCCAAATCGCGCAGGTGCTGGTACGCTTCGGCGTCCTGCACAACGGCGGCGGCCCGGCCGTTCACCGTCAGGATGACGGGGCGTTTGGTCTCCCTGAGATGACGCATGAACTCCGCCGAGTGATTACGGAAGGCGGTCATCGGCTGAATGTCCTTGGTGATGTCCATCGGCGCGGTGTCCCTGCGGTGAATGATACCTGATTAGGTAATATCACCCGGCCTGGCAAGGTCATCGGACTAAGGCCGCTGTTGGCGTGAGGGGCCCCCGTTCCCAGCCACGGCTCTCGCCTTACGACGATACAACCGCATGCAAGGCAATCGGCTCACGGTGCCGTGTGCCGTGGCAGCACGATCGTGCTACACGTCGGGTCCGTTTCGGGGGCTGCTCATCAAGCCGACCACGACCATTCGCATTGAGAACGACCTGAAGGCGCGGATTGCCGCCGCGGCAGAGCGCGCCGGGAAGACCGCCCACGCCTTCATCCTCGACGCCATCGCCCCGACAGTGGAGCATGACGAAGCGGACGCAGAGTTCCATCGCGTCGCGGACGAGCGATGGGCGAGAGTGCTGGCGACAGGGAGGACCGTGCCGTGGGACGATGCGAAAGCCTGGGTCGAGGCTCGGTCGCGCGGGGAGCGCCCGCGTAAGCCGGTGCCGCGCACGCCCGGGCGCTGACCGGCCGCATGGCGCGCGTCGAACTGGCGCCGGAGGTGCTGGACGATCTTGACCAATTTTTCGACCACATGGCGCGCTTCGAGGTTGCGGATGCGCCCGCGAGCATTGAGGAGATCGTGCAGGCGATACAAATCCCGACGCACAGCCCGTTGATCGGCCGGCCGGTCAAGGGCGGCACGTCAAAAGCCGCGGCTCTGGCAAAACGTCGCTACATCCTGTCGCAGGAACCGGAGTAGGCTCGCCGCCATGAATGCCGCATCCCCCCGCTCCGCCGCGTTCGCGCGGCTCGCCCAACTGGCCGCCCGCCCGGACGGCCGCCGTATCACGCCGCTGTTCGACGCCGACCCGGACCGCGCCCGCCGGTTCAGCGCCACGCTCGACGACCTGATCCTCGATTTCTCCAAGTCGGCGATCGACGACGCCGTGCTGGACGCGCTGTTCGCGCTGGCCGAAGCCGCCGACCTGGAAGGCTTCCGCCGCCGCCTGTTCGCCGGCGCCGCGGTGAACGTCACCGAGCACCGCGCCGCCATGCACATGGCGCTGCGGTCCCCGGCGGAGTCCGGGCTGCACGCCGCGCTCGCCGGCACCACCGACGACGCCGCGCACCTTGCCGCGGCCGAGCGCGACCGCATGCGGACCTTCGTCGCCGCGGTGCATGCCGGCCACAAGCGCGGCGCCACGGGGGAGACATTCACCGACGTGGTGAACATCGGCATCGGCGGCTCCGATCTCGGCCCGCGCGTGGCGACCGAGGCGCTGACCACCGGCCGCACCGACGCGCGCATGCGGGCCCATTTCCTGTCCAACGTGGACGGCCACGCGATGGCCGAGATCGTCCGGCAACTGGACCCTGCCCGCACCCTGGTGCTGGTCGCCTCGAAATCCTTCACCACGCTGGAAACCGCGATGAATGCCGCGGCCATGCGCGCCTGGCTGGCGGGCGCGCTCGGCGAGGCCGCGATCGGCAAGCATTTCGCCGCGCTGTCCACCAACCTGCCGGCGGTCGCCGCCTTCGGCATCCCGCCGGAGCATGTGTTCGGCTTCCGCGACTGGGTCGGCGGGCGCTATTCGTTGTGGTCGCCGGTCGGCCTGGTGATCGCGCTGGCCGCCGGCTGGGAGCGCTTCCAGCAGATGCTGGACGGCGCCTGGGCGATGGACTGCCATTTCCGCGACGCTCCGCTGCGGCACAACCTGCCGGTGCTGCTGGGCCTGGTCGGGGTGTGGCACGTCAACGCGCTGGGCTGCGCCACGCACTGCGTCCTGGCCTATGACGACCGGCTGCGCCGCCTGCCGGCGCATCTCCAGCAGGTTGAGATGGAGAGCAACGGCAAGCACGTCACCCTGGCGGGCGAGCCGGTCGGGGGGGATACCTGCCCCATCCTGTTCGGCGAGCCCGGCACCAACGCGCAGCACAGCTTCATGCAGTTGGTGCACCAAGGAACCCGGGCAATTCCGGTCGATTTCATCCTCGCCGCTTTGCCCGGCCACGACCGGCCGGAGGCGCATCGCGCGCTCGCCGCCAACGCCTTCGCCCAGGCCGAGGCGCTGCTGCGCGGCCGGACCGATGCGCAGGTGCGCGCCGAGATGGCGGCCAAGGGCGCGTCGCCGGCCGAGATCGAGGCAGTGGCGCCGCACCGCGTCTGCGCCGGTGAGCGCCCGTCCAACACCATCCTGTTCCGGCAGCTCGATGCGTTCGGCGTGGGGCGGCTGATCGCGCTCTATGAGCACAAGGTGGCGGTGCAGGGCTGCCTCTGGGGGATCGACAGCTTCGACCAATGGGGCGTGGAATTGGGCAAGGAACTGGCCGGCGGCATCCTGCCGGAACTGACGCCGGGCGTGGCGCCGGGCGCGCATGACGGGTCAACCAGCGGACTGATCGCGCGGTTCCGCATGCTGCGGGGGGAGCCGTGATGAAAAGCAACCTGGATGCCAACGCGGAGCGCCACGGAGCGCCAAGGCGCGGCAGCGCTGGCACTGCGCGCCGGGTCCACCGCCCGCCTGGCACGAACCGCGCGGAAATCGGCACGAACCGTGCGGAAAGCGGCCTCGGTGGCCCTCCGTGGCCCTCCGCTGCCTCCGCGGCAACATCATTGACTTGCCTGCGGCGCCGCGCACCGGCGTGACGACCATGGCCCGCATCCGCATCCTCCCGGAGACCACCATCAACCGCATCGCCGCGGGCGAGGTGATCGAACGCCCGGCCGCCGCGGTGAAGGAGCTCGTCGAAAACGCGCTCGACGCCGGCGCCACGCGCATCGCGGTCACCATCGAAGGCGGCGGCATCGAGCGCATCGAGGTTGCCGACGACGGCAGCGGCATGACGGCCGACGAGCTCGCCCTCGCGGTGCAGCGCCACGCCACCTCCAAGCTGCAGGACGACGACCTGGTGCGCATTGCCACGCTCGGCTTCCGCGGCGAGGCGCTGCCGTCGATCGGCGCCGCCGCACGGCTCGCCATCGTCTCGCGTCCTCCCGGCGCGGACCATGCCAATGCTATCCGGGTCGAGGGCGGGCGGGTGTCCGAGGTCACCCCAGCCGCCGGCCCACAAGGCAGCCGCGTCGTGGTGCGCGACCTGTTCTTCGCCACCCCGGCGCGGCGCAAGTTCCTCAAGCACCCGCGCACCGAGGCCGACCATGCCGAGGCGGCCGTGCGCCGCCTGGCGCTCGCCGCACCTGGCGTCGGCTTCCGGCTGGAGAGCGAGGGGCGCTGCCTGTTCGACCTGCCGCCGCAGGACCGCGCCGCCCGCGTCGCCGCCATGCTCGGCCCCGACGCCGCCGCGGCGATGGTCCCCGTGTCCGGCGAACGCGGGCCGCTCCGCCTGGAGGGGTTCGCCTGCTCGCCGGCGGTGACCCGCGCCACCGGCGCCGCCCAGGCGCTGACGGTGAACGGCAGGCCGGTCGCCGACCCGGTGCTGAGGACCGCGGTCCGCGTGGCCTATCGCGCGGTCATCGAGGCCGGCCGGTTTCCGGTGGTGGCGCTCTATCTCGACGTGCCGGCCGACGAGTTGGACGTGAACGTCCACCCGTCCAAGGCCGAGTTGCGCTTCCGCGACGCCGGCGCGATCCGCGGCCTGGTGATCGCCACGCTGGGCCAGGCGCTGGCCGGCGGCGCCGGCATGGTGACGCAGCACGCCGCGCTGCCCACCCGGCCGCCGCTGCACCTGTTCCAGTCGCGGCCGTCCGGCGGCGGCATCCATTCCCTGCCGCTGCCTGGCTTTCCGCAGGGCCTCGCCGAGGCCGCGATGCGGTTCGACACCGGCCCCGCCGCGCGCATGCTGCCGGCGCCCGAGCCGCACCCGGACCACCCGCTGGGCGCGGCGGTGGCCCAGGTGCTGGACACCTATGTCATCGCCGTGGCGGCCGACGGGTCGCTGGTGCTGGTCGATCAGCACGCCGCGCATGAACGGCTGACCCATGAGGCGATCCGCACCCAGATGCTGGATGGCGGCGTGCGCTCGCAGCCGCTGCTGCTGCCGGCGGTGGTGGAGCTGGCGGCCTCCGACGCCGCGCGGCTGCTGGCGCATGCGGGCGAGCTGGCGCGGCTCGGGCTGGAGCTGGAGGCGTTCGGTCCCGGCGCGGTGCTGGTGCGGGCGCTGCCGGCGGCGCTCGGCGCGCCGGAGCCCGCGCCGCTGCTGCGCGACCTGGCCGACGAGCTGGCCGAGCAGGACGAGGCGACGGCGCTGGCGGCGCGGCTGGACGCGGTGGTGGCGCGGCTGGCCTGCCACGGCTCGGTGCGCGCCGGGCGCCGGCTGACCCAGGCGGAGATGGACGCGCTGCTGCGCCAGATGGAGGCGACGCCGCGCGCCGCGACGTGCAGCCACGGGCGGCCGACGTTCCTGAAACTGAGCAGGGCGGAGATCGAGAAGCTGTTCGGGCGGCGGTGAGTTGGGGTCGCGGCATCATGGAAACGGGCGAGCCAAGGCGACGGGAGACCGGCGGGGTGCGCGAGGGACTGCCGCAGTCGCCGGAGGATCTGGTGCGCGGCTACGTTGCGCGGAAGGTCAAGCCATTGACCGGGGATTTTCTCAACGCTCCGGCCGCCGGCAAGGAATGGCTTTGACTGCCGCGTCGTGGCGACGACGTCTTGCGTGGCCAGGGACGTCGGCTTGTTCCGCGGCAGCGTGAGGTGCGCAAGGAAGCAAGGAATTGGCGCCAGAGATGCACACGGATGGAACCTTGGCCACCGATGCTGCGCGGCTCGTCGGGCGGCCGCGCGTTCTGCCGTGAACGAGCGTGCCGGACACCGAGCCCATCCGTGTTTATCTGTGTGCGTCTGCGGCTGAATTTTCTTGCTTGCTTACGTGCATGCCGCACTGGACTTCCCTCTGGTGCCGCCCGTCATTGATTTTGTGGTCGATCCTTGCATCGCAGCTTCCGGCAACATCGGCTGCGCCGTGGGAAGCGGCACTGTCCGCCAAGCCACAAGACGAACCGTAGCTCGGGCAGGCATTGGCCGCAGCCGTGGCGCATTTGCCACTCCTGGGGACCATGGTCCTCTAACTAAGGAATAACCAGGAAATAATACTTGACAAGACCTCCGATCCTGGCGTAAAGATCGCCCCGAAATGATCGCCCCGACTGCCTCTCCGGCCAACGCCCATGCCCCCGATGCACATCGGGCCGGCCCGGACGCGTCCGCACGGTCGCCGGAGTGGCTCGTCCATTGGCTCGCGCTGCTGATGTTCTTCCTCCTGGAGCCTTTGAAGGCCGTTCGCCTGCTTCGCTCCGGCCGGCTCGCGTCGTCATGGTGGCACGATCGGCCGGACCTGCCGGCGGGCTCGGCGCAGGCCGAGGCCGCGTCGGTCCGCGGCCCGTTCGGTCGCTCGATCCGCTGGATGTGCCTTCGCCACGGCATCGGGCCAGGGCATCCGGAGTGGCCGGAGCTGTCTCGCGCCATCGTGGCGTTTGGCGGTAGCCTGGAGGGGTTCCGCGCCGGAGCCCCGCCGTGCGGACTGCAATGGTGGGAAAACCCCGGTGTCGTGCCGGGCATGGTCCTCCATGGCTTCGGCGCACCCGCCGCGGCGACCGCGTCGCTGCTGGAACGCCAGGCTGCTGCGCATGCTCTGCCGCCGGTGTCGAACGCCATGCAAGCCGAAGCCGCGCATGCAAGGTTGCCTGCGTCATGGCTGTCCGCATCATCTGGGCGGCAGGTTTTTGCCCGTGCCGGCCCCGGGCTATCGGCCGGGCCGCCAGGCTGCCCGGGACTGCTAACATTGTCATGTCTGACGCACGGGGCCGGAGCATGGCTTGCCCCGCCGTCCTGATTCGTGCCGACCGAACATCCCGCGCCGCGCCAGGCACGGCACACGCGTTCAGGTCGTGCGATCCACTGACTTTCCTCCCGCGCTCTGCGTGACACAGGGCAGTAGTGCCCTGCGTCGCTCATAGTGCGGAGATCGCTCCGCACCGACGGTTTGCGGCGACAAACGGCGACGCTCGCGAACCGGTCTCGCTGGCGTGGAGCGGTCATGTCCGATGACGCCGTGCGGTCCGTGCCGGCCGTTCTGTCGCAAGCATTTAACACGGAGACCACGAAGAACCACGGAGCAGCACGGAGCGGTTCAGACGACAAATCGCCGCAGGCCGTCCGTCAACAGCCGCGCACAGTAGTGTCCGGTTCGCTGAACCGGAATTGCGCGGAAGTCCCCGCAATATAAGGAGTTTGGGCAAGTCGTTGCTTGGACGGATTGAACGCCGCCGGCCGCCTCGTGTCAATCTGCGGCGCCGAACCCGCCAGCACACGTTCACTGGGTGTCATGCGTCAGGCATCCAGCTACACTTCGGAGTGGCCCATTTTACCCAAATAACCAGAAAAATCATTGATAACACCTACAATCTTCAGAATAAGAAGCGGATGCCATACCGCCACGAACGAAGACCCTGGTTCATAACTGCATCTTTGACCGGACACTAGTGATTGATGGTGTGAATCGGGCGCCGGCGGGACCGCCGCAGGCATGCGACCGGAGGTGTCGCGCCGGCGTCGCCGACTGCTTCGCCGCGGCGCATCTCTCCCGCCGCGCGGGAGAGGCCGAGACAGGTCGGCGTCGAGGGTGAGGGCCAACCGCACAAATCTCGGTGCCGTTCGTCGCTCTCCCGCATCGCGTTGCTCCGCGACCTCTCACGCGAAGGGGGAGCTGTACGGAGCGTCAGTCCCCGCGCAGGATCTGGCTGAGGAACAGCTTGAGGCGGTCGGTCTGCGGGGCCTCGAACATGCGCCGCGGCGTGCCGGATTCGACGATCTCGCCGCGGTCCATGAACACCACGCGGTCCGCCACCTGGCGCGCGAAGCCCATCTCGTGCGTTACGCAGACCATGGTCATGCCGGACTCCGCCAGCCCGATCATCGTGTCCAGCACTTCCTTGATCATCTCCGGGTCCAGCGCCGAGGTGGGCTCGTCGAACAGCATGATCTTCGGCTTCATGCAAAGGGCCCGCGCGATCGCCACGCGCTGCTGCTGGCCGCCCGACAACTGGCCTGGATACTTCTTCGCCTGTTCCGGAATCTTCACCCGGTCGAGGTAGCTCATTGCCAGCGCCTCGGCTTCCGCGCGTGGCATTTTGCGCACCCAGATCGGCGCCAGCGTGCAGTTTTCCAGAATCGTCAGGTGGGGAAACAGGTTGAACGACTGGAACACCATGCCGACCTCGCGCCGGATGGTGTCCAGCGCGCGCAGGTCGTCGGTGAGCTCGGTGCCATCAACGACGATGCGGCCTTTCTGGTGCGCCTCCAGCCGGTTGATGCAGCGGATCATGGTGGATTTTCCCGAGCCTGACGGGCCGCAGACCACGACGCGTTCCTTCTCCGTCACCGTCAGCGACACGTCGCGCAGCACATGCGTCGTGCCGTACCACTTGTTCACCTTGTCCAGCACGATCGCCGGCGGTGCCTGCGTGTCGGCCAGGCGGGCGACAACCGGGGTGGCTCCGGCGGCTTGGTTCATGATGGCTCCGCGTCAGGTCGGCACCGGCGTTATGCGGATCTCGGCCGCGAAGCTGTGCCAGGGCGGGTCGTCCCGTGCAAGCTTGCCGATCGCAGGCTTGCCGATCGCCGGACGACCGGACATGCCGGCGTTCGGCGTTCGGCGTTCGGCGTTCGGCGTTCGGTGCCGTCGCCTTGAAGCCGCCGATGAGGGCATTGACAATCGGCTGGATCGCCAGGCACAGCCGCGGCAGCGGGCCGATCAGCCGGTCTTCCGCCGGTCGGTCAGGCCGGTGGCGCCGGCGCCACCGGCCCTTCGGCAACGCCTGCAACCAACCGCGAACGACGTCCGGGCCTGGGCACCAGGCGAGCAGCGAGGCGACGATGGCAGCAACGATCGACGTCCCGGCGGGCGGCTACCGTTACATCCCGGGCGTGTTCCAGTATTCGGCCGGCGTGCGCGCGCTCGACGGTTACCGCATCGAGCGGGTGGAATTCGTGCAGCCCGTGCCGTTGGCCGCGGGCTTCGCCTTCATCGAGCGTTACCTGCAAGCGCAGGAGGTGCCGCTGGCCGGATTCTGCGCCTGCGAACTGCGGTCGCCGGCGCCGTTCACCGATGCCGGGTTCATCGCCTTCAACCGTCACTATGTCGGCACGCTGGAGCGCTGGGGCGTGATGCGCGACGACCGGAACCCGGTGGCGCGCAGCAATGTCTGTCCCGAACACCACAAGCCGGCCGAGCCGGCGTTTCATGCGTTCTGCTTCGCCCGCGCGGCCACCGGCGCGTCCGGCTCCTTCGTCATCGCCGGCAGCGGCGAGGCGGAGGAGGGATACGCCTCCTACCGCGAGCGCATCGTTCGCTTCGGCGACACCACCCCGGCCGGACTGCGCGAGAAGGCCGCGTTTGTGCTGGACCGCATGGCGCAGCGCATGGCGGCGGTGGATGTGACCTGGGCCGATGCCACGGCGGCGCAGGTCTATACCGTTTACGACCTGCATCCCTTCCTCGCCGACGAGATCGTGCGGCGCGGCGCGGCGGAGCACGGGTTGACCTGGCATTTCGCGCGGCCGCCGGTGGTCGGGCTGGACTACGAAATGGACTGCCGCGGCGTGCCGGTCGAGCTCCGCGTCAGCCCGGGATGACCGCTATCCCTGGCGGCTCGTTCCCCGTGCGGATTCGCGGCCCGGGCGGGCCGGTGCGTTAACGCGATCGTAGGTAACCGCCCGCATGATCCGGCGCCATGCGGATGGGTTGGAAAGTGGCGGTGGTGGCGCTCGGTTGCGGCGTCGTCGGGGGCGGGGCGGCGGCGGATTGGCTGGACACGCTGTTTCCCCCTGGCGTGCCGGGCTACGGCACCGCTCCGGGCGTCACCGTGGCATCGCGCATCCGGCCGGAGACCCGGCCGAAGGGCATGCGCGCCGGCGGCTTCGTGCTGCATCCGTCCTGGGAGCAGGCGACCGGCTACGACAGCAACGTGCTAGGCGGTCCGGCGGCGCTGGGGAGTTGGGTCGTCGGCACCCGGCCGTCGCTGCTGGTCTCCAGCGACTGGTCGCGCGACGCGCTCGGGGCTTATGTCGCGGCGGATGACCGGCGCGACCTGGACGTGCCGGCGCAGAGCCGCACCGACTGGACGGCGTCGGTGGGCGGCAGCCTCGATATCGGGCGCGACCGGCTGACCCTGGCGGTGGCGCACAGCGACAGCCACCAGGACCGGACCGATCTCGATGCGCTGCCGGCCGACCGGCCGGTGCCGTTCCGGGTGGAGGATCTGCGCGCCGCCTATGCGTGGTCCTCCGGCCGCTGGACGGTGACGCCGAACCTGGAGGCGTCGTCCTGGCATTTCGGTGCCACCAGCATCCTGGGCGCGCCGGCCGGCCAGTCCTATCGCGACCGCGTTGTGCTGCACGGCGGCACGACGGTCAGCTACGCGCTCGCACCGCAACGCAGCCTGGTGTTCGTGACCCGGGCGATCGGCCAGCATTATGCGCACCCCTCGCCGGGCGGCAGCAGGCTCGATTCCACCGGCTATCAAACGCTTGGCGGCTTCGACTACGACGACGACGCGGTGTGGCGCTATCGGCTTTTGCTTGGCGCCGAGCACCGCGACTTCGCCGCCGCCGGGTTCCCCGCCCGCGCTGCCGTGATCGCCGAGGCCGAGATCGCCTGGATGCCGAGCGGCCTGACCACCGTCATCGCGTCCTTCACCCGCAGCATGGAGGACGCGGCGCAGGAGGGCGTTGCCGGCTACACCTACACCAATGCCAGGGTGACGTTGGATCACGAGCTGCGGCACGACCTGTTGCTGCACGGCTACGCCGGGCTGCAACGCGCCGACTTCCTGCAGGGCGGCACACAGCAGACAGCGTATTCGCTCGGCGTGGGCGCGGCCTGGCTGATGAACCGGCGGGTGCGGCTTTCCGCCACCTATGATCTGACGAGCCAACATGGGCCGGGCACCGCGGCGCTGCCGCTTTCCGGCAGCTACACGCGCAGCCTGGCCTTGCTGACGCTGCGGTTCGGGCTGTGAAGGCGGCCCCGCGGGTGTGGGATGGTGGAACGCGCCGCGCGTTGCCGCCCGGTCGCACGAGGTTCTGGCGGTGAGCGCGGCCGTGCGGCTGCTGGGCCTGGACTTCGCCAACCTCGACGCGGCGGCGGCGGCGGCTTTGCTGGCGGCGCGACCGGCCGAGGCGTCGTTCGGCTATGTGGTGACGCCGAACGCCGATCATCTCGCACGACTGGCGCGCGATCCGGAGTTGGCCACGATCTATCGCAACGCCGGGCTGCGTCTGCTGGACTCGCGCGTCGTCTCCGGCGTGGCGGCGGTGCTGCGGCTACCGGCGCCGCGTGTGGCTGCCGGCAGCGACGTGGCTGCGCTGCTGCTGACGCGGCATCTGCGGCCGGGCGAGCGCATCACCATCATTGGCCTGCGCGCCGCCTGGGTGCCGGCGCTGGTCGCGCGCTGCGGCCTGTCGGCGCCGGCGCATTACGACCCGCCGATGGGATTCGCGGCGGATCGCCCCGCGTTCGCCGCCACGGTAGCGTTCGTGCTGGCGCATCCGGCCCGGTTCGTGTTCCTGGCAGTTGGATCGCCGCAACAGGAGGTGCTGGCGGCGGCGATCGCGGCGACCGGCCGCGCCACCGGCAGCGGACTGTGCATTGGCGCCGGCCTGGAATTCCTCGCCGGGGCGTCGCGCCGCGCGCCGGGCTGGATGCGGCGCGGCGGGCTGGAATGGTTGTTCCGGCTCAGCAGCGATCCCCGCCGCCTGGCGCGCCGCTATCTGCTGGACAGCCCCGGCGTGTTCCGGCTGCTGCTGCGCGCGAGGTTCGGCCGGCCGGGGTAAGCGCCCGCCTTCTGGCCTGCCGGCGGGTGGCGTGGCGGGTCGCTGGCGTAGGTTCGTCACGTTGCGGGGATGTTTCCTCCGCGCCGCGGCGGCGGGCGCGCCAGGCATGCGTTCGCCCGACGGTTCCGGCGTCGGCTGTCGCCATGCCCCGCCGGACCGCGGCATCGCGTGGGGTTGATCCGCTTCACGGCTCAACCCCGCGCGCGGCGCGGGAGAGGTTTTTCGGACGCTCTCAGTTCCGGTGCGCGTGGTGCCACGAATTGCGCAGCACGCGGCCGGGCAGCGCGCCGGTGTGCTTGCCATCCTCCAGCAGTACCTGGCCGTTCACGATCGTCATGTGAATGCCGATCGCCGGCTCCTTGATCCGCCAGCCGCCGGCCGGGAAGTCGTGCACCACGCTTTCCGGGCCGGGATTCACCGTGTCGGGGTCGAAGATCACGATGTCCGCCGCGAGACCCTCACGCAGCAATCCCCGATCGTTGATCCCGAACAGCGATGCCGACTCGAAGGTCAGCCGCTTGACCGCCTGTTCCAGCGTCATCGCCTGCTTCTCGCGCACCCACTCACCGAGCAGACGCGTGGTGTAGCCGTAGCCGCCGTGGAACTGCACGTGCGCGCCGCCGTCGCCGAGGCCGATGAACGCGTTCGGATAGGTCAGGATCTGCCGCAGCGCATCGTTATCGACGTTGTTCTCGGCTTGCAGGAATCGGGTGTCGAGCTTCTCTTCCACCACCAGGTCGAGGAATGCGTCGATCACGCGTTTGCCCTGCATCGTGGCGATCTCGCCGATGCTCTTGAATTGCAGGTGCCGGTTCTTCTCCAGGGCCGGCTCGTTCACCCACATGTAGTCCCACCAGGTCTTGGAGAACCCGACGGCCTGGATCGGCACCGAGCGTTCCACCGCCTCGGCGTGCAGCTTGTCGCGCACCTGCGGGTCGGCATAGGCGCGCAGCTTCTCCGCGTCCGACATCAGCAGGATCGGGTGCCAGGTGGGCAGGCCGCGGAACACCTGGCAGTTGTGCATGGTGAAGTCCTGCGTGACCCGGTTGGGGCTGCACATCGGATAGGCGCGGATGCCGGCGCGCGCGGTTTCCTCCACGCGCGCGATGTGCTGCTTCCACTTGTCGGGATTGCGCACGGACTGGCTGAGGCTGTTGTAGATGACGGGGCGGCCGGTGGCTTCCGCCAGACGCGCCATCAGCCCGTCGCTGAGTTCCGCATCGACGCCGCCGCCGACTTGCAGCGTGCCGGTGCCGAGTTCGCGCAGCACGTCGCCGAGCGCGAATATCTCCTCCTCATTGGCCCACAGCGCCGGGATCGGCACGCCCTGCGGGTCGTAGTGGCCCTTCTGGCGCGACGCGGAAAAGCCGAGCGCGCCGGCCTGCATGCCGTCGCGCACCACGTCCTGCATCGCCTTGATCTCGTCGCCGGTCGCGATGCGCTTCTGGCAGTCGTCGCCCATGGCGTAGTAGCGCACCGCGGTGTGGCCGATCAGCGTACCGGCATTGACGCCGAGGCCGCGGTCGAGCCGGTCCATGTATTGCGGAAACGTCTCCCAATCGACATCGACGGTGCGCAGCACCTCCATCGGGATGGCTTCGACGTAGGACAGGAACTCGGCCATGCGCTCCTGGTTGCCGCGGCGCACCGGCGCCAGCGACAGCGAACAATTGCCGAAGATGACGGTGGTGGCGCCGTGCTGGGGCGAGAAGGTGCAGAGCGGATCCCAGGTGACTTGCGCGTCGTAGTGGCAGTGGTTGTCGATGAAGCCGGGCGATACCGCGAGGCCGTGGGCATCGACGGTGCGCTCCGCGGCGCCCTTGATTTTGCCGATTTCGACGATCTTGCCATCATTGACGCCAATATCGCCATTGAACGCCGGCATCCCCGAGCCATCGACGATGCGGCCATTACGGATCAACAGGTCATAGGTCATTGGGATCGTCCTCCCGTTCGCGGACCGCCCTCGGCGGCCCTTCCGCTTGGGGAGGAGCGTAGCAGGTTGGGGGAGGAGGGGAAGATCGGGCAATCGCTGGGGTCGGCCGCAGGAGTGCGTGGACATGATCGGCTGCGCCGCTACGCAATTCGGCATGCTTTCAACACGGAGGGTGGGGTGACGTGGGATGGGTATGGTGACGGTCTGGAGCACAGCCTTGCAGACCTGCATGAGCGTATCCATCGCGGTGCCTATCGGGCGCAACCGTTGCGGCGGGTGTTCATCCCGAAGCCGGACGGGCGCGAGCGGCCGTCGGGGATCGCGGCCCTGGAGGACAAGATCGTCCCACGGGCGCTGGTGGAAGTGCTGAACGCGATCTGGGAGCAGGATTTCCTGGGGTTCAGTTACGGATTCCGCCCCGGGCGCGGCCAGCACGATGCGCTGGACGCACTCGCGGCCGGGATCTCCCGGTGCAAGGTGAACTGGGTCATGGACGCCGACATCGCCGGGTTCTTCGACGCGGTCAGCCACGAATGGCTGCTTCGATTCGTGCAACACCGCGTGGGTGATCGGCGAGTGCTCCGCCTGATCCGGTTCGTCCGCTTCGCGGCGCTGAACCGGGCGGAACGTGGTGAAGGCAAGCCGGAAACGTTCAACTTCCTCGGGTTCACCCACATCCGCGGGCGCAGCCCACGCGGGGGCTTCCCGCTACGGCGGACGTCCTGGCGCGATCGGGTGCAAGCGCGGCTGGGGGCGATCCAGGATGGGTTGCGACGCCGGCTGCACACCACGATCGACGAACAGGGCGCGTGGTTGCGGCAGGTGGTGGGCGGGTTCTTCGCCTACCACGCGGTGCCGACCAACTCCGCTGCCCTCGCGGCGTTCCGCCACCATATGCGGCGCCTCTGGCAGCGGGCGCTCCGGCGCCGCAGCCAGAAGGACCGGACGTCGTGGGAACGGGTCACCGTGCTCGCCGACCGGTGGCTTCTGAAACCGCGCATCACGCATCCGTGGCCAAGCGCACGCTTCGCCGTCAAATACCCAGGTTGGAGCCGTATGCGGGAATTCCGCCCGTACGGTTCTGTGCGGGGGGCGCGCAGTAATGCGCGTCCCTACCGCGATAGAATACCTGTATGCATCGGGGCACCGTCGATCCGGGTTGGGAATTTGTAAAGTGTCCGGCAGCTTTCCCTGCGAAATCCCGTGCGGAACTCAACTAAATTCTGTGAGAATCCCATGCTTGCTTTGCCGCGGCCCCCCCGATCGAACGGGTGGCTGCAAGAACAGCCCGCCGCGACGGATTGCTATGCCCAATGGGCATCAGGCCGCGCGACCACGGCATCGCCTGAAGTCGCTGCGGCTTGTCAGCCTGCCATGCAGGCAGACCACGATACGGGGCAGCGACCGCAGCGCCGCGCGGCGAGCTATCCGGACGCAACTCCGGTGCGGCGTGTCGCCGCCAGGCCATCCTCCGCGCAGCGCAGCGATGCGGCAATCCGGCGCGGATGGAGCCTATGTCGTCTCCATCAGCTTCCGCACTGCCTCCAGGTCCCGCACAAACGCGCGGTACTCGCGCGCCTTCGCATCTTCGTCCGGCACGCGGAGCAGGAACGACGGGTGGACCGTAACGAACGCGGCCTGGCCGTCCGCCAGGTTGAACGGCCGGCCGCGTTCGCGACCGATCGTTACTTGCCGCCCCATCACGGCGCGCGCCGCGGTGCCGCCCATCAGCACCAGCAGCTTCGGCCGCAACTGCACGCGCTCGACGTCCAGCCAGAAACGGCAGGCCTGGATTTCGGGCGCTTCCGGAGTCTGGTGGATGCGCCGCTTGCCGCGCGGGGTGAACTTGAAGTGTTTCACGGCGTTGGTGATGTAAACCGTGCGCCGGTCGATGCCGGCTTCCTCCATCGCGCGGTCCATGATCTGCCCGGCCGGCCCGACGAACGGCCGGCCGATCGTGTCTTCCTGGTCTCCCGGCTGTTCGCCGACGAACAGCACCGGCGCGTTGGCGGGGCCTTCGCCGAATACGGTCTGCGCCGCCGGTTCATGCAGGTGGCAGCGGCGGCAATCGCCGGCCTGGCGCGCGGCCTCGAGAAGCTGCTCGTCGGGCTGCCACGGCAGAACAACCGGCCCGAGCGGCGGCCGGTCGGGTGGGCGAGGGGCCTCGTCCAGCGCTTCGGCTTCGGGAATGGATGTGTCGTGCCCGGCCTCGCGCAACAGCCCAGGTTGGTGGGCGTGCCACCATTCGGCCAGCGCCGCGTCGCCGGCGACCCGCGGCAGCCCGGCACCGAAGCGCGGCGCGCCGTTCTGCCAGTGGGCGCTTCCATCGGGGGTGATGATAGAGCATGCCAGGTTGGGAAACCGCCGCGCCATGAGCTGCGCGTTGGCCTCCAGCACGTAATGCGCCGGTGCGTACCAGCCGAGGTAGCGGCCGTCTTCGAGCGCCATGAAGCGCAGCAGGGTGCGCATCCTGTGCGCCTCGGCGCGCACGGCATAGGCGAGGCCTCGGGCGCGGCGCAGCTCGGGATCGTCCTGGTGCTCGAGCAGCTTCTCGCCGGCGTTGGCGCGCCATATGAGGCGAAAGAGCAGAGCGAAACGTTCCGGGTCGCGCGCCTGGAAGGCGAGGGTGGCGAGGGCGACCAGCGCACGCGGCACGTTGAATCCGCCGGTGCCGTCCGGCAGGTCGTCCGCGGCCTCATCGGGGTGTGCGCGCACCGACCAGCGCACGTCCTCGGGTGGCACGCCGGCCAGCACCAGGGCGCGCGTGGCGTTGCGCCAGCCTTGCCAGTCGGTCTCGGTGTCGAGCACGATCCGCCGCATTGCCGGAGCAAAGCCCAGACGGCGGCGTTTTCCAAGCCCGGCGTTGCGGTGTCATGGCGCGGAGCGCAGCGACGCAGCGATCCCCCGCCTGGCGAGCGGCCGTGGTTCGTCAGGCGGAGGATTGCTGCGTCGCCGTGCTTCCGCGACGACGGATCAGGCGATTGCTGTTGCGAAGCTCGCGCGCAGCCCCGCCGCCGACAGGCCGCGGGTGATCAGCACGATCCGCGTCGCGCCGGCGTCGGCCGCCTGCCGCTCCAGAAACACCGGCGGGTGCAGCACGTGGTGCACGCCCTGCAACACCACCAGCCGGTCCTCCCCGGCCACCCGCACCAGGCCCTTCAGCCGCAGCACGTCGCCGCCTCGCAAGGACAATACCGACTCCAGCCAAAGTTGCAGTGAGGGCCATGCGATCGGCCGGTCGCAGCGCAGCACCACCGAGCCGATGTCGTCGCCATGGCGGAACGGGCGATGTGCATGGCCATGGTGCGGATCGGCCTCGAACGCCTGCAACCACTGCGCGATCCTGGCATCGTCCGCGCCGTCACCCGGCCCAAGATCGAACACGTCGCTCGCATCCACGTCCCCGTTGACCACCCGACGCACCGCGGCATGCGCATTCAGCGCGGCAATGCGCGCCTCGACCGATGCGCTGTGCGCGGCGCTCGCCATGTCCGTCTTGGTCAGCAGGATGCGATCCGCCATGGCGACCTGGCGCCGCGCCTCCGGCTGGCGGTCGAGTTGGGCCGCTCCGTGCAGCGCATCCACCGTCGTGACGATGCCGTCCAGCCGACACGCATAAGTCGCGTCCTCCGCCGCCAGCAGCGCGTGCGCCACCGGCGCCGGGTCGGCAAGCCCGGTGGTCTCGATGGCGATGCGCCGGAACGGTGGCAACGCCCCGGTCTCGCGCCGCTGCCACAGCAGTTCCAGCGTGTCGGCGATGTCGCCCCGCACCGTGCAGCAGATGCAGCCGTTCTTCAGCAGCACCGCATCCTCGATCGCTTGCTCGATCAGCAAATGGTCCAGTCCGACCGCGCCGAACTCGTTGACGATCACCGCCGTGTCCGCCAGCGACGGCGACTTGAGCAAGCGGTTGAGCACTGTCGTCTTGCCGCTGCCGAGGAAGCCGGTGATGATGGTCACCGGCACCGTGTTCGCCGTACGATCTGTCATGCACGCTGATTACCATTCCCCCTGCCCTTGCGGGAGGGGGCCAGGGAGGGTCCAAACCGCCATGCCGCAGGAACTCAACAATTTCCGTCTGATCTCGCACGACAACCTGGCAGGCTTCGGCAATGTCGGCGAGGGCGTCAGCCTGCAGGTCACCAACGGCCGCCGCATTCTGTGGATGGCGCATGAATGCGCGCCGAAGAATTTCACCGGCGTGGAGGTGACCGATCCGCACCATCCGCGCGTCGTCGTGCAGACCGAACTGCCGCATCGCAACGTGCGCTCCAACTCGCTGGAAGTCTGCGGCAACCTGATGGCCGTCGCCTACCAGACCGGCACGCATGGCGCCACGCCGGCGGGCATCGAGCTGTTCGACATCGCCACCCCGGAAGAGCCGCGCAGCGTCGGCTTCTTCGATTGTTCCGGCCCCGCCTCGCGCGGCGTCCACCAGCTCTGGTTCGTCGATGGCAAGACCATCCATTGCTCTTCCGGCGCCGCCGATTTCATCCCGCGCAATTTGCTGGATGACCAGTTCTATCGCGCGATCGACGTGAGCGATCCGACGAAGCCGCGGGAGCTCGGCCGCTGGTGGTATCCGGGCACGCGCGAGGGCGACGAAGCCCCGCCGGTCCCGCGCCACCCGCAATTCGACACCGGCTGCCGCGCGCACAACACCAACGTGTATCCGGACCGGCCCGACCGCGCCTATATCGGCTATATCGACGGCGGTGCGATCATTCTCGACATCTCCGATATCGGCGCGCCGAAGCAGGTGGGCCATTGGAATCCGCACCCGCCGTTCCCCGGCTTCCTCCATACGCTGATGCCGATTCCCGGCCGAGACCTGCTGGTTGCGAGCGACGAATGCGTGCGCGAGAAAGGCGCCGACTGGCCGAAGATGGTCTGGCTGCTGGACGGGCGGCGCGAGGACAACCTGGTGTGCATCGGCACGCTGCCGGTGCCTCCGGTCGAGGACTACGCTTACAGCGGCGGTCGCTTCGGCGCGCACAATATGTGGGAGAACCGGCCCGGACCGGCGTTCCATTCCAGCACGCTGCTGTTCAGCACCTGGTTCGGCGGCGGATTGCGCGTGCACGATCTCAGCAACCCGTTCCAGCCGAAGGAGGTCGCGTCCTTCGTACCCGAGCCGCCCGCCGGGTCACGCGTCGGCGCGGCGCAGATCAACGATGTGTACGTCGATGAAAATCGCACGGTCTATGCGGTGGATCGCTTCGCCGGCGGTTTGTACGTGCTGGAGCTGACGGTGTAGCCGCCCCCCCGTCATTGCGACGAGCGGACACACACCCTTGTCATTGCGAGGAGCCGACACACACCCTTGTCATTGCGAGGAGCGGAGCGACGAAGCAATCCCCCACCCAGGGAGCCGTTGCTCGTCAGGCGGGAGATTGCTTCGTCGCTACGCTCCTCGCAATGACAGTACTTCCTCGACCACCACGCCGCGCGGAATCGCGCGGCGGAACGGGCTGACCGGCAGTATCTGGTCGCGCCAGAACCTGCGGAAGCGGTCCGGCAACACCTCCAGCAGCGCCAGTGGGTCGTGCGCCAGCACATCGGGCCCGACATGGCACACGGCGATGCCCGCCTTCCCCTGCCCGCCGCTGAAATCGATCGCGATCGCCTGCGCGCCATCCCAGAATGCGAAATCCACCGGCACCATGCCTGCATCGGCCGGCAGCCAGGCCCGCGGCAGCGGCCGCAACGCGGACCACAGCCAGTCCTCCGGCGCATACACCCCGTCATAGCGTTGCAGCGCGCGCGCCAGTTCGTCGCGATGGGCGTCCAGGTGCGCCGCCATACAGTCGATATAGCAATCGACGAAGCGCAGCCGCCGTGGCGCATAGTCGCCGCACAGTCCGCGCAGAAACTGCTTCATCGCGGCAACCCGCGCTGCATGGTCACCGGCCGCCGACGCCATGGCCTCCGCCGGCAACGGCTCGGTGTTCAGCCGCAGCTTGTCCTCGCCCACGAACACTCCGGGCAGCCGGGGATCGTCCGGCGGCAGCGTGCGCGGCAGGCGGTCGAGGCCGAATGGAATGCGGTGCGGCATCGCTACGGCCCGCCGAACCGCGGATCCGGGTAATCGATCATCCGCACCTCATCCGTCGCGGTATCCAATACCGCACAACTGAGTTGCCGGTCGTTGCCGTTGTCGCGGGCGTCGCCGGCCGAGCCGGGATTGATCACCAGCACGCGCCCGACCTGGCGCACGACCTGCGCGTGGGTGTGCCCGTACAGCACGAAATCCGCGTCGGCTTCGGCGAACCGCGCCAGCCTGGCACTGTGCGGAAACACGTATTCGCCACGCGGCTCCCATGGCGTGGAATGCACCATCAGCACCCTCTTGTCGCCGAAGCGGAGCAATCGCCGGTGCGGCTGGGCGCCAAGATAGTCCAGCAGCGCCGGATCCAGCCCGTCGCGTTCCCGCGCCCTGACCCCCGCGGCGGAGAAAAAAACCTCCTCGTGGTTACCCTGGATCACCATCGCGCCGCGCCGCCGCAGCAGCGCAACGACTTCGTTGGAAAACCGGTACTCGAAGATGCAGTCGCCGAGGCACAGCACCTCGTCCACCTCGCCCATCAGGTCAAACGCCTGTTGCAGTCCCGCTGCATTGCTGTGGATGTCCGATACGATACCCAGCCTCACCTCGGCGCTCTCCCGCTCTTCCCGGTCCCGCATCCTTCCCGAGCGTGGCGCTTGCGTCCAGGGCGTTGCGGGTCATCATGTGCGAGGAACAACAACCATATCGGGGAGGCCCCGCGGATGATCGAACAGACCCTGGACATCGTCACCAAGGACGGCGCGATGGAAACCTTCGTCTGCCACCCCGAACGCGGCGGCCCGTTCCCTGCCGTGTTCCTGCTGATGGATGCGCCGGGCATCCGCGAGGAGCTGCGCGACATGGCGCGCCGGCTCGGCACCGTCGGCTACTGCGTGCTGCTGCCCAACCTGTACTACCGGGCCGGCCGCGACACGATGTACGGTCCGGACGTGCTGGAGAAGGGCAGCGCCGAACAGGCGCGGATGCGCGCGGTGCGCACGAAGATGACGATCCCCCCGGTGATGCGGGATGTCGGCGCGATGCTCGCCTGGGTCGATGGCCAGGCGGCGGCGAAGCCGGGCCCGGTCGGCGCGCACGGCTATTGCCTGAGCGGCCCCTACGCCCTCGCCGCCGCCGCGCGCTATCCCGGCCGCATCACCGCCGCCGCGTCGTTCTACGGCACCTGGCTGGTCAACGACGCCGAGGAGAGCCCGCACCGCAACCTGGCCAAGGTCACCGGCGAGCTCTACATCGCCTGTGCCGAACACGACGAGCTGGCGCCGCTGCCGATGGTGGAGGAGCTGCGCGGCCTGTTCGACCGCGCCGGCACGCCAGGCGAGATCGAGTTGTATCCCGGTGTGCATCACGGCTTCGCCTTCCCGCAGCGCTGGTGCTACGACAAGCCGGCCGCGGAACGACATTGGGAGCGGCTGATCGCGCTGTACCGGCGGCGGTTGGGCTGAGTCGCAAGCCTCACTCGCGCCGCCGCAGCAAATAGCGCTGCCGCCCCTCCAGCACCAGCTCGCCGCGCTGGTTGTGTACCGTGCTGCGCAGCCCGACCACGCCGGTCGAACGATTCGGCGTCAGCTCATCCACCTCCAGCGCCGCGTACAGCGTATCGCCAGCAAACACCGGCTTCACGAACCGGCTGGATTGGTCCAGGAAGCCGACCAGGGAATCCTCGGTCATGAACGGGAACAATCCCGCGCCGGCCACCGTCTGGATCAGCGTCTGGAAACCGTGCGCCAGCATGCCCGGCATGCCATGCCGGCGGCAGTACTCAACGTCATAGTGCACCGGATGATTGTCCCCGCTCGCCGCCTGGAACGCCGCGAACACCCCGTCCGTCATCGTTCTGCTCGGCAGCACGAACCGCTCGCCGGGCGCAAAATCGTCGAACCAGCGTTGTTCCGGCACCATGCGATGCGCGGCGGGATCGAATCCGCTCATATCGCCCCGGCCGCGCGCAGGCCGGCGATCTCGGCCGCGCCATACCCGAGTTCGCCCAACACGTCATCGGTGTGCTGGCCCAGCGACGGCACGTCGCCCATCACCGCCTCCTGGTCGGTGAAGGTGAACGGCGGCAACAGCGCGCGCACCGGCCCCGCCGGCGTGTTCACCTCGCGCCACTTGTCGCGCGCGGCGAACTGTTCGTGGTTCCACACATCCATCGACTGGTTCAGCCGCCCGTTGGCGATGCCCGCCGCATCCAGTACCGCGACCACCTCCAGCGAGGTCATCGTCGCGAAGCAATCCTCGATCAGCGCGGTCAGCGCGCGACGATTTTCGCGCCGCACGCTCATCGTGGCGAATCGCGGATCGGTCTCCACTTCCGGCCGGCCCAGCACACCGGCGCAGAACGCCTTCCACTCGCGCTCGTTCTGCAGCCCGAAGATCACCTGTCCGTCCTTGGTGCGATGCGCGCCATACGGCGCCAGCGCCGGATGCCCGCCCGGCTCGCGCGGCAGCGGCGAGTTGCCGTAGGCGGCGCGATACATCGGATAGACCATCCATTCTCCCAGCGCATCGAGCATGGCGATCTTCACGTTCGCGCCCTCGCCGGAACGCGAACGCCGCAACAGCGCCGCCAGGATGCCGGTGAGCGCATACATCCCGGTGGCGATGTCGGCCGCCGAGATGCCCACGCGCGACGGTGTCTCCGGCGTGCCGGTGACGCTGATCAGCCCGGATTCCGCCTGGATCAGCAGGTCATAGGCCTTCTTGCGCGCCAGCGGCCCGGACTCGCCGTAGCCGGAAATGTCGCACACCACCAGCCTGGGAAACCGCGGCTGCAGCGCCGCATGCGACAGGCCGAGCCGCGCCGTCGCGCCAGGCGCCAGGTTCTGCAGCAGCACGTCGGCGCCGTGCAGCAGCCGGTCCAGCACGCCGCCGGCCTGGTCGTGCTTCAGGTCCAGCGTGACCGACCGCTTGGCCCGGTTGAGCCAGACGAAATGGCTGGAGAGGCCATGCACGAAGCCGTCATAGGCGCGGGCGAAATCGCCCTCGCCCGGACGCTCGATCTTGATCACGTCGGCGCCGAGATCCGCCAGGTGGCGGCTGCAGATCGGTGCCGCCACCGCATGCTCCAGCGCGATGACGCGCATGCCTTCCAGGGGTCGCACTTGTCCGCCTTCCTCGCGTTTCGTCAGGCGAGGAAAGCGCCGGCGGCGGGCGGTGTCAAAAATGTGCCGCGCACCGTCCTGGCCGAGCCCGGTCAACCGAACTCCCGCGGGGGCAGCCGCCGGGCAACGCCGCGGACGCGGAGCGGCGAGCGCATCGGGCCTGGCAATGTCGCTGGCGTGGCGCGTCGTTTACCGGCCGTTAATGCCAGCGGGGTCATGGTCAGGCAATTGCGAACCGTCCATCCACACCACAGTGACAGGCAGTGGCCCATGAACATCCTCAGCCGTCTCCGGCTCCGCACCAAATTTGCCTTGCTGCTCGGGCTGTCCGGCCTGGCGGTGGTCGCCTCGACGGCGCTTGGCGCGTCCGCCTTGCATCGCCGGATGATCGACGATCGCACGGACAAGCTGCGGGCGGTGGTGGACCTGAGCATGGGCATGGGCCGTGAGCTGGCTGCCGACGTGACGGCGAACCGGCTCACCCAGGACCAGGCCGTGGCGCGATTGCGCGACGAACTCCATGCCATGCGATTCGACGGGGGTTCGGGTTATGTCGTCGTTCAGGTGCGGCAGCCGGATGGCGGCTTCAACGTCCTGGCGAATGGCGCCAACCCGAGCACCGAGGGCAAGCGCAGCGTCGCCAAGGACAGCAACGGCCGAGCGATCGGCGACCTGATCTCCGACGCGCTGAAGGGCCGCGACACCGGGGTCATCAGCTACATGTTCCCGAAGCCCGGCCAAACCGTTCCGTTGCTCAAAGTATCCTATGTCGCCCGCTTCGCACCCTGGAAGGCCGTGTTCCTCGCCGGCGCCTATACCGACGACCTGGATGCCGATTTCGACGCCGCGCTGCGGCACCTGGCGACGGTCGGCGGGTTGATCCTGCTGGTTACGCTGCTGGCCGCGTGGTCGATCAACCGTGACATCACCGGCGCGCTGGGCGCGCTGGGCGCGACGATGGCGCGCCTGGCGCGCGGTGACACGGCTGCCGAAATTCCGGGCGCCGACCGGCGCGACGAGATTGGCGACATGGCCGCCGCGGTGCTGGTGTTCAAGAACGGCATGACCGAGACCGAGCGTCTGCGGGCCGCGCAGGAAACGGCCAAGCTACAGGCCGCGGCGGAGCAGAAAGCGGCCGTGAACCGGTTGGCGGACGGCTTCGAGAGCAAGATCGGCCGTTTGGTCGGAATGCTCTCCTCGGGTTCCGCGGCGCTGGAAGCCACCGCGCAGTCGATGACCGGCACGGCCAACCAGAGCAATCAGCAGGCTGCCGCTGTCGCCTCCGCGGCGGAAGAGGCCAGCACCGGCTTGCAGACCGTGGCCTCGGCCGCCGAGGAACTGACGGCTTCCATCGGCGAGATCAGCCGTCAGGTCGCGCAGTCGTCCAGGATTTCCGGGAAGGCGGTGGATGACGCCAAGCGCACCGACGGCATCGTGCACGCGCTTGCCCAGGCTGCGGAGAAGATCGGTGCTGTCGTGGGCCTGATCACCAACATCGCAGGCCAAACCAATCTCCTGGCGCTGAACGCCACCATCGAGGCGGCGCGGGCCGGCGACGCCGGCAAGGGTTTCGCGGTCGTCGCTTCCGAGGTCAAGAGTCTCGCCAACCAGACCGGCAAGGCGACCGAGGAGATCGACGCGCAGATCACCCATATCCAGGCCGCGACCAAGGAGGCCGTCAATGCCATTCGCGGCATCTCCACCACCATCGAGGAGGTGAGCGCGATCGCAACCACCATTGCCTCCGCCGTCGAGGAGCAGGGCGCGGCCACCGCGGAGATCGCCCGCAACGTGCTGCGGACGACCCAGGCGGCGCAGGTGGTGACCGTAAGCATCGGCGGCGTGAGCCAGGCGGCAAGCGAAGCGGGCACGGCGGCCGGTCACGTCCTGACCGCGGCATCCGATCTGTCGAAGCAGTCCGAACAACTGGCCAATGAGGTGAACGCTTTCGTGGTCGGCGTCAGGGCGGCATAGGGCCCGTCGGGGAATAATCGCTCCAACCGCGATGCGGACGATCGCCGTTATCGTCATCCCCGTGAAAGCGGGAACCCATGCGGGCGCTGGGTCCCCGCTTTGGCGGGGATGACGACGGGGATGGCTGCGGTGATCTCACTTGATTCGGTAGATTCCCGACAAGCCCAAAACGGGAAATGTCTGACCTGATCCTGATCTTACCGCGTTTCCCGCTGTCCCGGCCTGGCCGACGGCTTATGTATCTCCCGATCCGGCGAACCGGTCTCCTACCCGGCGAACTCCCCTGGTCGCAACAGCCGTGCCAGCCGGTCCAGCACCGCATTCGCCAGCCCCGGCTCGGGTCCGTCGAAAAACCCCCGCGCGACGTCGAGATATTCGTTGATCACCACCTTCGCCGGCGCCCCGTCCGCCATCGCCAGTTCGCCGCCCCCGGCGCGCAAAAGGGCCCGCAGTACCGGATCGATACGCGCCAGCGGCCAGTCGGACGGCAGCGCCTCTACCACCATGCGGTCGATGGTGTCCTGCTGGCGCACCGCGCACCGCACGATGCGGGCGAACAGCGGCACCTCCGCATCCGGCACGCGGCCGTCCTCGAAGCCGCCGGTGCCGGGCAATTCGCCCAACCGATGCCGCACGAACTGATCGATCACCGTCTCGGGATTCTCCGGCCCCTGCTCCGCCTGGAACAGCGCCTGCACCGCGGCGACGCGCGACGCGGTACGCGGCCGGCGCCGCGGTTTCGGAGGCTCATGCGCCATGGTCAGGCCGCGCCGAGGCGGCGTGCGGCGTCGATCTGCAACAGCGAAGCCGCGGCGGCTTCCGCGCCCTTGTTAAAGCCATCCGCGCTCGATCGTGCCTCGGCCTGCGCCAGCGTGTCGCAGGTCAGCAAACCGGTGCCCAGCGCGATGCCGAATTGCAGCGCGACGCTCATCAACCCTTGCATCGTTGCGCGGCAGATGAATTCGTAATGGTCGGTCTCGCCGCGAATGATACAGCCAAGCGCCACGAACCCGTCGAACCGTTTCCCCCCGCGCAACGCGATGCGGATCGCCTGCGGCAGCTCGAACGCCCCGGCGACGTCGAGGCTCTCGAAGGTCGCGCCAGCCTCGCGCAGGATGCGCGTGGCGCCGCCGGTGAGCCCGTCCGCCACCGCGCGATAATACGGCGCGCGCACCACCAGCAGGTGCGGCGACGGCCCCTCGATGCGCGGCGCGGATGGGAGCGGGGCGTCTTCGGTACTCATGTCATCTTGTCATGGCCGGCCGAGGCCCGCCCCCTCCTGTCATTGCTAGGAGCGTAGCGACGCGGCAATGACGGCAGTGCGTCATCCCTCGTAGTCCACGCCGACGATATTCGGAATCGGCCGCTGTTCCATGATGTTCAGCCCATAGCCCTCCAGTCCGACGATGGTGCGGCGGCTGTTGGTCAGCAGGATCATGTTCTTCACGCCGAGATCGAGCAGTATCTGGGCGCCGATGCCGTAGTCGCGCAGGACGCGGGGGGCGTGGGATCGTTCGGTGGATAGCGTGCGCACGCGCTCGGCCAGCGCGGTCTTGCGGTGCTCGCGGATCAGCACCACCACGCCGCGGCCGGCGCGGGAGATCATGTGCATGGCGTTGTGCACGGCGATCCAGTGCGGCGATCCGGTCATGTCGTCCAGCAGATCGACCGCGTGCATGCGCACCATCACCGGGTCGGGGCCGGACAAATCGCCCTTCACCAGCGCCAGGTGCTCCTGGTACTCGACCGTGTTGGCATACACCACGGCGCGCCACTCGCCGCCGGCGGGGTGGTGGTAGTCGCTTTCCTCGACGCGCTGCACCAGCCGCTCGGTCACGCGGCGATGGGCGATCAGGTCGGCGATCGAACCGAGTTTCAAATTGTGCCGTTGCGCGAAGGCCACGAGTTCGGGCAGCCGCGCCATGGTGCCGTCGTCGTTCATGATCTCGCAGATCACCGCGGCGGGGTACAGCCCGGCCTTGCGGGCGATATCGACCGATGCCTCGGTATGGCCCGCGCGCACCAGGGTGCCGCCGTCCCGCGCCATCAGCGGGAAGACGTGGCCCGGCGTGGTGATGTCGTCGCGCGTGCTTTCCGGGTTAATCGCCACCGCCACGGTGTGGGCGCGGTCATGCGCCGAGATGCCGGTGGTGACGCCTTCCCGCGCCTCGATCGACACGGTGAACGCGGTCTGGTGCCGCGTGCCGTTATGCGCCGACATCAGCGGCAGCGCGAGCTGTTCGCAGCGCTGACGGGTCAGCGCCAGGCAGATCAGGCCGCGCGCGTGCCGGGCCATGAAGTTGATGGCGTCCGGCGTGGCGAATTGCGCCGGGATGACCAGGTCGCCTTCGTTTTCCCGGTCCTCGTCATCGACCAGGATGAACATGCGGCCGTTGCGGGATTCCTCGATCAGTTCGGGGGCGGCGGCGAGGTATTGCGAGAGTTCGGCGGTCCGCAGGCTCTTCAGGTTCGGCATCAGGCTGTCTCCGCCAGCCGCGCCACGTAGCGCGCCAGCATGTCGATTTCGATGTTCACCGCATCGCCCGGGGCGAGCCGGCCGAAGCCGGTGACCTGGGCGGTGTGCGGGATGACGTTCACCGCGAAAGTATCGGCGTCCACGGCGTTCACCGTCAACGATACCCCGTCCACCGCGACGCTGCCCTTGACGGCGATGAACCGGGCCAGCGGCGCCGGCACCCGAAACCGCCACCGTGTGGAGGCGTTTTCCGGTGTGGCCGACAGCGCCTCGCCCAGGCCGTCCACGTGGCCGGAGACGAGATGCCCGCCGAGTTCGTCGCCCATGCGCAAAGAGCGTTCCAGGTTCACCCGGCTGCCTGCGCGCCAGCGCCCGAGCGTGGTGCAGGCCAGCGTCTCGGCCGAGGCGTCGGCGGCGAACCAGTCCGGCCCGACCTCGACCGCGGTGAGGCAGCAGCCGGAACAGGCGATGGAGGCGCCAATGGCGATGCCGGCGGTATCCGACCACGGCGCGGCGACGACCAGCCGCATGTCCTGGCCGTTGCCGAGGGGGTTGATGGCGCGGACGGTGCCGAGCGCGGTGACGATGCCGGTGAACATACAAGGACACCTGTTAGGCGGCCGGATTGCGATTGGCAAACTATGGAGGCCGGTTGTGGGACACAAGCTGGCAGGGAAACCGCCAAGCCACGCGACGCCGCGAATCCCGGGGCCTCACGCCAGCGCGGATTCAGTCAGTGTAAAAGTCATCGAACCCCAGGGTTAGTCCCGGCGGGTCCAGCACGATCTCACCGGACGTATAGACCTCGGTTGCGACGTCGCCGCCCGGCTTGCGCGAATGCCGGACGATGCGCGGCGTCTCCGGCCAGATAATCAGGTAACGCTGGAGCGACGGCAGGCGGAAGTAGTCGCGCAGCTCCAAGCCCCGATCGACGCCACTGGTGGAAGGCGACAGAACCTCGACGATTACCAGCGGGTCAGGGACGGCCAGAGCGTCGGCGGGCAGCCGGACGCCACCGCAACGCAGCACGGCGTCGGGTTCGTAGTCGCTGTCGCCGACCTCGATCGTCATGCCGTCGCCGACCACCTGGCACGGCAGCCCTGCACGCTGCACCGCCGCGCGCAGGGCATCCCGCGCTGATCCCTTGCGAAGGTTATGGGCCGCGCGTTCGGGGGCCATGGCGACCACGACGCCTTCGATACGCTCGAACCGGTGCGAAGGTTGTTGTTCTGCCCACGCCCGGTATTCCTCGCGTGTCATGCGCTCTTCCGGCTCATGGATCAGTGCGCGCGGCATGGCGAACCTCCAGCATGGAGACGTAGCAGGCAGGGGATGGTGGTCAAGCAGCCGATGGCTGCGTGACCAGGCCACGCGACCGGTTCAAAGTCATCAACTCGGGAGGCAGTGGCATCCAATCAATTGCGCCTGACGAATTCCGTCAGCATGTCCTCACCAAGTGGGGTCGCGTGCCGGTGGACGAAACGGGGCATCGCGTCCAGCCGGTCGATGCCGAATGCTTGCACCGCGGGCCAGGCGTCGCCGCCCATCACCGCCGGAGCATGAAACCACGCGATGCGGTCCACCAGTCCGGAGCGGAGCAAGGTTGCCGCGACCTGCGCGCCGCCCTCCACCAGCAGCCGGGTGATCCCCGCGGCGCCGAGCGCCATGAGACCTGCCTGCAAATCCACTCCGGCCTCGGCCCCGGCGAGCTCGATCAACCGGATCCCCAGCGCGGCGAAAGCGTGCCGGCGTGCGGCGTCGGCGCCGTGGCGGATCAGCATCCAGGTGGGGGTCTCGCGGGCCGAAATCACCAGGCGCGCGGTGAGCGCGGTGCGCAGGTGGCTGTCCGCCACGACGCGCACGATCGGCGTGGGGCGGAAGCCGGGCAACCGGCAGGTGAGGTCCGGGTCGTCGGCCAGCACCGTGCCCACGCCGACCAGCACCGCGTCATGCCGCCCCCGCATTGCATGCGCGGCGCGCCGCGCCGCCGCGCCGGTGATCCAGCGGCTCTCGCCGCCGCGCGTGGCGATGCGTCCGTCCAGCGTGGATGCCAGCTTCAGCGTCACCAGCGGGCGCCCGGTCGTGGTGCGCTGGTGGAAGCCCGCGAGCACCTCGGCGGCGGCATCCGCCAGCACGCCCTCCTCCACCACGATGCCGGCGGCGCGCAGCCTGGCGACTCCCTGGCCGTTCACCCGATTGTCAGGGTCGCGCGCGGCAATCACCACCCGGACGATCCCGGCGGCGATCAGCGCGTCGGTGCAGGGGGGCGTGCGGCCCCAGTGGCAGCACGGCTCCAGCGTTACGTAGGCGGTGGCGCCGCGCGCGCGCGGGCCGGCCATCTCGAGCGCAACGGTTTCCGCGTGCGGCCGTCCGCCGGGGGCGGTGACGGCACGGCCGGCCACGCGGCCGTCACTCACCACGACGCAGCCGACCGAGGGGTTCGGCCAGGTGTTCCCCAGACCGCGCCGCGCCAGCGCCAGTGCCGCGCGCATGTGGGCGAGGTCGCCGGCGGGGGAAGCGGCGTCCGACATGGTTCAGGCGATCCGGCCGGCGTTCTCCCCCTCCCCTTGAGGGAGGGGGTTGGGGGGGGGGGGCGGGCGGCGCGGCCCGACCCCCCCCCCCAACCCCCTCCCTCAAGGGGAGGGGGAGAACCTTGCCGTCGCACTCTCGTGCCAACCACTCTCGTGCCCACTACGCGCTCTCGTCCAGCGAGCCGATGAAGTCCTCGAAATCCTTCGCCTCGCGGAAGTTGCGGTACACGCTGGCGAACCGCACATACGCCACCGGATCGAGTTCCTTCAGCGTATCCATCACCAGCTCGCCGACCTGCTTGCTGGCGATGTCGCTTTCGCCCGACGCCTCCAACTGACGCACGATCGAGTTGACGATGCGCTCGATGCGCTCCTCCTGGATCGGCCGCTTGCGCAGCGCGGTGCGGATCGAGCGCGACAGCTTGTCACGGTCGAACGGCACCCGCCTGCCGTCGTTCTTGATCACGGTCAGCTCGCGCAACTGGGTGCGCTCGATGGTGGTGAAGCGCTGGCCGCAATGGGTGCAGAACCGCCGCCGGCGGATCGCGCCGCCGTCCTCGGACGGGCGGCTGTCCTTCACCTGCGTGTCCTCGTTGCCGCAGAACGGGCAGCGCATGTGTGTCAGCCTCCGCGATAGATCGGGAAGCGCGCGCACAGCGCCCGCACGCGCGCGCCGACCGCGCGTTCCGCCGCGTCGTTCGTGCCGTCGTTGGAGCGCGAGAGCCCCTCCAGCACCTCGTCGATCATCTCTCCCACGGCGCGGAATTCCTCCGGTCCGAAGCCGCGCGTGGTGGCGGCCGGCGAGCCCAGCCGCACGCCCGACGTAACCGTGGGCTTTTCCGGATCGAACGGGATGGCATTCTTGTTGGCGGTGATGTGGGCGCGTTCCAGGCTGGCCTCGGCCGCCTTGCCGGTGACCCGCCTGGGGCGGAGGTCGGCAAGCATCAGGTGGCAGTCGGTGCCGCCGGTGACGATCGCCACGCCGCGCGCGATCAACGTCTCGGCCAGCACCTTGGCATTGTCGGCCACCGCCTTCTGGTATGCGCGGAACTCCGGCCGCAGCGCCTCGCCGAACGCCGCGGCCTTGCCGGCGATGACGTGCATCAGCGGGCCGCCTTGCAACCCGGGAAACACGGCGCTGTTGATCCTCTTGCCGATCTCCGGGTCGTTCGCCAGCACCATGCCGCCGCGCGGCCCGCGCAATGTCTTGTGCGTGGTCGTGGTGACCACGTGCGCGTGCGGCAGCGGGGAGGGGAACAGGTCGGCGGCCACCAGTCCGGCGAAATGCGCCATATCGACCATGACATACGCGCCGACCGCATCGGCGACGCGCCTGATCCGGGCGAAATCGATGAACCGTGGATAGGCCGAACCGCCGGCGATGATAAGCTTCGGTGTTTCCGCGCGCGCCAGCCGCTCAAGCTCGTCGTAGTCCAGCAGGCCGTCGTCGCGGCGCACGCCGTACTGGATGGCGCGGAACCATTTGCCGGAGAGATTCGGGCCCGCGCCATGCGTCAGGTGGCCGCCGGCGTCGAGGCTCATGCCCAGGATCGTGTCGCCCGGCTTCAGCAGCGCGAGAAACACCGCCTGGTTGGCCTGCGCTCCGGAATGCGGCTGCACGTTCGCGAAAGCACACTGGAACAGCGTCTTCGCCCGGTCGATGGCGAGTTGCTCGGCCACGTCCACATAAACGCAGCCGCCATAGTAGCGGCGGCCGGGGTAGCCCTCGGCGTATTTGTTAGTGAGGACGGAACCCTGCGCCTCCAGCACCGCGGCGGAGACCAGGTTTTCGCTGGCGATCAGTTCGATGCCGTCCTGCTGGCGGTGCAACTCGGCGCCGATGGCGGCGGCGAGGTCCGGGTCGGTCTCCGCCAGTGGGGCGGCGAAAAAGCGGTCCAGGCTGGCGGCGGGGCGTTGTTCGTTCATGGCTGGTGGCCGGAATGTTGCCTGCGAGGTCTGTAGCATGGGGTTTGGGAGGGCGGAACGGGCGGAATTGGCCCAGGGCAGTCGCGGAGGTGCATTGTCGGGCGGGTTCCGTCGCCGGTGGCGCGCACCAGGCCGACGAATGGCCCGAAAACCGCCGCGCCGATGGTACGAAAACCGGGCAGAGTGTGCGAACCAATGGCGCCCGGGCACGGCTGCCCATCGCGGCGCAACCTGGGACGGAGAGAAGAAATGGGCTTTGGCGAGGCGGCTGACGGCAACGGTTTCAGCGTTGCTTACCTGGTGCTCAGCGGCACGACGACGGCGGCGCGCTGCCCTGAACTGTTGCGCGGACTGGTCGGGCTGGGCTTTGCCACCGTCATCGCGCTGCCGACGCCGAACGCCGCGCGCGTGATCGCGCCGCGCGATCTCGCGGAGGTTGATGGCGTTCAGGTCGTCGAGTCGTATTTCGACCTGGCGATCCGTCCGCGCCCGCCGCGCGGCGTGGTGCTGTTCGCGCCATGCAGCTTCAACTCGCTCAACAAGCTCGCACAGGGCATCGCCGACAATCTGGCACTATCCGTGGTCGCCGAGGCGATCGGCCGGCGCACGCCGGTGCTCGTGGCACCGTCGCTCAACCAGCCGCTGCTGGACCACCCGCGGGCGCGGGCGTCGCTGCGGACCTTGCCCGCCTGGGGCGTGACGATCGTGCCGCCGGTCGATGCGGGCGAGGGACCGCGGCTCGCACCCTCCGCCCAATTGCTCGACGCGGTGCGTCCCTATGTGCGGCGAGGCTGACGTCAGTGGCAATCCCGGGGAGATGCGGGAGCCGGCGGAGTTCGACCCGCGCCGCCCGAATTGCATCCGCCGGAACAGCGCGTTCTTCACAACGAACTGGCACAACGAACTGGCGGTGCAACGCGGCGAGTCTGGGCAACGCGATGCGGCCGCCGAGCAGCGTTGCAAGGGAGTGGTGGGCCGCAAGGATCGGATAAATCATGCCGCCGGGCGGCAGCGGGGGTGCCTGAGGCACCGAACGCGGCCGCCGGCGGTCCGCCGTTTCCACCGACCCCGGATTTGCTCTAGGCTCCCCGTCAGCCGGGGCGGCCCGCCAGCCCTCCCCGGGCAAAAACCGGTGCAACGGCAACCACAGAGGAGTCGGCCATGCTGTCACGCGAGGAGAACGAACTCGTCACCCGGGTCGGGGCGGGAACCCCCATGGGCGACACAATCCGCCGTTACTGGATTCCCGCCCTGCTCTCGCGCGAAATCGCCGAGCCCGACGGCCCCCCCGCCCGCGTCCGTCTGCTCGGCGAGGACCTCGTCGCCTTCCGCGACAGCGACGGCCGCATCGGATTGCTGGACGAGCTCTGCCCGCACCGCCGCGCGTCGCTGTTCTTTGGACGCAACGAGGACTGCGGCCTGCGCTGCGTCTATCATGGCTGGAAGTTCGACGTCTCCGGCGCCTGCCTCGACATGATGAACGAGCCGGAGGAGAACGACTTCAGGCACAAGGTGCGCCTGACCGCGTATCCGACCGCCGAGCTGGGCGGCATCATCTGGGCCTATCTCGGCCCGGTGGAGCACATGCCGCCGCTGCCGAAATTCGCCTGGACGCAGGCGCCGGAATCGCATCGCCACGTCACCAAGGTGATCCAGGAGTGCAACTGGCTGCAGGGGCTTGAAGGCGGCATCGACACCTCGCACGCGCCGATCATGCACCGCTTGCTCTCGGAAACATCCACCCGCGGCGGCTTCAAGCCGTCCAGCCCGTTCGTGCGCGGCAAGGCGCCGAAGCTGGTGGTCGATATCACCGACTACGGATACCAGTACGCCGGCATCCGCCCGCTCGGCGACAGCGAGATGCACATCCGCACCTACCAGTTTATTCTCCCGTTTCACCAGATCCGCCCGTCGAAGTCGGAGACCGGGCTGCCGCTCGACGCCGGGCATATCTGGGTGCCGATCGATGACGAGACCACCGCCGTGTACAACTGGGGCTATTGCCCGAACGGTCCGCTGGGCGAGGAAGACCGGCTGGAACGCGGCCTCGGCAACGGCCCGCTGCACGTCGATCCGGTGACGTTCCGTTCGAAGCCAAACCGCGCGAACAACTACATGCTGGATCGTCTGGTGCAGAAGGAGGAAAGCTACACCGGCATCGACGGCATCAACGTGCAGGACCGCGCGATCCAGGAGAGCATGGGGCGCGTCGTCGATCGCTCGAAGGAGCATCTGGGGCCGGCCGACAAGGCGATCATCCAGGCGCGCAAGCTGCTGCGCCAGGCGGTGAAGACGGTTGAGGCCGGCGGCAATCCGGACGGCACCAGCACCAGCTACTATTCACTGCGCGCGCACGAAGCGATACTGCCGCGCGACGCCGATTGGCGGCGGGAGATGACGCCGGAGATGCAGGCGGAGGCGATCCTGCAGACGGTATGACGGCTCCGTAACACCTCTCTCGTTTCGCGGGAGAGGTCGGGGCGCGCGAACGCCGAGGGTGAGGGGTGATGCACGGACGGTCTGTGCAGTACGCCCTTCACCCGCGTCGCCCAGCTTCACGCTACGCACCGCGTATTCCGTCGCGACGCGCACGGCCTCGATCATGCTGACCGCGCTTGCCTTGCCGGTGCCGGCGATGTCGAACGCCGTGCCGTGATCCACGCTGGTGCGCACGATCGGCAAACCCAGTGTCACGCTTACGGTCTTCTCGAAGTCCATCATCTTTGCCGCGATGTGCCCCTGGTCGTGGTAGAGCGACAGCACCGCGTCGTAGCGGCCGATGCGGGCCATGTGGAACACGGAATCCGCCGGCACGGGGCCGCCGACCTGCATGCCCCCGGCGCGCGCTGCAGCGTAAGCGTCCGGTCGGCCCCGCCTGTGGGTTTGCCGTAACGTGTGGCTATGATCCGGCTCAGGCAGCCTCACTGGGCTAGCGGGGGCAGCGCCGGGCTCGGCTGGTTCGAAGCGGCCACAGCGATTGCTGCGTGGTGCCATGATGCTGGACGCCGACGACCTCACAGGCCAGGCGCGGAAGATGCGCCTCCAGCGCTGCCCGGATATGGGAGCGACGGCCGCCAATGATTACGTTGTGCGCAGCAGCACGACATGCTGCTCCCGGGCGGGACGCTTCTCGTGGCCATCCGTCAGGCCGAAGCGGCGGCGCACGTAGAACAGTACTGCCTCGCGCACTTTAAGCAGCAGGCGCTGCCGCGCATCCATGCCGTAGTCGCGGGCGATGACCCGACGCTGGTGCGGATCGAGTCCGGGATGCGGCGCGACCTCTAGCGTGACCAGGCGGTTCCAGGCGGCATCCTCCGCGGGGTGGCGGTGCCAGGCGCCGGCCTCGGTGACGCGCGACAGCCGGGCGATGACGAAGTCCTTGAACGCGTCGTCACCGGCGTCGTGGGCGCGGACGTGCCAGCGGAAGCCGTCGAACACCAGCGCGTGGGGTGACAGCACGCGCCGGTGTTCGCCCGGCCGCTGGAAGGAGACGTAGCGCGCGCCGACCGCGCGGCGGTCGCGGATGGCGGCGAGGACCGGGCGCAGCACTGCGGCATCCACCGAGCGTTCCGGCAGTTCGGCGATGGCCAGCGGGGGGATGGAGGCCAGTGTGGAGTCGCGCGGATCGAGGTGGTTCTCGGCGATCAGCCGGAGTTCGCGGAGCAGTCGGGTAGGGTCGGCTTCGTGCGGGAGGAAGGTGGGGTTGGCGCGGTAGCGGCGGGCGACGGTGTCGTAGGCGAAGCCGTCGGGGCAGGCCTCCTTGAGGCGGGCGAGGTCGGCGGTGGCCTGGTTGGCGGAGACGCCGAACCGCCGCATCAGGTCGTCGCGGTTGATCGTGCCGTCCCAGTAGAGACGGCGCGCGGCGAAGGCGACACGCTGCTCCACGCTCCAGCGGAGGGTGGATTGGGGGGTGGGGTCCGGTTCGGGCGATTCGGGCATGGCGCTATGGGTGGCATAGTGCGGGGGGTTTTGGTAGGCACATTTTGTGGATTGACTGGCGGGGGTTGGGGCAGCGCCGCCAGGCGATGTGCGGTGTGATGATGTTGCTGGGTGAGGTTACTGGATGTGCCATGTTACGCCGTAGCCTGTTGATCGCGGATTTTGCACAGATGTGGCCGCCATGATTGCGGGATAGTCATGGTTCGTCAAATCCGGCTGATACGCGGTTGTTCCAAAAGTCGCCCAAAAATCGCCCTTGACTCGCCGGGCCGACCCAGTTTGTATAGGCACATTAACTGTGTGAATAGGGGGTAGCGGCCATGCTGAACCTGCAGCAGCTCGATGAGGCGGTCGATAATGCGGCTGCGTTCCGGCGGCGTCGCACGTTGCAGCCGGCAGGTGGTCGCGGCGACAAGATCTTTCCACCGACCTATCCCGGCGAGGGCCGGAATGCCCCACCACGGCACGTCTTCGAACGGCGCCGTATCGATGGTCGGGAAGTTGTCTGCGTGCTCATCGACAGCGTGCAGTCCCAGGCCAATCGGCTGGAGGAGGCGCTGTTGGTGTCCGCGAAATCGGGGCATATCGCCCTGCCGCGGCTGGTGGTCGATTTTCCCTCAAGCGGGCTCAATGCGGTGCCCGAGATCAGCTCGCTCGAAGCGCCGCACCGGATTTACGATGCGATCCTGCGCGACTCGTTGCTCGACGACGTGGTGTTCCGCGAAAGCGAGATCGGGCGACGGATCCGCCAGGCGACGATGCACGACGCGACCGCCATCCTGGAGGTATCGCCCACAGCCCTGCTGTTTGGTGCCTGGAATTCCACTGGGGAGGGCGGTGGTCTCGGCGCGAAATTCGCACGTGCCATTGTCAGCGAGATCATCGGCGTCGATGTCCCGGTTGAACAGCCAATCACACCGGGGGCGGGGGCCTCATTTGAGGTCTCGAATGGCCGTGTCGTTCGATACAGAGTGGAGCCTGCTGCCGGTCAGGGTGCCGCAATGACGGGTGAGCTACAGACCGCTGGACGCCGAACCGGCAGCCGGATCGATCCGCTTGGCATCGTCAGATCCGTCGAAGTCTTCAAGAGCGACACCAACTGGGACACCTCCGAAAAGGCGGCAGGCAGTAAATCCAAGAAGGTCCGGCCGTCCGAAATCAACCACGGCAACATCGCCCCTTCCGTGCAGGCACTTGGCGTAACCTGCGACTATGCGCAGCAGACGGCCGTGGTCACGCTGGCCGGCCTCCGGCGCCTGGGCTTCGGCGCCGACGCGGGGCGCAACCGCGCCGCGCGAGCCTATCTCGCAGCACTTGGCCTGCTTGCCTTGGTGGAAGCCGACGTGCAGGGCTATGCGTTGCGATCACGTTGCGACCTCGTCTGCGACGGCGATGCGCCGATCGAGTTGGTGCGCTTCGACGGCAAGACGGAACCGGTCGCCCTCGATCTTGATGCTGCCCGCAGCATGCACGCCGCCGCCTACGACACCGCAAAATCCGCCGGATTCAATTTTGCAGACAAGCCCATCGTGCTGAAACCGCAAGACAAGCTTGTGCACATCGTGCGGATGAGCCAGCGGAAGGCGATGGACGACGCCGGCGGACCGGACGAGGGCGCCTGAATGTTGGTCCTTGATATCGAGTGGCTGCTCGGCGTGTGTTTTGCGGCACGTGCACCGTCCGATGCCGCACCCGACTGGCCGCCACAGCCCGATCGCGTCTTTTCGGCGCTGATCGCCTCCTGGGGTGCGCGCGGTGAACGGCAGGAGGAGCGCGCTGCGCTGGAGTGGCTGGAGACTCAGCCGGCGCCCGGCATTGCGGCGGTTCCGCACACAAGACGGGCAACTGCCACGACGTTTGTGCCGCCCAACGACGCGGCGATTACGGACATCCGTATCCTGCCGGACCGCCGACGGCGCCAGCCGCGTCAATTCCCCGCTGCAACGCTGCACGGTGGCTCGGGTGAGCCACACCTTCGGATTACATGGCAATCGGACCCGTCGCCCAACCGGCTGGCGGCGCTGCGCGCGCTGGCGCAGGACACGTCCTATGTCGGCCATTCCAACTCGCTGGTACGCTGCACCTTCTCCGAACAGGAGCCGGAACACAAGGCGGATCTCCTGCCGGCTGGAACAACTGCCGCGCCATATCCCGGACGGCTGCGCGAATTGGCGGCACTCTATGCGCGCCACATCGCGACGGCAGATGCAAATGCACGGCCGCATCCGGCATTGCTGCCCGATGCGAAGCCAGTTGAAACAGCGTCCGCACCCGGCAGTGTGTTCGGCAAGCGTTGGGTCGTGCTGCGGTTCGTCGACGGCGATTGCCCCGACCTGCGCGCCGCCGCCGTGGTCGGCCGCAGAATGCGTGAGGCACTGATGTCGGTCTGGCCCGACGCGATCCCCGAATGGTTGAGCGGCCACGCCCCCGACCGCTCGCCGACCCGGGAGCCGCATCTCGCGGTGATTCCGCTCAGCGATGTGGGGTTCGCCCATTCGGACACCGCACGGCAATCCTGGCACGGCATGGCGCTCGTGCTGCCGCGCAAGATCGAAGCGATGTGGACAGGGACCGATACCCCGGAGGTGTACGCCAACCGCCAGACGCTGGAATCGGCGTTGTCTCCCGAGCAAACCGACGGTGTGTTGGTATTGCTCCTCGGAAGACTCGGCAAATGTCACCTTCGCGTGGTCGCAGCACCCGAGAGCAGCGGGCTTAGCAGCCTGCGTCCCTCACGATACCTGCAAGAGAGCAGGCTTTGGTCCACCGTGACCCCCGTCGCCCTAGACCGTCACCCCAAGAGCGATCAGCCGCGGGAGGAGACCGCCGCAATCATTCGGGAGAGCTGCACGCGCATCGGCCTTCCTCCGCCCGAGGTTGTGCACGTGCATAAGCACGCCGCGATCGCCGGCGCGCCCTCGGCGTGGCCGCCCGGCGGGGCACCGCATTGGACGGGCTGGGCGCGGCCGGGGCCGCTCGCGGATCGGCCGCTCACCCATGCGACGTTACGCTTCAAGGATAAAGTAGCCGGTCCGGTCATCCTGGGCTCCGGACGGTTTTTCGGACTTGGGCTGTGCCTGCCGGTCGCGGAGCGCGCAGGATCATGACCTTGCACCTGGACGATTTTGGCGCGGTCTTCGGCGCAATCCATTCCCCGCCGCCTGCCGCCGCCGATGGCGCAGACGGTGATGCGGTGCGACCCCCCGTGTCCCCGTTCACATGGCAGAGGCGGTTGCTGCGCAGGGTCGTCGAGAAGGGTTGGCCGGATATCATCGACGCACCAACCGGCGCCGGCAAGACCGCGGTGCTCGACATTGCGCTGTTCCATCTGGCGCTGGCGGCAAGCGGCGCGCAGTGCTCGCCCGCGCCACGCCGGATTGTGTTTGCCGTGGACCGGCGAGTCATCGCCGATCAGGCGTTCAACCGCGCGTGCAAGCTGAGCGACGCGCTGGCCAACCCGATGGACCATCGGGTGAAAGCGATGGCTGAGGCGCTGAAAGCCACGGCAGGTGGCGATGCGCCCCTGCACGTCGAGGTGCTGCGTGGCGGCATGCCGCGGGAAGACGAGTGGGCGCGCAGCCCGATCCAACCCACCATCCTGTGCACCACGGTCGATCAGCTTGGCTCCCGGCTGCTGTTTCGCGGCTTTGGCGTGTCGCCGAGCATGGCGCCGATCCATGCCGGTCTGTTGGGCGAGGATGCGCTGCTGCTACTGGACGAGGCACATCTGTCGAAGCCGTTTCAACAAACCCTGAATCGAGTGAAGCACTGGCGAGAGCAGCGTCCGCGAAACGAACTCGCGCGGCCCTGGGCTTTCTGCACCCTGACGGCGACGCCGCGCCGCGCCGAGGGCTGCGTCTTCCGTCTGTCGGATGCGGAGAAGGCCGAAGAACCAGTCAAGAGGCGTCTCACCGCCGCGAAAACAGCCGGACTGGAGCCGTGCAAGGAGCCAGCAGGTTCGTCCGGGCACGTCGAGGCGTTCGTTGCGGCGGCGCAGCAGCTTATGCGGCAGTGTGCGAGTGCGGCGCCGAGCGTTGCCATCATCGTCAATCGTGTCGCGCTCGCCCGGTCGGTGTTAAAGGCGCTGCAAAATCTATGGCCGCCGCTGCAAGATGAGGCGCAGACAGACTGCGCTATCCTGCTGACTGGACGCGTTCGGCCGGTGGAGCGCGAGTCCCTGCTGCACGATCATGAGCGGCGGCTTACGTCGCAAGGCGGCGATACCGAGACGCAGGCTGCGGCGGAACCGCCGACCGGGCGGCTGTTCGTGGTGGCGACGCAGTGTATCGAAGCCGGCGCCGATTTCGACTTTGACGCGATGGTGACTCAGATCGCGCCGCTGGACGCGCTGCGCCAGCGTTTCGGCCGACTCAACCGGCTAGGACTGCGGGATCACGGACCGGCGATCATCATCGCCGCGCGAGACGAGATCGCGCGCGGCAATGACGACGCGTTGTACCGGGGCACGTTGAAGGAGACCTGGGATTGGCTGTCGGCGCATGCCGCCGCCGCGCCGGCGCGTGGCAGGCCGTCGATCGAGATCAACCCGCAGGCCTTCGAAACGCTGGTGAATGCCGATCTGGTCGCTGCATCGCGCTGCGTCGTTGAAGCCAAGGACGCCCCGGTGCTGCGCGCGGCTGACGTGGCATTGCTCGGGATGACCAATCCCAGGCCGCAGCCCGATCCCTATCTGCCGCTTTTCCTGCATGGCGAACTCACCATCGACACCGACGTGTCGATCGTCTGGCGCGCCGACTGCGAGATCATCGCATCGTTGCCCGAAGGTTTGTCGCGGACGACGATTGCGGAGACGGCGGCGGGGATTGTGGCCTGCCAGCCGCCCGTCCCTGGTGAGGCGCTGCGTGTTCCGGTCTGGGCCGCGCGCACGTGGCTGATTGAATCGAGCGACGGTGCAGCCGACGTCAGTGACGCCGAAACCGAACGCGATCCCTCCCACGATTGGACGACCGGTGGCCGATGGGCGCTGCGCTGGCGTGGTCCTGATGACAAGGAGCCGGAACTGGTACGCGCCGCCGAGCTGCGGCCCGGGGATGTGATCATCGTGCCGTCGAGCTATGGCGGGTGCGATCGGTTCGGCTGGGCGCCTGGCAGTGAAGCGCCGGTGGTCGATATCGCCGATGCAGCGGCGAAGCGATACGCGTCGAGGCGCTTCTCGCTACGGCTGCATCCAGCGTTGTGGAAGGGGCCGGACTGCATCGCCTGGAAAGATGCCTGGCCGCAACTGCAGGAAGCCGCGGCAGCGGACAATGCCAATGGGCTGATCACTGCGTTGCGTGAGATGATGGAGAATCAGGAGGCCGTTCCGCGGCACGTGCACCGTGCGGTAGAGGCATTGGTGCAGTCCCACGACACGTCGCCTGCTCGAAAGCGCCGCGTCGAGCTCCCCTACGACGCGAACCAGGATGGCCAGCTCCCGTCCGGCGCGGTGCTGATTGCGCCGTATGGCATCGGCGCACGCGATCGGCGCCGAAAGCCCGCCTCTCCCAGCACCGAGGACGATCAGGCCGGCTGCTTTGCCGATGGATCGGTATCGCTCGCACGGCATACAAGCGACGTGGTGAAGCAGGCCGATGCTTTCGCAGCCGGGCTTCGCCTGGTGGACAGGCTGAAAAAGACAATCGCCTTCGCCGCGCAGCAGCATGACGCCGGCAAGGCGGACGACCGCTTTCAGGATTGGCTGCGGGGACCGGATACGCCGCGGGGTGAATTACTGGCTAAGAGTGGCCGATCGCGTGGCCGTGCCGCTGAACAGGCCGCGCGTGCCGCTGCCGGGGTGCCTGCGGAATGGCGGCATGAAGCGCTGTCGGTGCGCATTGCCAGACAGCACCTCGGTGCGGCGGGCGCGGACATCGACCCGGCGCTGGCGCTGTATCTCATAGGCACGCATCACGGGCATGGGCGGCCCTTCTTCCGGCATCGTGATCCGTGGGACGCGCATGCCCGGCGGCTGGCGGGCGTGACGCTCGCCGCCGGGCCCGGCCCGGAGCGGTTGGATTTCGAGTGGGAAGGCCGCGATTGGGCCGAACTGTTCGCCGGGCTGCAAGCTGAATACGGGCCATGGGGTCTCGCGTTCCTGGAGGCCGTGCTGCGCCTGGCCGATCACCGCGCGTCGGAGAGCGAGGCATGAGTGATACGACAAAGCACCGCCTCGCCGGCCTGGAGCCGGACAATCTGCTGGCGTTTCTGGCGCTGCTCGGCGCGTTGCGCGCGCTTGATACCGCGCGGCCGGAATGGCGGGCGCGGGCGTATTGGGATGTGGGCACGCCGCCGTTGCGGCCGGTGCTGACGCTCGCCGTTCCGCAGACCGGGGACGCTGTCGCAACCGCAGCAGCGGAGGGTGCCGCCACGCTGGCCCGTTCGCATCGGTTCGAACGCAACGATCTCAACTATCCGCGGCCCGAGGCACGTGATCTGCTCACCGAGGAGCAGGGCGAGCAGAGATCGGAACTGCTGGACGCACTGATGAGCGACGGTGCGACGCGCGAGGACGAATCGATCTGGCCTACGCCGCTGTGCTTCCTGTTCGGCCAGGGGCATCAGCACTTCCTGGCCCGGTTGGTCGACATTCCAGCGGGACGCCTGCCGGCGAAGCTGGCCAAGACGCGCCGGCCGCCCGACCTCAACGCGCCAGACTTCATTGCCCGCACGCTGTTCGCACCGTGGACTCGCAACGATCCGACCGACGGGCTGCGGTGGGACCCGGCGGAGGACCGGCGCTATGCGCTGCGGGCCGACGATCCCTCCGGCGATCCGGCCGGCATGCAGCACGGCGCCAACCGTCTGGCCGCCGTCGGGCTGCCGGTGCTGTCCGGGGCCGTCGTGCGCCGGCGTGGCGAGACGCGGTTCCTGAACGTCGCGACCAGTTACGGCGGGGAGGGCGGTATCCGGATCACCTGGCCGATCTGGACGGTGCCGGCACGTCTGCACGGCATCCGCTCGCTGCTCGCGCATCCGGCGCTGGCGGGTGACGCGAAGGAGATCGGCAAGCTGGCGGCGCAGGGTGTGGCGTTCGCCTTCCGCGCCCAACGGATATCGGTGGGGAAGTTCTTCAATGTCACCCTGGCGCAGCGGGTCGGGTGAAACGCGGGCGATGGTGCGGCCAGTGTCGCACCATCGCCTAGTGGATCAAATCAGCGAGAGTTGCTCTGCCTCAGGGAAGCGCCGACCACTCAGTACCTCAGCGATGCGGCCCGGATTCACCCGAAAAGCGGCAGCTATACTGTGGATGGCCTCGCCCAGTCTGCGTCGTTTCCATACTTCTATGGCGTCCGGTAGCGTAAGCGGAGGAGACATCGGCGCCGAACGAGGGGCCTTTGGCCGCGATTGCGACCTCCCCTTGCGGCCTGGGCCGGCGGGTTCGGAATCGCGCAGCGTTGAGGTTGGTGCTGAGGGTGGGTTTTCTTTACGTGGTGATAAGGACATAGGAAGCCTCTCCATTAGAAAGGCAGCTTGCCAAACACGCAAAAACCACTACTTTATCAATGTAGTCGTAAAGGTCCGCGCAACCAAAGCTGCCGTGATCTGGCTTCGAAGGGCCGCACCTGCCAGTGCGGCCCTTCTCGTCTGGCGTGCTTTTGATGGTGTAGGCAGACCGGTTTGTCAAGAGAAATTCGGTTGGCGTGGTCTTCCCACTGCCCATCTGAAGCTCATAACAGGTGACAGGTCGCTCGGGCGTCGCTACCATTGCGTTGCTGGCTGGGCGGCCACATTGAAGGTGAGCCTCGGAAGGCCAGGTAGAACAGCATTTGCTGTCTTCCGCCCGGCCAGCACCTCCTGCGCGCGCGGCCGCATGCGGGGCGCTCGATGACAGACTCCCCCGCGCCCGGCCAACTCACCTTCGACCTCCCCGCCCCGCCCGTCACCGGCGACACCCCGCTCGTCCCCGCCCGCATGGTGAACGAGTTCGTGTATTGCCCGCGCCTCGCCTACTTGATGTGGACGCAGTCCGAGTGGTCCGACACCGTCGATGGCCGCCGCGTCCACGCCCGCGCCGACCGCCCCGGCCCACCGCTGCCCGCCCCCGACGCCAACGCCGCAACCGAGCCCACCCTCACCACCCGCGCCGTCACGCTGTCCTCCGCCACGCTCGGCGTCATCGCGAAGATCGACATCGCCGAAACGGAAGACGGCGCCGTCACCCCGATCGACTACAAACGCGGCAAGCGCCCGCACATCCCGCAGGGCGCCTACGACCCCGAGCGCATCCAGGTCTGCCTGCAAGCCCTGCTGCTGGAAGAACACGGCTACCGCGTCGCCGACGCCGCCATCTGGTACGCCGAATCCCGCGAGCGCGTGCGCATCACGCTCGACGACGCCCTGCGCTCCGCCGCCCGCACCGCGGTGCACGAACTCCGCCTGCTCGTCGCGCAGGGCCGCATCCCGCCGCCGCTCACCGACAGCCCGAAATGCCCGCGCTGCGCCCTGGTGGCAATCTGCCTGCCCGACGAGGTCGCCGCGCTGCAAGGATCTTCCCTCGCGCCGCGCCCCATCGCCGTGCCCGCCGACGAGGCGCTGCCACTGGTCGTGCAATCGCAACGCGCCCGCATCAACAAGGAAGGCGAAACCCTCAAGATCACCGATGAAGAGCAAGGCGAGACGACGGTGCGGTTGATCGATGTGTCGGACGTGGTATTGTTCGGCAACGTCAACATCACCACCCCCGCGCTCACCGCGCTGCTGGAGCGCGAGATCCCGGTGACCTTCCTCAGCTATGGCGGCTGGTTCCGCGGCATCGCGCACGGGCTCGGCCATCGCAACGTGGAGCTGCGCACCGCGCAGTACCGGCAGAGCTTCGACAACGCGTTCTGCCTGCGCTTCGCCCGCGACCTGGTGGCGGCGAAGATCGCCAACCAGCGCACCATCCTGCGCCGCAACGGCCGCGACGACGCGGAACGCGGCCTGGCGCTCGACCGCCTGTCCGCCGCGCGCAAGGTCACCGGACGGGCCGCCTCGCTGGGCGAATTGCTCGGCTTCGAGGGCGATGCCGCCGCCGTGTACTTCCGCGCCTTCGCCAATCTGCTGTCGCCGCCGAAGCAGGCCGGCGCGGCGGAGGCGCTGGCGTTCAGGTTCGACGCACGCAACCGCCGTCCGCCGATGGATCCGGTGAACGCGATGCTGTCGCTCGGCTACGCCATGCTGGCGCGGCACCTGACCGTCGCGCTGGCCTCGGTCGGGCTGGACCCGTATCGCGGCTTCTACCATGCGCCGCGCTACGGCCGCCCGGCGCTGGCGCTGGACATGATGGAGCCGTTCCGGTCGATCATCGCCGATTCGGTGGTGCTGTCGGTGGTCAACACCGGCGAGATCGGCGCGGGCGATTTCGTCGTGGCCACCACCGGCACCGCGCTGACCGCCACCGGTCGCCGCCGTTTCATCGAGGCGTTCGAGCGCCGCCTGTCGCAGGAAACCACCCATCCGCTGTTCGGCTACCGCCTCAGCATGCGCCGCCTGCTGCTGGTGCAAGCCCGTCTGCTGTCCCGTTTCCTGCTCGGCGAGCTGCCGGTGTTGCCCCATCACCTGCCGCGGTGAGGTGACGCGGTGAGCGACGATCGCCTGATCATCGTGACCTACGACATCGGCGATCCGCGGCGCGGGCGCCGGGTGTTCAAGTGCATGCACGGCTATGGCGAGTGGCTGCAGCTCTCGGTGTTCCAGTGCCGGCTGTCGCCGCGCCGCCGGGCCGAGATGGAGACGCGGCTGCGGGAGCTGGTGAAGGCGGGCGAGGACCACGTGCTGCTGATCGATGCAGGTCCCGCGGAACGGACGAAGCTGGCGGTCGCGAGCATCGGCAAGAGCTTTGCCGGCATCGAGCGTCAGGCTGTCGTGATTTAGCTGGGTCTTTGTGTTATGTCATGCCTGCGGCTCGCCGGGTGGATTCGAGAGGCTCGGTGCGGCGCCAACCCCGGCACCCGCTCGATCTCCCATAAGTGGCTGAAACTGCGGCGTTCTTTGACAATCGAATATGGCCGGCCTTCGCGGTCGGCGATGGTTCGGCGGGGGGGCCTTGGCACCGCTCGAAATTCCCGCTGGAATGCCTGCACCGACAACGGCTTGCGAGCCGGCAGTTTCCGCGGCACATGTGCCGCGGCCTCATTGAAGCCCTTTGCGACAAGCCCAGGGCCTCCCGGATCTGCCGCAGGTTTCCGCGGCACATGTGCCGCGGCCTCATTGAAGCCGGGTAGTAGATCGCTCCCTGGACGCCTTCGGCGCCCATGTTTCCGCGGCACATGTGCCGCGGCCTCATTGAAGCTATCGCCTCCCCCCAGCGGTGCCGACCCCTCCACGCGTGTTTCCGCGGCACATGTGCCGCGGCCTCATTGAAGCGATCCGAAGACCTGGTTGGGCGAGGTCACCACCGGCCACGTTTCCGCGGCACATGTGCCGCGGCCTCATTGAAGCTGACGATCCCGGAAATCGAAGCGCCCCGCATCCCAGGTTTCCGCGGCACATGTGCCGCGGCCTCATTGAAGCGCGCTGGCCCGTAAAGGAGAAAGGCCAGCTTCTTTGCGTTTCCGCGGCACATGTGCCGCGGCCTCATTGAAGCCTAAGCTTATTTTGTATATAGCGCGACCGCACACGAGTTTCCGCGGCACATGTGCCGCGGCCTCATTGAAGCACTCCGAAGATCCCCGCCTTGATCGCCTCGATGGTCGCAGTTTCCGCGGCACATGTGCCGCGGCCTCATTGAAGCATTTGTGGGGAAGGATACAATTGATGCGACGCTTTGTAGTTTCCGCGGCACATGTGCCGCGGCCTCATTGAAGCGGGAAAACGCTTCGGGGAATGTTCCTGCCAACACAAACGTTTCCGCGGCACATGTGCCGCGGCCTCATTGAAGCACCAGGCTCGACCTTGTAGTAACACCCCACTGACGCGTTTCCGCGGCACATGTGCCGCGGCCTCATTGAAGCAGTGCAGCGATGCGGGGGCGAGCCATGACATAAACGGGTTTCCGCGGCACATGTGCCGCCGCCTCATTGAAGCGACGCGGGCGAAAATCCGGGTCTGCAACGTGGCGCCGTTTCCGCGGCACTTGTGCCGCGGCCTCATTGAAGCGCTGGAAGACGTCGCGCGCCCGCTTCCCGACACCACCACCGAACTTTCCCAGCCAGGCACAGAGCAGACGACGGTCATCGCCGACTGCTCCCCGCCGTTGTGCAACCGGCCGGCGGCGGCCGGAGCGCCGCGCCGGTTACGGCCACGCCACCAGCGGCGGCAGGCTCATCAGGATCGCCTCGACGTTGCCGCCGGTCTTCAGGCCGAACAGCGTGCCGCGGTCGTGGATCAGGTTGAACTCCACGTAGCGTCCGCGCCGCACCAACTGGTGCGCCCGCTCGGCCTCGGTCCAGCTTTCCCCCATGCGCCGGCGGACAATGCGCGGGAAGGCGTCCAGGAACGCCTCGCCGGCGTCGCGCACAAAGGCGAAGTCGGCGGCGGCGTCGCCGCTGCTGACGTGGTCGAAGAAGATGCCGCCGGCGCCGCGCGGCTCGTCGCGGTGCGGCAGGAAGAAGTAGCGGTCGCACCACGCCTTGAACGCAGCGTAGTAGCCGGGATCGTGCCGGTCGCAGGCGGATTGAAACGCGGCATGGAACAAAGCGGCGTCGGCCAGCGCCTCGGGCGTGTCCGGCCGCATCGGCGTCAGGTCGCCACCGCCGCCGAACCAGCCCTTGGTGGTGATCAGCAGCCGCGCGTTGAAATGCGCCGCCGGGACGCGCGGCGACCGCATGTGGGCGACCAGGCTGATGCCGCTCGCCCAGAATCGCGGATCCTCCGCCGCGCCGGGAATCTGCGCGCGGAATTCCGGGCTGAACGCGCCCCAGACGGTGGAAACATTGACCCCGACCTTTTCGAACACCTGTCCCCGCATCAGGCTGATCACCCCGCCACCGCCATCCGATCCATCCGCTGTCGGCCGGCGCCACGACGAGCGGGCGAAGCGTCCGGCGGCCCGGCCGGCAGGCTTTCCCACGGCCGCCCCGAAAGCCGCCGGCGCCGCCATCGCCGACTCGCCGGCCGCCACCATCGCCGGCCCGCCGGCCGCCGCATCGGACACCCCTCCGGCCATCGCGTCCTCGATCGCCTCGAACGCGGCGCATAACCGGTCGCGCAGCGCCTCGAACCAGGCTCGCGCCGGCTCCCGCAGTGCCAGATGCGCCACGGGCGCCAGGTTTTCCGTTGCGGCTTCAGTCATGGGGGTTGTTCCGATCACGCGATCAGGGTAGCCCGTGTGGCGCCGCCGCTACAGGGGGCGTGTTGCAGTGCCGAAGACGCACCCTTACACTGCGGCGCGCGGCCCGGTCAGGCCGCTTGGCAGGGCAGAAGATCGGGCGGGCCGGGGGGTCCGTCCGCGGTCAGGCACGCTTCGTGCCGGGCCGAAACGAGGATGAGGGGTAGAATGTCAGACTCCGCCGCGACGCTCGGCCATGGACTTGCCGGTACGGTTACCAAGCGCGACTTCCTGAAACTCGTCACCGGCGCCGGCGCGGCGATCGGCGGAGCAGCCTTCGCCTGGACCCTGATCGACTCGATGAACCCGTCGGCGGACGTGCTGGCGCTGTCCGCGTTGGAGCTCGATCTGCGCCCGATCGCCGAGGGCTCCGGCATCACCGTCAGGTGGCAGGGCAAGCCGATCTTCGTGCGCCACCGTACGCCCGGCGAGATCAGGCAAGCCGAAACCGTGCCGCTCTCCCTGCTCATCGATCCAAAGGCCGACTCGGCGCGGGTCAAGCCGGACCACGCGCAGTGGATCGTGCTGATCGGCATCTGCACGCATCTTGGCTGCGTGCCGCTGGGCAACAAGCCGACCGATCCCCGCGGGGACTGGGGCGGCTGGTTCTGCCCGTGCCACGGCAGCCAGTACGACACGTCCGGGCGGGTGCGCCACGGGCCGGCGCCCGCCAACCTGGCGCTGCCGCCCTACGCCTTCGAGACCGACGCCAAGATCAAGATCGGCTGACGAGAGGAAACCGCCGATGGCCGGCCAGCAGCACGACAGCAACTTCAGCAACCCCGTGATCCAGTGGATCGACACGCGCCTGCCCATCTTCACGATGCTGCAGAAGGAATACGCGGTCTTTCCGACGCCGAAGAATTTCAACTATTTCTGGAATTTCGGCGCCCTGGCGATGGTCATCCTGATGATCATGATCGCCACCGGAATCCTGCTGGCGATGAACTACCAGCCGAACACCCACCTGGCGTTCGATTCCGTCCAGCACATCATGCGCGACGTGAACTATGGCTGGCTGATCCGCTACCTGCACGAGAACGGTGCGTCGATGTTCTTCATCGTCACCTACATCCACATGTTTCGCGGCCTGTACTACGGCTCCTACAAGAAGCCGCGCGAGCTGCTGTGGATGCTGGGCGTGGTGATCCTGCTGCTGATGATGGCCACCGCGTTCATGGGCTACGTGCTGCCCTGGGGGCAGATGTCGTACTGGGGCGCCACGGTCATCACCAACCTGTTCTCCGCCTTCCCGATCGTCGGCCATCCGATCGTCACCTGGCTGTGGGGCGGGTTCAGCGTCGATAACCCGACACTGAACCGGTTCTTCTCGCTGCACTATCTGCTGCCGTTCGTGCTGGTGGGCGTGATCTTCCTGCATGTCGCGGCGCTGCACGTGGTCGGCTCCAACAACCCGCTGGGCATCGACGTGAAGTCGCCGCAGGACACAGTGCCGTTCCACCCATACTACACGGCGAAGGACAGCGTCGGCATCTGCGTGTTCCTGCTGATCTTCGCCATCATCGTGTTCTTCATGCCGAACCTGCTGAGCGACCCGAACAATTTCATCCCGGCCAACCCGCTGCAGACGCCGTCCGACATCGTGCCGGAGTGGTACTTCCTGCCGTTCTACGCCATCCTGCGCTCGATCCCGAACAAGCTGGCCGGCGTGTGCCTGATGTTCGGCTCGATCCTGGTGCTGTTCGTGCTGCCGTGGCTGGACACCTCGCCGGTGCGCAGTGCGCGGTTCCGCCCGATTTACCGGCAGTTGATCTGGGTCTGGGTGGCGGCGGTGATCGGGCTCGGCATTTGCGGCGCGAACAAGCCGATCGGCATCTGGGTGGTACTCAGCCGCATCTTCGCCCTGTATTACTACCTGCATTTCCTGGTGATCCTGCCGGTGCTGGGCAAGCTGGAGCGGCCGCTGCCGCTGCCCGACAGCATCAGCCGGCCGGTGATCGGCGGGGGAGGGGGGCCGCTGCCCGGCGGAGCGACGGCAAAGCCGATGGAGAAGGCGTGATGCGCGCGGTCCGTTCCATTTTCACCTGCGTGCTGCTGGGCGGGCTGGCCGCCGGCGGCATCGCCGCCGCGCCCGCGCTGGCGCAGGACGCCCCGACGCCGCCGCACCAGCAATGGAGCTGGGAGGGTCCGTTCGGCACCTACGACCTCGCCGCCGCGCAGCGCGGCTTCCAGGTGTATTCCGAGGTTTGCTCCGCCTGCCACTCGATGAAGGAGCTGCACTACCGCGACCTGGCGGGGATCGGCTTGTCGCCGCGGCAGATCAAGGCAATCGCCGCGGCGGTGACGGTGCCGGATGGGGTGGACGACCAGGGCAGTCCGAAGGAAGCGCCGGGCACGCCGGGCAGCCAGTTTCGCTCGCCGTTCCCCAACGACCAGGCGGCGCGGGCGGCGCTCAACGGGGCGCTGCCGCCGGACCTGTCGGAGATCGTCAACGCGCGCGAGGGCCACGCCGACTACGTCTATGCCATCCTGAACGGGTTCTCCGATCCGCCGCCCGGGTTCAAGCTGCAGGCGGGCCTGAACTACAACGAGTATTTCCCCGGCCACCAGATCGCCATGCCGCAGCCGCTGCATGACGGCCAGGTGACCTATGCCGACGGCACGCCGAACACGGTGCCGCAGATGGCGCACGACGTGGTGACGTTCCTGGCCTGGGCCGCCAACCCCGAACTGGTGCAGCGCAAGCAGATCGGCTGGCGGGTGGTGCTGTTCCTGGTGGTGATGACCGGCCTGACCTATGCGGTGAAGCGCAAGGTCTGGGCCGACGTGGAGCACTGATCGGCAGCGGCCGGTGCCCGCCGACCAGTCAATCGAGCCGGTCGTCGGCATCGTCGGCGGCTCCGGGCTGTACGACATCGAGGGTCTGGAAGAAAAAGCCTGGCAGGCGGTGCAGACGCCCTGGGGCACGCCGTCCGACGCGCTGCTGTTCGGCCGGCTGGAGGGCGTGCGCTGCGTTTTTCTCCCCCGGCACGGGCGCGGCCATCCGCTGTCGCCCACCCACCTGAACTACCGGGCGAACATCGACGCGCTGAAGCGCTCCGGGGTGACCGACGTGGTGTCGCTGTCGGCGGTTGGCAGCCTGCGGGGGGAATTGCCGCCCGGGCATTTCGTGCTGGTGGACCAGTTCATCGACCGCAGCTTCGCCCGCGAGAAAAGCTTCTTCGGCGAGGGCGTCGTGGCGCATGTGTCGATGGCGCATCCGGTGTGCCCGCGCCTGGGCGATTCGCTGGAGGCAGCGTGCCGCGGGCTGGCGCTGCCGGTGACGCGGGGCGGCACGTACCTGGTCATGGAAGGCCCGCAGTTCTCCACCAGGGCGGAGAGCGAGTTGTACCGGTCCTGGGGCTGCAGCGTCATCGGCATGACCAACATGCCGGAGGCCAAGCTCGCGCGCGAGGCGGAGCTTTGCTACGCGACCGTCGCCATGGTGACGGATTTCGACTGCTGGCATCCCGACCACGACCATGTGACGGTGGACGCGGTGGTGAAAGTGCTGCTGGACAACGCGGAACGCGCGCGGGCGCTGGTGCGCGCGGCGGTGCCGGAGATCGGGCGGCGGCGCGCGCTGTGCCGCGGCGGGTGCGACCGCGCCCTGGACAACGCGGTGATCACCGCTACGCACATGCGCGATCCGGCGCTGGTGGCGAAGCTGGATGCCGTGGGCGGGCGGGTGCTGGGCGGGGGTTGACGCCGGGGCGGAGGTGACACCGGCCAGGGAATCTTCTGGCCGGCCTGCGGTCGCGGTTTCCCGCCGGTTCGCCAGCCTGGTTGCCGCAGCCGCCTCGGCGCCCGGCGTCATCGCGCCGTCCGGTTGCGGCGCGGCGATCGGCTGCACAGCCGCCAGTGCCGATCCGCGGCTCGGCCGCGCACGAGCAATGGCTCGCCGCCAGGACCTGCCCGGTGCCGCGGCAGGACTCTGCCGCCCCGGACGGGCAACGGGCGGCCGCCATGCGGGGGGTCACCTTCCGGCCCGCCGGCGACTGGTGTAGAGGCCCGCGCACTCTGCCGTCGGAGACAGCATGACCGCACCCTATCCCGCCTCGGCCCTGGAACCGGAACTGACCGGGCCGCTGGTGATGGCGCTGCCCAAAGGGCGGATTCTGGCCGAGGCCGGCCAGGTGCTCGGCCGCGCCGGCGTGCATCCGTCGCCCGACTACGCCGACGAGGAGAGCCGCCGCCTGCGCTTTCCCACCGACGATCCCGGCCTCGACGTGATCCGCGTCCGGCCGTTCGACGTCGCCACCTTCGTCGCGTTCGGCGCGGCGCAGCTTGGCATTTGCGGCGCCGACGTGCTGATGGAGTTCGACTATCCGGAAATCTACGCCCCGCTCGACCTCGGCATCGGCCGTTGCCGGGTCTCGGTCGCCGAGCCGGCGGAAACCGCCGGCAGCGACGACCCCTCGCGTTGGTCGCGCGTGCGGGTGGCGACGAAATACCCCAACATCGCCCGCCGCCACTTCGCCAGCCGCGGCGTGCACGCCGAGGTGGTGCACCTGAACGGCGCGATGGAACTGGCGCCGGGGATGGGGCTGGCGCGGCTGATCGTCGATCTGGTGCAGACCGGCTCGACGCTGAAGGCGAACGGCCTGGTGGAGACCGAGGTGATCGCCCCGGTCACCAGCCGGCTGATCGTCAACCGCACCGCGCTGAAGACCCAGCCCGAGGCGATCGGCGCCTGGATCGCCCGCTTCCGCGCGGCGCTGGGGCAGGGAGGTTGAGGGCAGCGGTGCCTCGGGAGGCGGTCTGAGGCAAGCTGTCCCCCCGCCGGCGACGCTTGATTGGTTTCGCCGCTGTCTCGCCAGGTCTATGCTTCTCCCCGCCGAAACCATGGAGCACCCCATGCTCGACGAACCGCGCCTGCTGGCCGCCAATCCGTGGGTAACGCGCCGCCCCATCACGGTGACCGAGTACCACCGGATGGGCGAGGTCGGCATCCTTGGCGAGCGCGATCGCGTCGAGCTGATCGAGGGGGAGCTTGTCGCCATGTCGCCGATCGGCAGCTATCACCACGGCACCGTCAACAATCTCAATCATTCGCTGGTGCATGCGGTGGGCGAGCGCGCTGTTGTCTCGGTGCAAGGTCCGGTCCAGCTCGACGACTTCAGCGAGCCGGAGCCGGATTTCGCATTGCTCCGGCCGCGGCCGGATTTTTATCGGGACGCCCATCCCGGGCCGGCCGATGTCCTGCTGCTGATCGAGGTGGCGGACAGCAGCCTGAACTACGACCGCGCCGTGAAGCGCGCGCTGTACGCCCGCCATGCCATTGGGGAGTTCTGGATCGTCAATCTCGACGCCGGCGAGGTCGAGGTCTGTCGGGAACCCAAGGCCGACGGCTACGCCTCGATGCAACGTTTCGGCCGCGACGGCGCGGTGGAACCGGCCCTGCTGCCCGGGGTTCGCATTCAGCTTGCATCTCTGTTCCGTTGAGGCCCCGGCACACACGGCGCTGGCCCCGGGGCATGGGGCTGGCGCGGCTGATCGCAGACCTGGCGCAGACCGGCTCCACGCTGAGGGCGAACGGGCTGGTGGAGGCCGTCAGGCGGCCCGAAGCAATTGCTCGAAGGGCGGAGACGATCGGGCTGTTCAAATGTCCGCGGCGAAGTCATCGACCCGGCCGAAATCTGGGCCTGCCTTGCCGCCGAAACGTCCGAGGAGCTTGCAACCCGTTTCGTGCGACGGATCGAGACGGCCTTCCAGCCGGTGGAGCCCCGAGGAGGTGCTTCTGGTATCACTCTTCCGGAGTGCCATCTTTTACTAGAACATACCTGGGGCCTCATTGGTCCTGGAAGACAGCCTCGATGGGCCGGGCGAAGAGGCGCGCGATCTTGAAAGCGAGCGGAAGGCTGGGATCGTACTTGCCAGTCTCGATGGCGTTGACGGTCTGGCGCGAGACGTCGAGGCGCTCAGCCAGCTCCGCCTGGCTCCAGCCGCGTTCGGCGCGCAACGCCTTGAGATGGTTCTTCATGGAGCGGCGCCGCTAGTGCTTCGTCGCCCACCATCCAGCCCGCGCGACCAAGGAGCCGAGCAACTGGGCGAAGCCGAGTCCGACCCATCCCATCGCGAAGTAGGCGCCAGGCGTGCCGCGAACACCGAGAAGCTGGGCGAGGAACGCCCCACCGTTCACGAGCCAGAACAGCATGACTGGCGCGGTCAGGAGAATGGCCGCGGTGGATCCGATGAACCAGGAGAACTTGCGAGTTTCCTGTTCCATCTCGTCGAGCCGGCGCCAGGAGATCATCCAACCGACCGCCGCCGCCCACGTAAGGCTCGCGAACTTGGCCAGGGCCAGCCATGGTGCGGCTGCCGGCGTGTGGCGGCCGAAAACGGCGATTATGACTGCGGCCGCGCCGACCCAGATGACGACCGCGCCGACGACGGCGACAGCAACAGAACCGATGAACGCGAGTTGTCGGCGGCTGGGCATGGGCTGGATCCGCTCGTTCGAATGACAAGCAAACTTGTCACCGCCACCGAGGAATGTCAAGCTTCCTTGTCATGCGCCAGCGCCGACAGCTTGCTGCTCATCCCTCGCTGGCTGGCGGCCGGCGGTGGCGCAAGGTCGCCGCCGCTGACACGTGGTGATGATCGCCCTGCCCCGATGGGCCGGTGTTCGGTCATCGAGAGCCTTGCGAGCGCGGCGGCCCGCGAAGGGCGGGCCATCCTTGACCGCGGCTCCGCGCGCCGCCCTGGGAGGGTTCAGGCCGGGACGGAGAAACCGCGCCCAGCCGAACCGAGAAACACCCCAGGAAGGGCGCCGACCGGGCGGGCTACCCACACCAAACAGCGAGGAGGCTTTTACTACGTCTGTCGTGAACGCTGTATGTATCCGGCAGGCGTAGTCTTTGACCCCAGCCTACGCGCTTCGCCATAATGCCTTCGGCACGGATCGAACAAGACTGACCCGCCGTTACGCGGCCTTCGCCTGCCCCACGATCCCCACCAGCGCGCCCAGCGTGTCGCGCGCGAAGCGCAGCCGCGTCGCCACGTCCATCTCGCGCGTGATCGCCAGCTTGTGGTCGGGGCGCAGGCGCACCAGCCCGCCCTTGCTCGACAGCCACGCCACCAGCCCGGCGGGATTGGAGAACGCATTGCCGCGGAAGGTCAGCACCATGCCCTTCGGCCCCGCCTCCAGCTTCTCCACGCCAGCCTCGCGGCACGCCCGCTTCAGCGCCACCACACCCAACAGGTTTTCTACCTCTGGCGGCAAGGGGCCGAAGCGATCGACCAGCTCGGCCGCCATTGCCTCGGATTCGGCGTCGGACGCCAGCGCACCGATGCGGCGATACAGGCCCAGCCGCACGGGAAGGTCACGCACGTAGTTTTCCGGGATCAGCACCGGCAGACCCAGCGAAATGTTCGGCGTCCAGTCGCGTTCCTGCCCGCCGCGGCGGCCTTCGCCGGCGCGCACCTCGGCCACCGCGTCCTCCAGCATCTGCTGGTACAGCTCGATGCCGACTTCGCGGATATGGCCGGATTGCTCGTCGCCGAGCAGGTTGCCGGCGCCGCGGATGTCCAGGTCGTGCGACGCCAGGGTGAAGCCGGCACCCAGCGCATCCAGCGTCTGCATCACGGTCAGTCGTTTTTCTGCCGCAACCGACAGCCGCAGGTTCGGCGGCCAGGTCAGATACGCGTAGCCGCGCTGCTTGCCGCGCCCGACGCGACCGCGCAACTGATACAACTGCCCGAGCCCGAACATGTCGGCGCGGTGGATCACCAGCGTGTTCACCGCCGGCATGTCCAACCCGCTCTCGACGATATTGGTGGACAGCAGGATATCGTATTTGCCGTCGCCGAATTCGGTCATCACCCGTTCCAGCTCGGTCGGCGCCAGCCGCCCATGCGCCTGCGCCAGCCGCGCCTCCGGCACGATCTCGCGCAGCCGCTCGCTGATGCGCGACAAATCCTCGATGCGCGGCACCACGCAGAACACCTGGCCGCCGCGGAAGCGCTCGCGCTGGAGCGCCTCGCGGATCACCACCGAATCGAACGGCATGATGAAGGTGCGCACCGCCAGCCGATCGACCGGCGGCGTGGCGATCAGGCTCATCTCGCGCACCCCGGTCAGCGCGAGTTGCAAGGTGCGCGGGATCGGCGTCGCGGTCAGCGTCAGCACGTGCACGTCGGCCTTCAGCGACTTCAGCCGTTCCTTGTGCGCCACCCCGAAATGTTGCTCCTCATCGACCACCAGAAGCCCGAGTGCGGAGAACTGGATCGTCTTCGACAGCAGCGCGTGCGTGCCAATGACAATGTTGACCGACCCATCGGTCAGCCCGCGCCTGACCTCCGCCGCTTCCTTCGCCGGCACCATGCGCGAGAGCTGCGCCACCTTCACCGGCAACCCGGCGAACCGCTCGGAGAACGTCCGGAAATGCTGCCGCGCCAGCAGCGTGGTCGGCACCACCACGGCGACCTGCGCGCCGGACATCGCCGCGACGAAGGCGGCGCGCAACGCCACCTCGGTCTTGCCGAAGCCGACATCGCCGCAGATCAGCCGGTCCATCGGCCGGCCGCACGCCAGGTCCTCCAGCACGTCGGCGATGGCGCGCGCCTGGTCCTCGGTTTCGGCGAACGGGAAGCGGGCGCAGAACTCGTCCCAGGCGCCCTCGCCCGGCACCATCACTTCGGCATCGCGCACGCGGCGCGTGGCGGCGATGCGGATCAGCTCGGCCGCCATGTCGCGGATGCGGCTCTTCATCCGCGCCTTGCGGGTCTGCCAGGCGACGCCGCCCAGCTTGTCCAGCGCGATGCCCTGCGACTCGCTGCCGAAGCGCGACAGCACCTCGATGTTCTCGACCGGCAGGAACAGTTTCTCGTCGCCGTCGTAGATCAGCCGCAGGCAGTCATGCGGCGCGCCGGAAACCGTCAGCGTCTCCAGCCCGTCATAGCGGCCGATGCCGTATTCCTGGTGCACCACCAGGTCACCCTCGGCGATCTCGGTGGCTTCGGCGATGAACTGATCCGCCCGCTTCCGCCGCCGCGGCGGCCGGGAAATTCGTTCGCCCAGCAAATCCTGCTCGCCCACCACGGCGATGCGTTCGGCGACGAACCCGCGCTCCACGCCGAGCGTGACCAGCGATACCGAGCCCGCCGGCTTGCGGCGGATCGCCGCCCAACTGTCTTCCTGCGCCGCGTCCTTGAAATGGTGCTCGCGCAGCAAGTGGGCGATGCGTTCGCGCGAGCCGCGGGTCCAGGCGGCGAGAACGATGCGCCGGCCCTCGTTGGCCCAGCGCTCGGCCTGGGCGCGCAACTGGTCGAACACATTAATGCCCGGCCCGCCGCCCGTCTGGGCGAAAATCGGGCCAGGCCGGCCGCCACCATCGATGCCGACCGCGTCGTCCGGCCGGGCGAAGGGGCTGAACGCCAACAGCGGCAAGCCGGACAGCATGGCGTCCCAGCCGGCGCGGTCGAGGTACAGCCTACCGGGCGGCAGCGGTCGGTACGGCACATCACCGTCGCGCGGGATGCCGCGGCGTGCCGCAAAGTGATCGGCGATCATCTCCAGCCGCCCGGTCAGCACCTCGTCCGCCTGGTGGTCCAGGCTGACCGACGCGGCCGGAAGGTAGTCGAGCAAGGTCTCCATGGCCGCATGGAACAGGGGAACCCAATGCTCCATGCCGGGATGGCGGCGGCCGTCGGAGATCGAGTGATAGATCGGGTCGTCGGCGGCAGGCTGGCCGAACAACTCGCGCCATTCGGAGCGGAAACGCGCGATCGCGTCGCGATCCAGCGGCACCTCCGAGACCGGGCGCAGGGTCAGTCGCTGGCGGCGGTCGCCGCTGCGCTGGCTGGCCGGATCGAAGACCCGGATCGACTCGATGGTGTCGCCGAACAGGTCCAGGCGCACCGGGTCGGCTTCGCCGGCGGGGAACAGGTCGATGATGCCGCCGCGCGTGGCGTATTCGCCCGGCTCCATCACCGTGCCGGCGCGCCCGTAGCCGTTCGCCTCCAGAAACTGCGCGAGCTGCTCCGGCTGCACGGTGCCGTTGACCCGCAGCTCCATGCTGGCCCCGGCAAAGGCGGCGCGCGGCGGAACGCGCTGCACCAGCGCGTTCACCGTGGTCAGGACGATGCGCGGGTGGCCGGCGGGTTCCACCAGGCGGGTCAGGGTGGCAACCCGCTCCGAAACCAGCGCCGGGTTGGGCGAGACGCGGTCGTAGGGCAGGCAATCCCAGGCCGGGAAACGCAGGATTTCGGCGTCCGGCAGGATGAACGCCAGGGTCTCCGCCAAGCGCGCCATGCGGGTGTCGTCGCGCGCAACGTGCAAGACGGGGCCGGCGAATTCGCGGCGGCGCTGGGCCAGGAGGAAGGCATCCCAGCCCTCCGGGGCACCCCAGACCTGGATGGGTTCGCTCATCGGACCAGCGATTCCCGGATCCGCAGCAGCATGGGTGCCGCCTCGGGCGGCATCGGGCGACGACCGGTCAGCCAGTCAGCAAGATCGGTATCGGGGAGCTCAAGCAGCGCTTCAAGTGATTCGATCTCGGCGGCGTCGAACGTGGCGAGGCGGTCGCGGACGAAGCCGCCGATCATCAGGTCGTTCTCGTGCGTGCCGCGATGGGTGGCGCGGAACAGCAGGCGGCGGCAGCGCGGATCGAGGGCGGCGGATTCGGGGTCGTGCATGGGCTGGGGGTTCATATAACCGGCCGGTGGCCGGGACCAAGCCCCCTTGCACGGATTGTGGCGGGAGGCTGGGGTGAAACGGGAGCATGCGCACAGGCTTGCCGGAGGAATTGCCGTCGCGCGGCTGTCCCAGCGGCGCGGCCTGCCCCCCGGGCTGCCACTTGCTTACGCCCCCAGCAGCTCCTCCAATGCCTTCGCCGCCTGCCCGGCCGCCCCGCGCATCTCCGCGAACAATCCCCCCGCCTCCGCCGCGTCGCCCCGCCGCGCCGCTTGCTCCACCGCGCGCGCGAGGGCGCTCACCGCGGTGGCACCGCAATTGCCCGCCACGGACACCAGGTCGTGTGCCTCTTGCGCCGCCTGTTCCAGCTCGCCCGCGGAGAGCCGCGGGGCCAGCCGGTCGATCCGCGCCGCCACGTCGCGCACCGACTCCGCGATGAATGCGGCAAACTGCACACCGCCCAGGAACCCGCGCAGCCCGGTAATCGCCACCCGATCGACCGCCGGGGCCGGTGCCGCCGGCCGCCGCTCGCCCCGGACAATCGAGTCCAGCATCGCTACCAGCGTGTCCGGCGACAGCGGCTTGCTGAGATAGGCGTCCATGCCGGCGCCGCGATAGCGCTCCTCGGCACCGGTCACCGCGTCCGCCGTCAGCGCCACGATCGGCACGGCGTTGGCCGGCGGTGGCAGGGACCGGATGCGGCGCGTCGCCTGCACGCCGTCCATCACCGGCATCTGCACATCCATCAGCACCACGTCGAAATGCGAGCGCAGCACCGCCTCGACCGCCTCACGGCCGTTGGCCACCACCTCCGCCGTGTGGCCGACCGACTGCAGCAACGCCGCCACCAATCGCTGATTGGTGCGGTTGTCGTCCGCCACCAGCACCCGCAGAGCGCGCCGGTCCGGCCCGGCCTGTCCAGCCGCCGGCGGTCCGCCGGCCGGAGCAACACTGACCGGCGGCAGCAGCGGCAAGGTGACCAGGAACCGGCTGCCCCGCCCCAGCCGGCTGGTCACCGCGATCGTGCCGCCCATCAGCTCGAGCAATTCGCGGGTGATCGCCAGTCCCAGCCCGGTGCCGCCGAACCGGCGGGAGATCGAGCTATCCGCCTGGGTGAATTTCTGGAACAACCGGGCCTGCGTCGCCTCGGTCATGCCGATGCCGGTATCGGTCACCTCGATCGCCACGCGCCGCGCCGGGTCGAGGGTCGTCCCCAGGTTCTCACCCCGGGAAAGCACCACCGGCAGCAGCTTCACGTCCACCTCGACGCTGCCGCGTTCGGTGAACTTGATGGCGTTGCCGAGCAAGTTGAGCATGACCTGGCGCAGGCGGGTGGCGTCGCCGTGGAACCGCTGCCGGGCTTGCGGCGTGATATGCGCGGTCAGCGCGATGCCCTTCTCCGCGGCACGCGGCGCCAGCAGCGCGACGGTCGCCTCGATCGTCTCGGCCAGGCCGAAATCGATCGGGTCCAGCTCCATCTTGCCGGCCTCGAGCTTGGCGATGTCCAGCACGTCGTCGATCACCCGCAACAGCGCCGCGGCGCTGTCGCGCACGGTGAGCGCGCAGTCGCGCTGGGCACTGGTGAGCACGCCCTGCAACAGCAACTCGTTCATGCCGATGATGCCGTTCATCGGCGTGCGGATCTCGTGCGATATGTTGGCCAGGAACTCGGTCTTCGCCCGGTTCGCCCGTTCCGCCGCGGCACGCGCCGCCTCCGCCTGCGCGTGCGCCGCGGTAACCCGCTCCTCGGCCGCCTTGCGCTCGGTCACGTCGGTGTAGGTGCGCACCACGCCGCCGCCGGGCAGCGGCGTCGAGCGGACTTCCAGCATCCTGCCGTTCGGCCGGCGGCGTTCGTAAACATGCGGCTGGTCGAGGATGCCGCCGGAGCGGATGAACTCCTGAATTTTCTCTGGCGTGACCGCGAACTCCTGTGCGTGCCACTGGTAGGCCACGACGTCGGCGAAATGCGGCCGCGCCGTCATCATCCCGGCCGGCAGGTCCAGCATCTGGATGGCGCGGGCGTTGCACACCGCGACAATGCGATCCGCGTTCACCATCATGATGCCCTGGTCCATGAACTCCAGGGTGGTTTGCAGGACCGCCGATTTCTCCGCCGCGTCGGTCTCGCTCCGGCGCAACGCCTCGGCCTGGCTCTCCAGCCGCACCCGCGCCGTCTCCTGCTCGGCATTGCGCTGCGCGAGCGACGCCTCCGAACGCGCGAGGCGGCGGAACTGGGTGACCAGCGCGCGGAACAGCAGCAGCAGCGTCGCCGCGACCGCGAGTGTGGCGATCGCAGTCACCCGGCTTTGCCACCGCCAGTCATGCAGCGCCGCGCCCTCGGGGAAGCTGACGTTCACGGCGAGGTCGTAGTCGGCCAGCGGATGCACCGAGACCCAGCGCGGGCGGCCGGTCAGTCCGCCGGAGGACCGATATGTTCCACCGCCGCGCGCCGCCATTTGATACCAATCAGACCGCGCCGGCACGCGCGTGCCGACATATTTGTCGAACCCCGGATAACGCACCAGCACGGTGCCGTCGCGCCGCATCAGGACGATGGCGGTGGCGTCGTCGTGCACGATGACGTGGTAGAACGCCTCGAAATACGACAACGCGAGTCCGCCGGCCACGAAGCCGAGCGTCTTGCCGCCCGGACCGGCGACCCGCCGCACGACATAGACCGTCCATGCCGGAACCAGCGATCCGCGCACCGGCGGGCTGACGAACGGGACATCGGCCGGGTGCTCGCGAAACCAGCCGAACAATTCGCGGTCCGATACATCGATCGGCTGCCGCGGGACGCCACGGGAGGAGACCACGACCCGCCCGTCCGCACTGACCAGGTTGATCGCGGCGGCCTGCGGCAGGTTGCTCAGCCGGTCGCGCAGGGCCCGCGCCGTCGCCGCGTTGCCAAGTGATCCGGCGAACTGCGCCGGCGTGGCGATGCCGTCGGCCAGCACCTGCGCGCGGACCGCCTGCACCACCAGATCGACGCTCTGGATCGTGCGTGCGGTCTGCTCCGCCAGCACAAACCCCAGATTGGTCTCGGTCTGCTGGTAGCGGGCGAGCGCCTCGCGCCGCGCGTCCCAGATCGACAGCGCCGCCGCCCCGACGGCGAGCGCGATCAGGCCGGCGCAGGTCAACATCAACCAGCGCCCGGTGCGTTGGGCGGGCGGGTCGCTGCTGGCGGTCACGGCGGACGGCGCTTGGGGCATGAGGGTCACCGGCGGCGGCTGGCCATACTGAATCCGCCAGTTCAGGCTACGCCAAGGTTACCGCTGGCTGCGCCGGTGCGGCCGGCCGGCCGGCTTGCGCCCGGACACCGAGAACGCGGCACCGGCGCAGATCAGCCCAAGCGCCGCGGGCAACAGCCAGGCCGGACGCACCAGCAGCGGAACAACCACGTCCGACCAGATCCAGGTGGACAGGTGTTGCTCGATGCCGCTGCGCAGCGCGTCGGTCAGGTCATGGTCGGCCATCAGCAGCAACCGGCCAAGCGGCACCGAGGTCGGGCCCAAGGTCGCCAGCGCGACCGAGCCCACCAGCAGGATGGCCGAGATGACCAACAGGATGCGTTGCAGGGTCACATGAACAGCTTCTGATTCTGGAGGCCAGCATAGAGGCTGGCGACGAAATCACCATAGCCGTTGTAGATCACGGTTGGCACCATTTCGTCGGATCCGAGCAAGCGCTCGCGCGCCTGGCTCCAGCGCGGATGCGGCACCGCCGGGTTCACGTTGGCCCAGAAGCCGTACTCGTCCGGCGCGATCGCCTGCCAGAAGTTGAGCGGCTGCTTGTCGGTAAAGGTGATCTTGGCCAGTGCCTTGGCCGACTTGAAGCCGTATTTCCACGGCAGCGTCAGGCGGATCGGCCCACCATCCTGCGGCGGCAGCACCTTGCCGTACATCCCGGTGGCGATGAAGGCGAGGTCGTTCGCCGCCTCGGCCATCGTCACCCCCTCGATGTACGGCCACGGATACATCGGGCTGTCCAGCCCCGGCATCACCTTCGGGTCCTGCGCCGTCTCGAACACGACGTATTTCGCCGAGCCCAGCGGGTCGGCCAGCTTGACCAACTGGCTGAGCGGGAAGCCGGTCCACGGCACGGTCATCGCCCAGGCTTCGACGCAGCGGTGGCGATACACCCGCTCCTCGAGCTGGACCTGCTTCAGCAGGTCGTCGATCGCGATGCTGCGCGGCTTGGCGACCATCCCGCCGATGCTGATGCTCCACGGGCGCTGCGGCAGCTTCTGCGCCGCCCGCCAGACGTTCTTGCTTTCGTCGAATTCGTAATAGTTGTTGTAGGTGGTGGCGTATTTTTCCCCGGTGATGGCGCGGCCGGGCTGGTATTTGTCATTGAGCGGCCCGGCCGCGCCCAGCGCGGCAACCGCCGGCGGGGCAACGCCCGGCGGGACGACCGCCGGCGCGCCATCCGCGGCCAGGGCGGAGCGCACTGCCGCCGATCCCGCCGACAATGCCAGCGCGCCGGCCATCAGGTTGCGGCGGCGCAACGCCAGCGCCTCCGGCGTGGCCAGCCGTTCGGCGATTTCCCAGCCGTGGCGTCGCATGATGTGCATCCCTGCCTCCTTCTCCCGGTTGCCAGCCTTGCCGGAGCAGCTCGATGCCGCGTTCACTCGATCGTGAGCCGCGGCATCGCACCCGGCGGCAATTGTCGGACGCACCAGGATCGGGGACATTACACCCCGGCCGCGCCCGCGGCCGAATTTTTCCTTTGGAGGCCCCCCAATGCATCTCGCCCGCTTCCCACGCGTCCGGATGTTCCCGACCCCGACCCCGCTGGAGAAGCTGGCGAACCTGTCGCGGCACCTGGGCGGGCCGGAGATCTGGATCAAGCGTGACGACTGCACCGTGGTGGCGACCGGCGGCAACAAAATCCGGAAACTGGAGTTCCTGGCCGGCGAGGCGCTGGCGCAAGGTGCCGACCACCTGGTGACGCAAGGGGCGGTGCAGTCCAACCACGTGCGCCAGACCGCGGCGGTGGCGCGGCGCTTCGGCCTGAAATGCACCGCGCTGCTGGAGCACCGGGTGGTCACCAACGACCGCGACTACCTGAACAGCGGCAACGTGCTGCTGGACAAGCTGTTCGACTGCGCCATCGAGTATCGCCCCGCCGGCCTGGACATGAACGCCGAGGCGGTGGCCAAGGGCGAAGCACTGCGGGCGGCGGGCGGCAAGCCGTATGTCATCCCGGGCGGCGGCTCGAACCGGGTCGGCGCGCTGGGCTACGTGTCCTGCGCGCAGGAACTGCTGCAGCAGGCCGACGAGATGGGGCTGCGGATCGACCGCATCGTCAGCGCCACCGGCAGCGCCGGCACCCATGCCGGGCTGCTGGTCGGGCTGCAAGGCTGCAACGCCGGCATCCCGGTGCTGGGCATCGGCGTGCGCAATCCGAAGGACCGGCAGGAGACCATGGTCCATACCCTGGCAGAGGCCACCGCCGACTATGTGGGTGTCCGCGGCGGCATTCCCCGCGCCGCGGTGGAGGCCAACTGCGACTATATCGGCGCCGGCTACGGCCAGCCGACCGAGAGCATGGGCGAGGCGGTGCTGCTGCTGGCGCGGCTGGAGGGCGTGTTGCTCGACCCGGTCTATTCCGGCAAGGCGATGGCGGGGCTGATCGATCTGGTTCGCAAGGGCGCGTTCGGCAAGGACGAGCGGGTGGTGTTCCTGCACACCGGCGGCGCGGTCGGATTGTTCGGCTACACCGGGTTCTTCGAGCAGGCGATGGGGTAGGGCGACGCTCGACGATCGCCGAATCGCAGTTCGGTCTGGGACCAGTACGATATGTTTGGCACGCTCAACCGGCACCGCATTGTTGCCCGCAACGGCACTCCCGAAACGGTCGGCCCGGCAATGCTGCGAATAGCCCATCGCCGGTGCCACTGCGCTCGGTTCCATTCATCACCAAGCACACGAAGCCTGGACTGAACCCCACCCCTGAGACACGGAAACTAAACACACCTCGATTTTGCCTCCGCGACCGCGGCCAACCGCAAGCGGCGAACACGGACCATCTACCCCACCCGGCAATCTGCCCTCCTGGGCAAAGAACACAGCGGGGCGTCGAAGACGCCGGGCTTGCGGCCGGCCGCGGGCCAAAAGACCATGGGACCGGCCGTCGCTTTTCCTGCCTCGTCTTGTTCATCAGGCCGGACGTGTGACCGGCATCGACATTTCGACCTGTGGCACTGGCGCCGAACGTGGCAACGGGGCCAGGATCGCTTCGAATTCCTCCGGTGCCAGATACGTCGGCGCCGAATGCAATCGTTGCCGGCTGTAAACCTCCTCGATGAATGCGCCGATCGAGACCTCCGCCTCCGTCCGATCGCGATGCGCCTGACCGTTCACCGCCTCTCGTTTCAGCGAGCGCATGAAGCTTGCCGCCATCGCGTTGTCCCATGGACAACCAGGCCGGCTCATCGACGGCTGAATACCGGCCTGCTCCAGCCGGACGATGCAATCGCCGCAGGCGTATTGCACCCCTTGATCGGAGTGATGGACCAGTTCGCCCGGCGTGACGGCACGATTGCCAATGGCCATAGCCAACGCTGACAGCGCCAGTTCAGCCCGCAAATGCTCCGCCATCGCCCAACCTACCGCACGCCGGCTGAAAGCATCCGGGACAACAGCCAGATAAACGAGATCTTCGCGCATCCTTATGTAAGTGAGGTCCGCCACCCCAAAACCGATTGACCGCCATCGGCACCAAGTGACGCGCCAGATTGGGCCACACCTGCGAGCCATGCCGCGACTCCGTCGGCGCCGGGCGGAACGACAGCTTCGGCGGGCAAGCGGATTGTCCTCCCGGCGGATCCGCGCCACGCGCTTGCGGTTCACCGCCCAACCCGCACGGTGAAGCAGAACCGTGATCAGCCGGTAGCCGTTATTGCGGTAGCCGCTCTTCCGATGCGCCAATGACAGCAGTTGGATTTCATCCCGCGGCGCGGTTTCTTCCTCACGCGGCTTCGACGCCAGCCAGTGCCGGCAATACCCCGCCCGGCCGACGCCAGCCAACACGCACATGCGTTCGACCTCTATATGATTGCCATGATTGCCTTGCCGCTCTATCGCCGCGTGGATGTTGTCTCGCCAGGACCGCCCTCGTTGGGGCGTTGCTCCCTGACATGCCGCAAGGCCGCGCGAAAAAATCCGGTTCCAACTGCTGTTGGCCGATCTTTCGCTCCAGTTCTCCGATCCTTCTCCGTGCCTCGGCCGGATCGGTCACGTCTGCCGCGGCGACGGATGCCTCGATCGCTTCCACTCCGGCTCGCGATCCGCGGCCGGCACGGCGCAACGCCGCCGAGCCACCGGTCTGCAGGTGATCGCGCCAGATGTACAACAGCCGGCGTTCCACCGCCAGTTCACTGGCAAGGCCAACGATACTCTCGGTGGTGGCCATTCGACTCACCGCGGCGAGCTTGAACGGCTCGTTCTCGATCTTCCATCGGGCTCGGCCACAGGCGGCAAGTTCGGCGACCTTGTCACGGTTGACGGACAAATTGGTGACCAATCTGTTGCGATAGGTGACCGCTGCCGGCAGCGTCGTGGATCTCGATCTCCAGCCAGTTGACCGTCAGGGCGTCGTTTCCGTCCCGCGGCGGCACGCCGGGCAGCCAGCGATACCGATAGGTGAACCGCTTCCGGCTCTGGATAGTAATGAAGCCTCAACTGCTGCGTTCCTGCGCAGCCACGCAGATGCCGGCGAGGCCACCGCGCCGCATCTGCGTCGATCCGCATCACCGCGCGGTTTCAAACCGTCCCGGCTTCCGCCGCGCCTCGCGCCCCACCCAGCCCCGCGCTACCCTGCCGGCCATGCTCGGTCCGCACCCGTTCAGCCTGTTCGTCAATCCGCGGCTCGGCACGCCCGGCATCACCGTGCTGCCCGCCTCCGGTTTCCGCCGCGCCAAGGCGGAAATAACCGCTTGGCCCGGCTACGCCCCCACCCCCCTGCGCGACCTGCCGGACCTGGCCCACCAGGCCGGCATCGCCACGCTCCGCCTGAAGGACGAAGCGAGCCGCTTCGGCCTCGGCTCCTTCAAGGCGCTCGGCGGTGCCTACGCTGTCGCCACCGTGCTGCGCAATGAACTTGCCCGCACCGGCGTCACCCCGGCCGCCTCGACCGCCGACCTCGAAGCCGGCACCCACCGCGCCGCCACCGAGCGCATCACGGTCACCTGCGCCACCGACGGCAACCACGGTCGCGCAGTTGCCTGGGGCGCGCAGCGCTTCCACGCCGCCTGCGTCATCTACCTTCACGCCGCCGTCAGCCAGGCCCGCGCCGGCGCCATCGCCAGCTACGGGGCGACAATCCGCCGCGTCCCCGGCACCTACGACACCGCCGTCCGCAAATGCGCGCGCGAAGCCGAAGCGCACGACTGGCAAATCGTCTCCGATACCTCCTGGCCCGGCTATACCGAAATCCCGCGCGACATCATGCAGGGCTACCGCCTCATGGCCGACGAGGCGGCCGATCAGTGGACCGGCCCCCCGCCGACCCACGTCTTCATCCAGGGCGGGGTGGGCGGCGTTGCCGCCGCGGTCTCCGTGCAAAGCCGCGCCCGTTTTACCCCAACCCCCGCGCTGATCGTCGTCGAGCCCGACCGCGCCGCCTGCCTCTACGCCAGCGCGGAACTCGGCGAGCGCACCGCCATCCCCGGCGACCTCGACACCATCATGGCCGGCCTCGCCTGCGGCCAACCCAGTCTGCTTGCCTGGCAGGAGCTGGACCGTGCTGCCGCGGCGTTCATGGCAATCCCCGACGAGGCCGCCGTGGCCACCCTGCGCCTGTTGGCAGCGGCGGGAACCGTCGCCCGCGCATCGGGCGTCGCCGGCCTGGCGGGCTGCTTGCTCGCCGCCGCCGATCCCGCCGCGCGCGCCACGCTCGGGCTCGGCGCAAGCAGTCGCGTGCTTTTGTTCGGCACCGAAGGGGCAACCGATCCGGAACAATCCGCGAAACCCGCGGGGGATTCCCGTGGGCCGCATCCGTTCACGGCATAGTTAGTGGTTTTTCAACCAGTTGTGGTTAACAGGGAGGGGCCGGACCGGGATATTGCCGGGTTCTTCAGGCGTTATCGGTAGCGATACGGCGTTGATATGGAGCGCGATGATGTTCGCCGCCAAGCCCATCCTGGCCGCAGTACTGGCCGTCGCCGTGGGGTACGCCGCGTATCCCTACGTGACCCTGTATCGGCTCAGCGACGCGATCCAGGCCGGTGACGCCACGACCTTGCGGGCGCTGGTCGATTGGCCTGCGGTGCGCGCGGGCATCAAGCAGGATATCTGCGACAACGTTGCCGCCGATCCGGCGGTGACCGTCAGCGACGGGAAGCTGCCCGCGTTCGGCGCCTCGTTCGTGCGCGGCATCGCCGCCAATGCCGTGGATCAGGACGTCACCGCGGAAGGACTGGTGGACATGACGCAGCGCCACGCCGCCGGCTCGGCAACGCAAGGTGCGGCGGTGCAGGTGAACTGGGCGTTCTTCCATGATCCGACCGATTTCATCGTCAGCCTCGATGCGCCGGGACAACGGGGCCCGATCAAACTGCGAATGAGCCTGAAGGACGCGGCCTGGCGGGTCACCCGCATCTGGCTGCCGGTCGCCTTGCTCCGGCAAGCGAGCGCGCGGACCTGATACCGCCGATCGGTGCTCCGTCACCCACAAGCCGAGGCGAAGAATACTCCGCTCGCCGTCGGCCGGCGCACGGCAATCACGACAAGTACGCACGCTGTCGCATGAGCTTCTCCCGCGGCTCCCGCTAGTGCCGCCCGTCACTGATTCTGCGGTCGAGCTCTGAACCGCTCGCTCCGGCAACACCGGCAGTGCCCGTGGAAACCGCCCGATCCACCGGGCCGCCGCACGAACCAATCCACCGGGCCAATCCACCGGACCAATCCACCGGGCGAGCCTCGCCACATCCGTGGCGCGCGTGCGTATCTCTGACATATCCAGTTATTCCCATTGACACACACCCCCCGCCATGCTACACGCCATGCGCGCTACGCAACCCGCCACGAAAGACCGCGCCGTATCCGTCCCG